>OLVY01001538.1_pt1 | contig 14293 bp, 7 predicted proteins | sample 1674261 | NCBI WGS metagenome assembly OLVY01 (sample SAMEA103958155, study PRJEB25191) | human gut metagenome | biome: human-associated habitat [ENVO:00009003]; feature: intestine environment [ENVO:2100002]; material: feces | place: Germany | collected 2013/2015
ATTTACAAGGGCTGCCCGATCTTCTATTCGCTGGGCGACTTCATCATCCAGCTGGAGACCGTGAAAAAGGCCCCGGTGGGCTTCTTCGAAAAGCAGGGCATGACCGGCAGCGAGGGACTGGACGAGATGTTTGAAAAGCGTTCGGACCACGGACGAAAGGGCCTGTATTACAGCCGCGTCATGTTTGAGGCGGTCGTCCCGTACTGGGAGGCGGAGGACGGACAGCTCCGCAAGCTGAAGCTGCTGCCGGTCGAGCTCGGCTTCGGGAAAAAGCGCTCGGTCGGCGGCTGGCCCGCCCCGGACGCGCACAGCGGCATTCTGGAGCGGCTCGCGGAAATGAGCCTGCCCTATGGGACGAAGATCGAGATCGGCAGCGACGGGATCGGAACGGTCCTGCTGTAAAGCGGAGGGAAAAAACGATGCTGACAAAGGAAATGCTTTCGTATATTGCGGAAAATATCGAGGATATCAAGCGGATCATCCGGGACCTGTGCGCCATCCCCGCGCCCTCGCACCATGAGGAAAAGCGTGCGGAATACTGCAAAGCGTGGTTCCGGGCCAACGGCTTTGAAGATGTGAAGATCGATGAGGCGCTGAACGTCGTGTGCCGGTATCAGGTGACGGACGAGAATGATCTGGTCGTCTTCATGGCGCACACCGACACGGTCTTCCCGGACACCGAGCCGATGCCCTTCCGCGAGGATGAAAAGAAGATGTACGCGCCCGGCGTCTGCGACGATACGGCAAATCTCGCCGTGATGATGGTCAGCGCGCGCTACTTCGTGCAGCGGAAGCTGCGGGCAAAATGCGGCCTTCTGTTCGTGGCGAACTCCTGTGAGGAGGGGCTCGGCAACCTGAAGGGCAGCCGCCGGATCGTACAGGACTACGGCAGCCGCATCCGCGAATTTTACACCTTCGACGGTACGAACCTGCGCCGCGTCGTGACGAGCGCGGTCGGCTCGCACCGCTACCGCGTGACCGTCCGCACCGAGGGCGGACACAGCTACGGCGCGTTCGGGAACCGCAACGCGATCTATTATCTGTCCTCCATCATCAACACCATCTACACCATGAAGGTGCCGCAGAAGGAGGGCGTCAAGACGACCTACAACGTCGGCGTGATCGAGGGCGGGACGTCGGTCAACACCATCGCGCAGGAGGCGTCGATGCTCTGCGAGTACCGCTCGAACGACCGCGAGTGCCTGGAGACCATGCGCGTGTTCTTTGAAAAGACGTTTGAGGCCTACCGCGCGATGGGCGTGGAGGTCGAGGTGGAGCTGGTCGGCGACCGCCCGTGCGGCGGCGACGTGCCGCAGGAAAAGCTGGATGCGCTCATTGCGCGCGCGGACAGCGCCGTGCGCGAGCTGTTTGACGCGGAGCCGATCCACGGCCCCAGCTCGACCGACGCCAACATTCCGCTCGCGGCCGGGATCCCGGCCATCTGCGTCAGCGCGGCGGTGGGCCGCGGCTGCCATACGCGGCAGGAGGAGATCGACCTGGACCAGCTGCCGAACGGCGCGAAGCTGTCGATGCGGCTGATGCAGGAATACTTCGAGATCTGAGCGATACACCCAGGGCCGGAATGCGGAGTTTTGCGCTTCCGGCCTTATTTAAATGAGATCATGAGGAGGCAACGCCATGCAGACCCAGCTCTATGAGACACTCATTGACAAGCACCGCGAGGAGATCCTCGCGGCGGAGGACTATATCTGGCGGCACCCGGAGACCGGCTTCCGCGAGTGGAAGACGACCGCGTATATGCAGGACGTGTTTGAAAAGGCGGGCTATACGCTCGTCAAGGCGGGGGATATCCCCGGCTTCTACACGGATATCGAGACCGGACGGCCCGGCCCGAAGCTGCTCATCATGGCGGAGCTGGACGCGCTGAGCGCGCCGAACCATGTGCAGGCGGTGGACGGCTGCGCCCATGCCTGCGGCCACCACGCGCAGTGCGCGGCCATGGCCGGGATCGCGCTGGCGCTGAAGGAGCCGGGCGCGCTCGACGGCCTGAGCGGGTCGGTCCGGCTGATGTGCGTCCCGGCGGAGGAGCTGATCGAGCTGGATTTCCGCGACGGCCTGCGCCGCGCGGGCGTGATCCACTATCTCGGCGGCAAGACCGAGTTCATGCACCGCGGATACATGGACGGCGTGGATCTGGCGTTTCTATTCCACACCAGCACACGCACTGACTGCGATTTTGACTGCCATTACGGCCAGAACGGCTGCATTGCAAAGACCGTTCGCTATGAAGGCGTCGCAGCCCATGCGGGCGGGAGCCCGGAAAAGGGCGTCAATGCGCTCTATGCCGCGTCGCTCGGCCTGCAGGGCATCAACGCCATCCGCGAGACGCTGCGCGACGGCGATCACATCCGCATCCATCCGATCATGACTTCCGGCGGCGCATGCGTCAACATCATTCCCTGCGAGGCGACGCTGGAATCATACATCCGCGGCGCGTCGTTCGACGCGATCCTGGACGCGAACCGGAAGGTCGACCGTGCGCTGGCCGCGGGCGCGCTGGCGCTCGGGGCGAGGGTCTCGGTCAGCGACCGGCCCGGCTATGCGCCGCTGGTCAACAGCCCGGAGCTTGCCCAGGCAGTGGGCGAGGCCATGCGGGCGCTGCTCGGCGCGGACCGCGTGAAGATCACAAACGAGTGGACGACGGGCTGCACCGACATGGGCGACGTCAGCTGCATCATGCCGGTCCTGCATCCGCACATCGCGGGCGCGGCCGGAAAGTCGCACGGCGATGACTATCACCTCGTTGACCGCGAGATGGCCTGCGTCAACTCGGCCAAGGGCCAGCTGCTGCTCATGGCGCTGCTGATGGAAAACGGCGCGGCGCGCGCAAAGCAGGTCGTGGAGCGCTATCACGCGCCCTATGAGAGCAAGGCGGCGTATTTTGCCACGCTGGACGCCATCCTGCGCGACCGGGAACTGATCGAGTACCACGAAGATACCGCCCAGATCCGTCTCTGAGTGTGACGCCGCCGGACCACCGGCGGCATTCTTCGGAGCGCATACGACTTTTTTACATCGGAGAGAGAAAAATGGAAAAGACACGCTTCAAAGGCGCCGTATTTGCGACGGCCTCGGCGCTTTTGTACGGACTTGGCGCGGCGCTCATCAAGCTGGCGACAAAGGAGTCCATGTCCGTCGCGACGCTGCTGGTCGGACGCGGAGGCTGCGGCATGCTCCTGCTGCTTCTGGCAGGCTGCATCCGGCGCAAGCCCCCAGCCGTCAAACTGCGCAGTCTGCCGAAGATCGCGCTGTACGGCGTTTTCGGGACGGTAGCGACACAGATCTTTCTGAATCTGGCGTATCTGTATCTGCCGGTCGGAACAGTCACAACGATCCACTTTATGTACCCCGCGCTTGTTGCGGTGATGGAGGCGGTGCTGTTCCGGCAGAAGCTGCCCGGAACGACCATCATCACCCTGGCCGTCCTGACCATCAGCATGGGGCTCCTTCTTGAAAATGTCACGGCGGGCGCGGAGCGCGGCCTCCTGTTTGCTGTGCTGTCCGTCCTTACGTGGACGTTCCAGCTGCTGTACATGGAGCGCTCGGGCATTCTGGAGGAGGAAGACCGGCAGACGCTCACCTTCTATATCTGCCTGCTCATGGCCGTTGTGGGCCTGATCTACGGCGCGCTGACCGCGACGCTGCAGCTTCGGAGCATCCTGACGAATTTCGGGATCATTGCGCTGATCGCCTTCCTGAATAACGTCTGTGCTACGGTCTTCCTGCAATACGGCGTGCAGTATGCCGGGGCGGGGCTGTGCGCGATCCTGAGCGTGTTTGAGCCGCTGGGAAGCATTGTGATCGGCGCGATCCTCCTGCATGAGCAGCTGACGCTCCGCCAGATGCTTTCCTGTGTGCTGATCCTCGGAAGCATCTGCTTCCTGATCGTCAGCAGCGCCCGCCGGGAAAAAGCTGCGGGCCGCATGGAATAGAAAGAATACGAAGCACCGCCGCGGCGGGGCGCACATGCGCTCCGGCTGTGGCGGTGCTTTTGTATTTGGAGCGTATGACCGGTGGACATGCGTGCATTCCCGCACGCAACTTTTATGCAATTTCCGCGCAACTTCACGAAACAACACGCAGTGCGGTGGATTTTCCCGGATGCGGGATTATAATGAAAACAGAAAAATTTCGGGAGGTTTATTCATGGTCAAGCTTGATTTCTTGTCTGTTCTCGACGAAAAAGCGCAATTTCTCAACGACTTTTCGGATGACATCTGGGCAGATCCGGAGACTGCCTTTACCGAATTCCACGCTGCCGGGCGCTATTGCAGCGCGCTGCGCAGCGAGGGCTTCGAGGTCACAGAAAACCTTGCCGGGATCCCCACGGCCTTTTCCGGCCGCTTTGGCTCCGGCCATCCGGTCATCGGTGTGCTGGCGGAATTTGACGCGCTCTCCGGCCTGAGCCAGGAGGGCGGTGTGACGGAAAAGCGTACCGCGGGCGGGGCATGCGGCCACGGCTGCGGACACAACCTGCTCGGCACGGCCAGCCTCGGCGCGGCCATCGCCATCAAGCGCTTTCTGGAGACTCAGAAGTGCCCCGGCACGGTCATCCTCTTCGGCTGCCCCGGCGAGGAGGGCGGCTCCGGCAAGGCGTTCATGGCGCGCGACGGCGTGTTTGACGAGCTGGACGCCGCGCTCTGCTGGCATCCGGACGAGAACACAGGTGTGCGCGTGCAGACCTCGCTCGCAAACTGCCAGGTGCTCTACAAATTCAACGGCAAGGCCGCGCATGCCGGCGCCGAGCCGCATCTGGGCCGCAGTGCGCTGGACGCTGTAGAACTGATGGATATCGGTGCAAACTACCTCCGTGAGCATATGATCGATCAGGCGCGCGTCCACTACGCCATCACCGACGCAGGCGGCTTCAGCCCGAACGTCGTGCAGCCGCACGCGGAGGTCCTCTATCTCATCCGCGCGCCGCGCAGCGCACAGGTCAAGGAGCTGTATGAACGCGTCAACGACATCGCGCGCGGCGCGGCCCTCATGACCGGCACAACGGTCGAGATCGACTTTGTGAAGGCCTGCTCTGATACGATCCTGAACGACACGCTTCAGCGCGTGCTCTATGAAAAAATGGCGCAGATCGGCGTGCCCGAGATCACCGAAGCCGACGAGGCCTTCGCCCGCGAGCTGACTGAAACGGCGCTGATGGAGTATCCGAAGGCCGATCCGGTGCATCCCATCCACGATGAGCTGCTGCCCTACACGGGCCAGATCGAGTATGAATGCGGCTCGACCGATGTCGGCGACGTGAGCTGGGTCTGCCCCACGGTGCAGGCCAAGGCCGCGACGTGGGCCTTCGGCACGCCGTGCCACAGCTGGCAGGCTGTGACGCAGGACGTCATGCCGCTCGCGCACAAGATGACGCTGTACATCGCAAAATCCCTTGCCGCGATGGGCGCGGAGCTGATGGTCAACGCGGAGCTGCTGGAGCGGGCGAAGCAGGAGCACCGCCGTCTGGTCGGCCCGGAGGGCTATGTATGCCCCATCCCGAAAGGCGTCAAGCCGCGTTCGATGGACTCGCTGCATAAGTAAGGAGGACGCCTGAAATGAAATACGCAAGTCAGATCCCGCGGGAGACCATCGCCCGCCTCGAGGCGATGGCCGCCGAAGATCCTGTGCGCTTCTGCCAGCCGCATCCGTGCCCCGGCGTCTATTCCTCGCGGGAGGATGAGGAATTCTGGTGCTACAAATGCTGGGGGCACGCGCTGGAGCAGCCCATGCCCGGATCTAACCTCGCGGAGTTTTTCCGGCAGCAGGATCTGCAGTTCCCGCTGCCTGCCGGCTTCCGCGAGGAGCGGCGCATCACCGTCAGCCACGGCTCGGACTGCATGGCAGTCGACTGCATCTGCGATGCGTACACGCCGCACCTGTTCGATTCCATCGCGGACTTCTACCTGACCACCGACCTGCCGACGGCAAATCTGGAATCGACGGTCTATCCCGCCGCGCCCTTCGGCCGCAACCAGCCGAAGGTCCTGCCCGGCCAGACCAGGACAGACTGCAATCCGCGCATGAACACGTCCGCCGGGATGCTGGACCGGTTTGTGAACGCCGGGATCCGCTATTTCTCCACGGCGAATAACCACTGCTATGACTATGACGAGGCTGGCCTGCTCGCAACGCTCGACGAGCTTGACCGCCGCGGCGCGGCGCATTCCGGTACGAACCGCAGTCCGCAGGAGCAGACGCAGGCGCTCGTGCTGGACGTCGGCGGCGTGCGCGTCGCGGAGCTGAGCGCGACGTTCGACCTCAACGACCGTGCATATGAAAAGAAGTGGCTCCTGAATGAGGTGCGCTTCAACGACACGCCGTGCGATTTTACGCTCATCGAACAGCTCATCGCCTCGGCAAAGGCGCAGAAGGCGGACATCATCACGCTGCATGCGCACTGGGGCTGGGAATTCGAGCTGTATCCGCACCCCAAGACTGTGGAATACGCGCACAAGCTCGCGGAAATGGGCGTTGATGTGATCGTCGGCACGCATCCGCATGTCTCACAGCCGATGGAAAAGTACACCTATACGCAAAACGGTGAGCAGCGCAGCTGCCTGATCTTCTACTCGCTCGGTGACTTCGTCAGCTTTCACCCGCAGAGCCGCGACAGCCGCATCACCTATGTCCCGCGTTATACGCTCGCAAAGGGGGAGCTGGACGGCAGGCCGAGGACCTTTGTCACCGGCCTTCAGATCCTGCCGGTCTACATCCTGACTGCGGCGGACGCAGAGGAAAACTACGATGTGCGCCTGCTCCGTTTTTCCGACGTGCTGGCGGACAGACCGGATGCAGACGGCGCATACCGCTATCCCCTCTGCGATTGGGAGCGTGCAGATCTGCCGCGCCTGCATGAAAAGGTCCTGCACGGGATCCTCCTTCCGGCGGATCACCGGGAACTGCTCGTACCATAAAGAGGCGTCTGATGAAGCACATAAAGATCTCCCCGCAGCGGTATCGCTGGGTCATTGTCGCCGCAAGCTTTCTGATGGTCTTTGTCTGTCTCGGCTTCTGCAGCAGCAGTAAAAGCCTCTATCTCGCGGCCATCACCGAGGCCCTCGGCATCAAGCGCAGCCTTTTCTCGATCAATGACAGCTGCCGCTATATCGCAACGGCCGTCGTGAATCTCTTCTTCGGCGCGCTGTGCGCGAGATTCGGCCGCAAACGGCTGATCGCCGCGGGCTTCGCCTGTCTCATCGCGTCCATGCTGCTCTATGCCTATGCGCCGAACATCTATCTGTTTTATCTGGGCGGCGTGCTGCTGGGCCTTGGCCTTGCGTGGACGACAACGACGATGGTCGGCAGCATCGTGCACCGCTGGTGTCCGGCGCACGCCGGAAAGATCATGGGCCTGATCCTCGCGGCAAACGGCGTCGGCGCGGCAGTCGCGACGCAGATCGTCACACCGATCATCTATGCGCCCGGCGACGCCTTCGGCTATCGCAATGCCTATAAGCTCGTGGCGCTGATCCTGGCCGTGACCGCCGGGATCGTCCTCGCGCTCTATCGCGAGCCGCCGGAGAAAATCCCAGAAAGCACGAGCGCAGAAAAAGAACCGCAGCAGGCTGAAAGCGGGCAGAGCACCGCGCGCGGTGCCCGGTTCTATCTGCTCCTTGTCTGCGTCTTCCTGACCGGCTTTATCCTTCAGAGCACGACCGGCGTCAGCGCGGCGCATATGAAGGACGTCGGTCTGGATGCGGGCTATGTTGCCGCGGTCATGAGCGCGCATGCGCTCAGCCTGACCGTGTGCAAATTCCTGACGGGCGTCATTCACGACCATGCGGGACTTCGGAAGACCGTACTTCTGTGTGACTGCGCGGCGATCACGATCCTGATCCTTCTCGCAGAGGTCACGGCCACGCCCGCGGGCCGCGTGCTGGCGATGGCCTACGGCATCCTGTCCGCGCTGGCGCTGCCGTTGGAGACGATCATGCTCCCGCTGATCGCGCAGGACCTGTTTCAGGGGCCGCAGTACAACAAGATGCTTGGCATCATCGTATCCGTCAATACGGCCGGCTACGCCGTCGGCACGCCGATCGCCAATCTGACCTTCGACTGTCTCGGCACCTATCAGCCGATGCTGCTGGCCTCCGCATGCGTCATGGCCGGCGTCACGATCTGCATCCAGCAGCTGCTCAGGCACCGCGCAGCGAAAGGAGTGTCAAAATGAAGATCATTGCACACAGAAGCGGACCAACTGTTTTTCCGGAACAAACGATCCGATCTGCCCTTTTTGCAAAGGAAAACGGCGCGGATCTGGTGGAGATCGACGTCCGGTTTACAAAGGATAAAAAATTAGCGGTCTCGCACGATGAAAACGCAGCGCGCGTTTTCGGCGTCGACAAAAACATCGGCGAGATGAGCAGCGACGAATTTGCGGCCCTGAGACATAAGAACGCCAGAACCTACACGTCTCATTTTCTTGAAGACTATCTGGAAAGCGGCGTGGGACCGCTGCTGATCCACGTGAAGGAAGATGAGGTCCTGGATGCTCTCCTGGAAAGCATCGAAAACCATGACTATCTTCATAAAGTGGTGCTTGGCGTCCAGAGTCCGGAGGCAGTAAAAAAAGTCAAAGCGTATGACAGCACGATCAAAGTGCTGGGCTTCCTGCCGGACGTGGAAAGCATCTCCGCTTTCGGCGAAACGCAGGCGGACGCTATCCGTCTGATCGAAGGATGGCTGAACGCAGATACCGCGCAGCGTGTCCGTCAATATGGAAAAGAGCTGTGGATCATGACCTGGACCCCGGAAGTCGGCCTCACCACCCCGGAAAACCTCAAAAAGATCCACCCCTTCCACCCCGACGCCCTCCTGATCAATGACGTGACCATGCTGAGACCATAAAACAGCGCGGGGAGTGTGCCGCGAAAAACTCATTGGCCCGCAGCGCCTTTTATGCTTCGCATGAAAAGGCATCGCTCACTGTTTGCATGCGCTCACCAAAAGCCGGCATTGACTTTTGGCGGGAGTTTTGTATAATGGAGGGGAAATCGGCCGAGGCCCGGAGGAGGGGCGGGGCCGGAAAATTGAATATGCTTCATCCGTGACGTGTAATCGCAGGTTGTCAGGCTTGGCAGTCTGCGATGAAAAAGGAAAGGTAACCAATCCACTCGACCGGAGCTGTGAGCAAGAGGACGTTCCAAAGCAGCCATGCGCTGCGTGACCGAAAGGTAGCCATTGCGGGGACTTGAGCCCTGTGAGAAGGTAGGAAACGGACGCGGAGGATCCCGGATCCTCCAGATTGCAAGTCAGAAGAATTGCTGTCAGGGCGCAGATATCCTGCGCTTTCAGGATGTGAAACATTCAGGACGAGCTCTCCCTGCAATGTCGATTTTTGTGCGCACTGATCTTATGAGCAGTGCGTTCATTTTTTCCGTGCGCCCGGCGCACGGGTACGGCCGCCGTCTGACTTGTTTCAGACGGCGGCTTTTTTGCGTATATGCGCCCCTTATCGGCGCTGCAGATACGACCACGAAGAAAAATAAAGAAAAAGGAGCGAACCACATGAAAAAACGAGTATTGAGTCTGATCCTGGCACTGGTCATGCTCATCGGCGTTCTGCCGGTGAACATGCTGGCGGCGGAACCGGCGGACGAGCTGCCCGCGCAGCAGACGGTCACGATCGAGACCAGTCTGGACCGTGCGCTGGCAGACGGCGTCTATCCTGCGGCGCAGTCGCCGCTTCCGGTATCGATCCGCGCGGAGGCGGACGGCGAGGCGGTGGAGCACACCGCCAGTCTGGACGGCGAAGCGCTGACCGGCACGCAGGCCGCGGACGGCTGGACGGCCTATGAGCTTTCGTTTGAGGCGGCGGGCAGCTATACGCTGACCGTCAGCGCTGCGGGCGAGACGCAGAGCCGGACCATCGTCTATCAGCCGCAGTCCGCGGACGAGCCCGCGGCGGAGGATCCGGCAGAGGAGCTTCCGGCAAACGACCCGGAGCTGACTCCGGCAGAAGAGATCCCGGCCGAGGAGCCCAAGCAGGCGCCCAAAGCCGTGCCGCAGACAGCCGCGCAGAGCAGCGACAGTGAGACCGCGGTCGATCTGGGCAGTGCGATCGGTACGGTCCGCGTGATCGTGGAAAATAACACGGCGGATACCGGCGCTGCGGATACCGGCTACGGGACCTGGGAAGCCGGTGCGGCAAAGTGGCATGGGAAGCTCGTCGACAAGGAGGTCACACTCTACGAAAACTCCACGGCGATGACTTGCATCACGGATGCGGTCAAGGGCTATACCATGACCGACTCTGACGGTTATATTACGGAGATCGGCGGGCTGAAAGCGGATCCGACGAATTACAGCGTTGGCTGGATGTACACATTCAACGAATGGTTCGCCAATGATCTGCCGACAGCATATACGGCAAAGAAAGAGCTGCGCGACGGCGATGAGATCTGCATGAAGTACACCTGCAAAATGGGTGCGGATATCGGCAGTATCGCGAATGATAAAAACAAGACCCTGGCCGACCTCACCGTGACCGGTGCGGAGCTGAACAAGGTCGACTCCACCCACTATGAGATCCCGCTCGGCGACGCGGAGAGCAAGTCGGTCAAGATCGTTCCGACGGCGTACAACAAGAACTTCCTCGCCTGCGTGTTCAAAGGCACGCTGACGGATACGCAGATCGATGCGCTGAATAACGACGGGACCAGCTGGTACACGAATACCGCGCTCGTGCGCCGGAACGAGACCGTCACGGTCAGTGTGGGCGACACGTTCACCGTCGTGGTCGGTGCGAAGAGCTGGCCGAGCCAAAACAATGGCACCTACGGCGGCGCGGAAAAGGTAGACCCAGGCGTCTACACCGTTACCGCAGTCAAGACAGTAACGGATCCCGACGCTGCGTTCAAGAACTTCTTCGCAGCATTGGCAGGCACAGCAACGGTTGCCAATGATACGAAAGACATTGAAAAGAAAATCTACCCGCTGGAAGTAGCGGAAGACGGTACAGCGTTGGTTACGACAAACAAAAAAATCGGCAAATCGAAATCCGGTTTGACGATCTCTTTCCTGAAGACAGCAAAGCTGACTTTCTCCTATAAGACTTCTTCGGAAGCCAAGTGGGATTATCTGAAGGTCTACCGGATCACGGAGGCAGCGGGCAAGGAAACGGAGACGCTGCTCAATGAGGCGGATAAAGAAGCGTTCAGCGGAGAGATGAGCGACTATGCCTCCTACAGTGTGGAGGTACAGGCTGGCGAAAAGATCCGGATCCGCTTTGAGAAGGACTTCAGCGGCGATGGGACGAGCGACTGTGTCTGGCTGAAGAACTTCACCGTCACCCTTCCGAACAAGGTCATCTTCCACGCCAACAACGGCACGGACGCGACCAGTGAGCAGGGCGTCTTCGGTACGGCTGACCTGACGAAGAACGCCTTCACCTACGCGGGCTACCGCTTTGACGGCTGGGCCGAGACGGCGGGCGGCGCGGTCAAATACGCCGACGGCGCGTCCATCACGCTGAACGGCGCAGATGTGAACCTCTACGCCGTCTGGACGAAGGTCTGGACCGTCACGTTCCCCAAGATGCCCGCGGGCGCGGCCATCACCGTCAAGCAGGGCGAGACCGTCCAGCCTGTCTCGGAGACGGCAAACACCTGGATCCTCCCGGACGGCAGCTATACCTACTCCGCAGAGCTGTTTGGCTATGAGAGCAAGGAAAATGTCCCGTTCCAGGTCAACGGCGCAAACCTTGAGATTCAGGATTCGCTGACGGCTGCGGACAAGACCGCCGTTACCTTTCACGTGACCGGCGCGGCCGCGGATACGGCCATCACCATCACTGTCTGGAACAGCGAAAAGACCGTGATGACGGCCCGGGAAGCGAACCCGACCGTCTATGACCTTCCCGCCGGCAGCTATACCTACACGGTCGAGGCCAAGGGGTATAAGAAGATCAAAAACCAGCTCCTGACGGTCGGCGCGGCGGCGCAGACGGTCAACGTCGCGCTGACGGCCAGCGATGCCTGGGAAGGCGACAGCGTTGTGCCGACCAAGGTTGGCGACGTCTATCAGATCACGTCCGGTGCAGAGCTGAAGGGCTTTGCCGACCTCGTGAACGGGGAAGAACCGGGCGCGAAGGGCATTCTGACGAAGAACATCACCCTCAACGAGCCGGGGGACTATGCGCAGAAGTGGACGCCGATGGGCGCTTCCAGCTCCGCCGCCTTCACCGGCGACTTTGACGGCAACGGCAAGACCATCACCGGCCTGTACATGGACGGCGAAGACGCGATCTCCGGCCTGTTCGGCTACGTCGGCAAGACCGGCAGCATCCACGACCTCACGATCGCGGACGCAAGCGTCAAGAGCATGAAGACCGGCTCGTACAATCCGAAGGTTTATACGGCGCTCGCCGCCGCATCGAATGCCGGTACGATCAGCAATGTCACGCTGAAAAACTCTATGATTTCCAGCGGCGGCTATGCAGGCGGCATTGCAGCTCTCAATGAGGGCACGATCACGGGCTGCGCAAACGAAAGCGCGCCCGTAACACACAATGAAAAAGCCACCAGTTCCTATTATGCGCTGGCTGGCGGCATTGCCGGCCAGAACAGCGGGACGATTGCGCTCAGCTATAACCTGGCGCGGGTCACGGGTGGAAAAGAGAACAGCGGCTATATTGGCGGCATTGCCGGCAAGAATGAAAGTGCCGGCACGATCGAAAGCTGCTATAACCGGGGAGATATCCAGACCGGCGCTTATCTTGGCGGCATTACGGGCTATCTGAGCGGCACGGCCACGAACTGCTACTCCACCGGCAGCGTCCCGACTGGGACGAATGCAAAAGCGCTGTTCGGCCACTGCACCAGCTACAGCGCGAAAGCGACCGCCTGCTTCTATCTGACCGGCTGCGGCCCCGAAGATACGAAGGGCACCGCGAAGACCGCGGAGAAATTCAAAACGCTGGCGGCCTCGCTCGGCGGCGCGTTTGCAGACGCGGATCCCTATCCCACCCTCAAGTGGCAAGACCCGAATGCGACCTTTACCATCACACTGACGGTCAAGCCTGCCAACGCCTCCGTCACGGTGACCGGCGCAGCCAGCGTCGGCACCTCGGAGGTGCGCAAAAACGAAGAAACGAACGAGGCTACCTACATCTATTCCGGCCTCAATAAGGGCAGCTACCGCTGGGCGGTCACCTGTGACGACGGCGAGAACGACTATCTGAAGCAGGAGGGCTCCTTCACCATCGCGACGTCCGACGTGACCCACGCCGTGACGCTGGCGGAGAAGACCTATGACGTCAACTTCATTGTCGACCCCGTGGGCGTGGACTTCACCCTGACCCAGGGCGAGGGCGAAGACGCTAAGACCATCACGCCGAAGACGGCGAAGGACGATACCGGCAAGATCGTTTACTCCCTCACGAAGGGCAGCTATCACTATACTGCGTCCTGCTTCGGCTACGCCGACGCTTCCGGCGACGTCACGGTCGCCAAGTCGACCGGCCTTGCCGATACGACGGTCGAGCTGACGGCGAAGACCGGCAGCAAGCTGACCTTCACGAACATCCCGGCGGACGCCGCCGTCACCGTCACCCATGCGGCCGGCGGCGAGCAGACCGGCGCGCGGGAAGGGGAGACCTATACCTTCACGCTCGTGCCCGAGACCTACAGCTACCGCATCCAGCGCAAGGGCTATAAGAGCATCCGCGGCACCGTCACGATGGACGGCACGGAAAAGACCATTGCCGCGGAATGGACCGCCCTCACCGCGTGGGACGGCAGCGTGGCGGAGAGCTTCTCCGGCTCCGGCACCGAGACGGATCCGTATCTCATTGAAAGCGGCGCGGAGCTGGCGTATTTGAGCAAATTCTGCGCAGAGGGCGGAAATACCAGCGGCCTCTACTATGAGCTGACCGCGGATATTGACCTTGCCAACAACGTGTTTACGCCCATTGCCCCGAGCAGCACGAATCAGTTTAAGGGCATCTTCAACGGTGCTGGCAATACCATCTCCAACCTCAAGATCGACAGAACAGAATCGCTCAGCGGTCTGTTTGGCCGTGTGAATGGGGCTACCATTCAGGATCTGACGATCGACCACGCGACGATCACCAGCACGTCCGGCAACGTCGGCGCTCTGGTCGGCGCTGCATACGGCACCTGCGACCTGCTCGTCTGCCGGCAGCGCATCCGCGTGCGCGCCGCCCGCGACGTCGAACGAGAGCGAACACACCACGAACATGCCCTCGGCGTATCCAGCGCTGGTCCGCACGTGCGCAACCAGGCCAGCGCCGTCCTCGCGTACCACGTCCGCCGGC
>OLVY01001547.1_pt1 | contig 14276 bp, 6 predicted proteins | sample 1674261 | NCBI WGS metagenome assembly OLVY01 (sample SAMEA103958155, study PRJEB25191) | human gut metagenome | biome: human-associated habitat [ENVO:00009003]; feature: intestine environment [ENVO:2100002]; material: feces | place: Germany | collected 2013/2015
ACCTTTTTTTGAGTTTTAAAGATTACAGAACCATCAGCTTTATTCGTCACATCCTCATCAATAGCTGGGGTAGTGGAATCCGCATTCTTAATATTAAAAGTGAAGTCACCAGCCCCTAAAGTCCGGCCTGTCAAGGCTTTTGTAACCTTCAACTCTACATCAATTGGAGGAATCTTGTCATAGTAGTAGACTGCTGGAGTAAACGGCGTCAAGGTATTCATCAAGTCGACGTTCGTACCGATCCCTTTTACACCATTGACCAACTGACTGTTGGCTGACCAGTGACCAATTCCGTCTCCTAAGAACGGAACGAAGACAGTCTTGTACGGTGTATAGCCTGCCGCATCCTGGAACTTGAAATCAACTGGGATTCCATTTGGATGGCTCACTCCATCGCTTCCAGTAAAAGCAATGGTATTCAATGGGGTCATGTGGGTCACAAGCGGTTTGGTATTATTTTGACCTGGTGCAATTGGTTCCGTTTCCGCAATCAGCATATACCCATCTGTATCAAGAGTCCCGTTTGAACGTTTGCTTTGTTGCTTTGGATCCAAAAGATAAACGCGGATAACGACTGAGCCGTCTTCTTTAACAACTTCCTTAATCCGCTTAATTCCGTATGCATCCGCATCCATGAACTTATCCCCAACCTTAAAGCGACGGCTGAGCGCTCCAGAAGTTCCGTTTGGATCAGCTGGTTGGTAAAGGCGATAACCATTAAAGTGGCGAACACCCGAAGAAGTAAAGTCTTGCCCTTCCATCCCCGTCACTGTATAAGTTGCTAGGCTTTTTTCTTTCCCAGTTTCTTTGTAGTCTTGGATAGCTGGATCTTTTCTATTGTCCCCTGACTTATCCGCTTTGTACTCCTCACTATCCTTATCTACTACTTTATAAAAAGTTGAGTTATCAACCATTGCAGGGATGATTCGGTTGGTATTTGTAATGGTACGGCCGTTTGATGCAGGTTCTACTGCATTAAAGATATCTGTAATGGTACGAGAGTCCGTTACATCTGTAAATAATTTCTTTTTAGCTTGATCAGCTGGAGTGTTACCTGTAGCGTGTTGATAAGATTCAATCGTTGGGTCCACAATCCAGTCCCACTGTAAGAATGGCTGGTCTGTTTTACCAGGGCCTTTTCCTTTACCGGCATCATAGGTTACATAAAGTGTCAACTCTCCACCAGAGGCGTTGGCCGTTTTAGACCCTTCAGCTGTCTTAGTGAAGACTTGTCTACCAGATCCCGCTGTCACAGTGTGTGTTTCAAGAACAGTATTAGTTGTTTTATCAACCAACTCAACCACTGAGCTAACATTTTGGTCAAAGTCTTTTGATACACGGATGTAGTAGTTTTTGTTGTAACGCGTATTGTAACGGCTCAAATCAATAATACCGTATGTATACTTATCCCCTGAAACAGCTTCATATCCAGTCGGGATCGTTTGCGAATGAACAGTCGCTCCATTAGGATCCGTCATGCCTGGAGTAGCTTCTGTATTCGGATCCAAGGTTGAAGCTGTAGTCACCGGCTCTGTATTATGATCCGTTGCTGCACGACGTCCACGACGTCGGCTACGACTTGTTTCCAAAGCCCCTGCCGTCGCTGTTTCTGTTGAAGCAGCTGAAAGGGTTGTCGCAGAGGTAGTCGCTGTAGAATCCGCAACTGGTTTGTTCGCTGATGCATTTAAGGGTTGCACAGCTGGATTGGCTGCAAGAGAAGTTGTTTCTGTCTCAGTCGCTTCAGAGGAAGAGGTTGTTTCAGAATTTGCTTCCGAAGTTGCAGAGGTAGTCGCTTTTTCAGCCTTCGCCTCTGTTGAAGACTTCTTATCCTCAGATTTCTTATCTTCAGATTTTTTATCCTCAGTTTTCTTTTCTTCTTTTGACGCTTCTTCTGTCTTCTTTTCTTCTTCAGAAGCTTTCGATGTTTCGGTAGTTGCCTCAGCCTTTTCACTGGAAGCCGTCGTAACTGGCTCAGAAGTTGCTACTAGCGCTGCAGGAGCTTCATAGTTTGAGCTCTCAGTAGTCGTTGTTTCAGTCGCTACTTCTGTCGATGATGCTGTTTCTGTTGCTGCTGTTTCTGTAGAAGATTCAGGCGTCGCTGTTACTTCCTCAGCAGATGCAGATGGAGCACCCGCAACAAAAAGGGCAGTCCCTAGCAAAACTGAACAGACACCCACACTATACTTGCGCAAAGAAAAGCGCTGTCGTCTATTAAATATATCTTTCACTTATATCATTCTCCTTATTCATTTCATGGCAAAACCATACATAAATCATAGTATCAAAAAGGTAAAAAAGCTGTCAAACTAATGAACCAAAAGATTCCAAAGCCTTCGTCTTTTGCACAAATTAGCTAGTATTTCTGAAAACTTAAAGCATAAATATCATATTTTTTCCCCAATCGTGCAATTTCTCAATCTAGAAAGCAACACTGTCCTGACGGGGAATGGAATAGTTTGTAGACTTTTTACAAATGTACCTGTTGAATCCATCCAGTATCCACATCATAAACTGCCCCTGAAATCACTACGTCATTTGGAATCAGTGGAGACCTTTTGAGGAGCAACATATCTTCACGAACACTCTCTTCAACATCTTGAAAAGGTAGGAAATCTTGATCCCCAACATCAACACCAAGTTCCTTCTTTAAATGCCGGCGAAAGGCTTCGTTTTCAAAGGTTTGAGCGCCACAATCTGTGTGGTGTAAGACTACGATTTCTCGGGTTCCCATCTGTTGCTGAGAGATGACCAGGGACCGGATCATATCCTCCGTTACGCGTCCACCAGCATTCCGTAAAATATGGGCATCTCCAAGAGCGAGACCAAGCGCTGGGGCAACGTGAAGACGAGAATCCATACAAGTCACAATCGCCACTTGCGTTTTCGGCTTGATAGGAAGATGAAGATCTCCGTGTAGTTCAACATAAGCTTGATTAGCTTTTAAAAAATTCTCAAAGTAGGACATGGCCACTTCCTTTCTGGAAAACAAAATATTTTGAATTCCAAATTATTTATACCCTATCTTACCATCTTTCCGTTAGCTTGTCAGCTGATTCTAATCTGCCTAGCCAAAAACCTTCTTCAAGACTTCACCAATGGTCGTCACCCCAATTACCTGAATCCCAGCTGGCGGGGTAATCCCCGTCAGAGAATTTTTCGGAACATAAATCTTGGTAAAACCAAGTTTAGCAGCTTCATTGATCCGTTGCTCGATCCGGTTGACCCGGCGGACTTCTCCAGTCAAGCCTAGCTCTCCGACAAAACATTCCTGCGGGTTTGTTGGCTTGTCCTTGTAGCTGGAAGCAATGGCTACAGCTACGGCTAGGTCGATAGCCGGCTCATCCAACTTGACACCACCAGCTGACTTGAGGTAGGCATCCTGATTTTGAAGGAGCAAACCCGCTCGTTTTTCTAACACCGCCATGATAAGACTGGCCCGATTGAAATCAAGCCCCGTTGTCGTCCGCTTGGCATTTCCAAACATAGTTGGCGTCACCAAGGCCTGCACTTCAGCTAGAATTGGACGCGTCCCTTCCATGGTGACCACGATGGACGAGCCAGTCGCGCCATCCAGGCGCTCTTCCAGAAAGACCTGACTAGGATTGAGAACCTCGACCAAGCCACCTGATTGCATTTCGAAGATACCGATCTCATTGGTCGAGCCAAAGCGGTTCTTGACCGCTCTCAGAATCCGGAAGGTATGGTGGCGCTCGCCCTCAAAGTAGAGGACCGTATCCACCATGTGTTCCAGCATCCGAGGTCCTGCCAAGGTTCCTTCCTTGGTCACATGGCCAACAATAAAGATGGCGATGTTATTGGTCTTGGCCAGCTGCATGAGCTCAGCCGTTACCTCACGTACCTGAGAGACCGACCCCTGCACCCCTGAAATCTCAGGAGACATAATGGTCTGGATGGAGTCAATGATCAGAAAATTAGGTTGGATGCGTTCCACCTCTGCTCGCACGCTCTGCATATTGGTCTCGGCATAGAGATAAAACTCACTGTCGATATCTCCCAAGCGCTCTGCACGGAGTTTGATCTGCTGGGCCGACTCCTCCCCACTGACATAGAGAACCGTTCCCACTTGAGACAACTGGGTTGATACTTGTAAGAGAAGGGTCGATTTCCCAATCCCTGGATCCCCACCGATGAGGACGAGACTCCCTGGGACCACTCCTCCACCGAGTACACGGTTGAATTCCTCCATCTCGGTCTTGGTCCGATGGACATTGATAGAGGTCACATCCGCCAGTTTCATGGGTTTGGTCTTTTCACCCGTCAAGGACACCCGTGCATTCTTGACCTCTGCAACCTCAACCTCCTCGACAAAAGAAGACCAAGACCCACAGTTTGGACAGCGCCCTAAATACTTGGGGGAATTGTAGGCACAATTTTGACAAATAAATGTCGTTTTTTTCTTAGCGATGATAAACCTCTTTCTAAATCTCTATGTCACACTCAATCACTTGGCAAAAATCAATCTTCTCATTTGGCACAAACTGGCGCATGAGCATTCCGTGAGTTACAATGATAATAGTTTTATAATTTTTATATTTTCCCAAAGCTCTTAAAAAACGATGGCGCATCTCTATATCAGTTTCATAGCGATAAGGAGAATCTTCAGATAAACCTCCTTGATGTTTTAGATAATATTCATGAGCTACCAATACACTAGTTAAATCAGAGTTAGTGCCATCTAAGTCTGGACGCCACTCATGAAAAAACGGCTCCACAAATAAGTCCAATCCTGTTTCAACTGCTATATAATGTGCTGTTTCTAAAGCCCTCGTCACAGACGATGAAATAATAATCTCTGCCTTTCCAAAACATGCAGTTTTAGCAACTTCTTTTGCCAGACTGCGACCTTTTCCTGTCAATGGTGCTAAATCACGACCAAAACCACTATAGAGTTGCGGATTTTCAAGTTTATCAAGCATACTATAATCTGGCTCCCCATGACGGACAAAGATAATCTTCATCTTAGTGCCCTGTTGACCCAAATCCACCGGTCCGCACGCCATCCGCCTCATCTCCATCTGCAATTAAGAAAGGAGCAAAGATAGCCTGAACCACACGTTCCCCGACTTCAAGAACAACTTCTTGATCGGTGATGTTTTTCATCTGAGCAAAGATATGGCCTTCATTTCCTGGATTGCCATAGTAGTCTCCATCAATGACACCTACAGAGTTAATCAAGACCAGGCCTTTTTTGCGAGGGTTGGACGATCGGTCATAGAGATAGAGCACCTCTCCAGCTTGCATATAGGCCTTAACACCAGTCGGAACGAGGACGATTTCCCCGGGAGCAATCACCGTGCGCTCTGCCACCTTTAAGTCGTAACCAGCTGCATGGGCTGTTTCCCGTTTTGGTAGCAAGTCTTGATTGGTATAGGTTGATACAAGTTCAAATCCACGAATTTTTGTCATCTTCATTTCCTTTCTTTCCACTAGAAAATTTAAAATATCTCGCCTCCTATTATACTACATCTGAAAGCAAAAAATACTGTAGTCTCACTTATATTATTCGCAAGACAGTCGAAAAAAGTTCGCTTCCAATTTGGGGGGCATCTCTGTTTTGTCTGCCTGTAGACAATGGGTGTGCTCCTGAGACAGAACCCTGCTTATCATGCGATTTTTATGTTTGCCATCTAAAAAGAGACTCTGTCCTTTGGGACAGAGCCTCCTTAATAATTGCATAATACCCTTCAACCAAAATTTGGTTGGGCAATCAATTATTCATTTTCATCTCTTTTGCGTTTTGCAAGACCTGCTAAACCTACTAAACCAAGTGCAGCACCTAACAGAGTTACTGTGCTTGCATCAGTCACACCTGTTTCTGGTAAAGTTGGTGCTTTTGGAGCATCAGGTGTTGCTGGTTTTGTTGGTTCTGGTTTAACTGGTTCTGGTTTAACTGGTTCTGGCTTCACTGGTTCTGGTTTAACCGGATTTGGCTTCACTGGATCTGGTTTAACCGGATCTGGTTTCACTGGATCTGGTTGAGGAGTTGGGACAGCTTTCTTTCTATACAAGACAGTTGTCACAAAATCTTTGCTTTCAGCTGTTAAACCAGTGATGGCATCCACCACCAGTGGACTTGCTTCATAACCTTCAATAACAGGAGATGTTACTGCATCAAAAGTTGTGTCTCCATTATCTGCAACCCAAGAAGTAGCACTAAGGACTTCATTGGTTGCTGGATTAACCATCACCACACGACGGAAAGTTACTTGGTCCGTATGATCTGGAGCCAGAGTTTCTCCCGTAATAGCATCTTTATAGTGAATAGTTTCATTAACTACTTTGGTCTCTTGACGAGGGACAGCTTGAAGTTCCAAAAGAATGGTGGTGTTGCGACCAATCGCATCTGGATCTGTTGGATTATTTGGATCTACAGTTCCTGCAGTTGCATCGTACCCATAGACTGTTTGGCCTTCTTTGATCTTGTAACCAGCTGGAATTGCAGGAAGCGCTGTAGGAGCTGCCTTTGTTGCATCTGTTTCGTTGTTCTTATAGATTGTTTCCGCCAAGACATTTCCATTTTGGTCAACTAATTGGATGTGACCAAGCAACTCATAAGTTATATCTTCAGTGAAATCTGCAAATGCCGTCAAGTCTGGATCGAAAAACCTAGCTGTTGCTGAAGCTTTATCTGCATACTCTCCTCTTCTCACTGGTGTAGGGATTACTGCAAAAGTATAGTTTGTTGCAGGAGCTGCAGACAAAGAGCGACGACTACGACGAGCTGATCTCGTTGCAACTACTGGTTCTGGATTCACAGCAGAAAGACTTACCGTAGATTCTTCTGGAGAATCTGCAATCACTAGAGAGCGACGGCTACGGGTATGAGAGGCTGGGCGGGCAAGACTTGTCTCCAAAGCACGAGGAGCTAACCCTTCTGAAAGTGCTCGACGAGTCCGTACCACCGGTTTGTTTTCAACCTCATTGTCTAGTTGTGTCACACTGACTAACTTCCAAGCTTGAGGGGTCATCTCTCCTGTTACCAAGTTGACAAGTACAGTCCGTTCAAAGACAACACGTTCACGAATTGGTTTTGGTACCTTCACACCATTTTCAGTAATGAAGTAACGAATTGTACGAGTCGCAACTGCACGACGATTTTGGATCTTATCGACGTTCTTCGGCCAATTTGGTGTATTTGGATCTGTTGGATCGTAAGGAGTATCCGGAGTTGGGTCTGGATCCTCTGGCCCCACTGGTACCACACGTTCACGTACAACTACCGTGAATTCTTGATCCACTGATGCATCAAAGTCGAAGTTCTTGCTTGAAGCACTTGTGAAACCATCACTTACCAATTCGTAACCTTTACGATGGAGTTCATTAATCTTATCAGTAGTGGTGTAGGCAATCACTTCACCTGATTTACCATTAACAGTATCACGAGCTACCTCTACATTGCCTTTTTCATTGACATACTTGATGATCGCTTTTTGTGCATCTTTAACGTAGGTTACAACTTCTACAGTGTCCGCAGCTCCGGCTTGTACACCTGACACAGCTGGCACAACCAATTTATCTGCTGTGTAACCTTTAATCACTGGTGATGTAACGGCATCAAAGGTGTCATCTGTTGTTGTCCAAGGACGGTAATCAATGTGACCTGTTACCAAGTTGACATAAGCGAAGCGTTTGAAGTGAAGTGTTTCTGACACATCTTCTTTCGCTTTTGAGCCATCTTCGTAGACATATTTCACAGTACGAGTGACATCATCTTTGTTAACAATGTCTTTGACTGGATCTGGCCATTTTGGTGTATCTGGATCGTTTGGATCAACTGGTTTGTCTGGAGTTGGAGTTGGTTTGTCTGGATCGATTGGTTCGATACGTTCACGAAGAACAACGGTGAATTCTTGATCCACTGATGCATCGAAGTCGAAGTTCTTGCTTGAAGCACTTGTGAAGCCATCGCTTACCAATTCATAACCTTGGCGTTTGTATGATGAAATCTTAGCTGCTGTGCTGTAGTTAATTGCTTCACCGGATTTACCAGCAACTGCATCACGACTCAACTCAACATTGCCTTTTTCATTGACATACTTGACGATCGCTTTTTGTGCATCTTTGACGTAGGTTACAGTTTCTTCAATATCAGGCGCAGTAGGTTCAACCCCTGTTACAGCAGGGATCATATTTTTATCAGCCGTATATCCTTTGATAGTTGGTGTAAGCACAGAGTCAAATGTTCGATCATTTGAAGTCCATTGGCGATAATCTACATGACCGGTTACCAAGTTAACATAAGCGAAACGTTTAAAGTAAAGTGTTTCAGTAACATCGTCCTTCGCTTTTGAACCATCTTCATAAACATAATGGATTGTCCGAGTTACAGTTTCTTTATTGACAATATCTTTGACTGGATCTGGCCATTTTGGTGTATCTGGATCATTTGGATCAACTGGTTTGTCTGGGGTTGGGGTTGGTTTATCTGGATCGATTGGTTCGATACGTTCACGAAGCGTTACGACAAATTCTTGATCCACTGATGCATCAAAGTCAAAGTTTTTATTGACAGAATTTGTGAAACCATCATTCACTAATTCGTAACCTTGACGTTTGTAACTTGAAATAGAAGTTGCTGTGCTGTAGTCAATTGCTTCACCAGATTTACCATTCACTTCATCACGACTCAACTCAACATTGCCTTTTTCATTGACATACTTGATAATCGCTTTTTGTGCATCTTTGACATAGGTTACGATTTCAACACGATCCGCATCTCCAGCCTTCACACCTGATACGGCTGGCACAACCAATTTATCTGCTGTATAACCTGGGATCACCGGTGATGTAACGGCATCAAAGGTATCATCTGTTGTTGTCCAAGGACGGTAATCAATGTGACCTGTTACCAAGTTGACATAAGCGAAGCGTTTGAAGTGAAGTGTTTCTGACACATCTTCTTTCGCTTTTGAGCCATCTTCGTAGACATATTTCACAGTACGAGTGACATCATCTTTGTTAACAATGTCTTTGACTGGATCTGGCCATTTTGGTGTATCTGGATCGTTTGGATCAACTGGTTTGTCTGGAGTTGGAGTTGGTTTGTCTGGATCGATTGGTTCGATACGTTCACGAAGAACGACAGTAAATTCTTGATCCACTGATGCATCGAAGTCGAAGTTCTTATTAGCTGCATCATAGAAACCATCGCTTACCAATTCAAAACCACGACGACGATAGGAGCTCACTTTTTCGTTTGTGCTATAATCAATCGCTTCACCGGATTTACCGACTACTTCGTCACGGCTCAATTCTACATTGCCATTTTCGTTCACATATTTGATGATCGCTTTTTGAGCTTGTTTTACAATGACAATTTTTGTATCTCTACCAATCGCATCTAAGTCATCTTTTTGGTTTGGATTCACCGTTTGACGTGCCGCATCATAACCATACACATTTTGACCCGGTTTCACTTCCCAGCCAGTTGGAATAGTAGGAACTTTTGTAAACCAGGCACGAGTTGGATCTGATGGATCATTCTCATATTGTTTGTGTGCTGCATCAGCCTGGTTTGCAGTGGTTTCACCCGTTGGGGTAATATAGTTTCCTTGTTCATCCACTAAGACGATACTACCAAGTTTTTTATACCAGACATCGAAGTTAAAATCACCAACGTTATCTGGATCAATTACCAATGAGCGGATACTTTCTTGATCCGCATAGAAACCTGGAAGAATCGGTGTCATCACCTTCTTGAATTCATAATCAGGGTCCGTAGAAGTATCTGCTCCTGCTGCACGGAAGCTACTACGTCTATTGTAGTTACGACGTCTTGCAATATACGCTTCCAATGAAGCACGATATTGTTCTTGAGCTTCTTTTGAAAATGCAATATTAAAACCGCCATCAGGATTTTCTGTAGCATTCTTAAGATCAAGACCAGGAACTTTTTTATCTACATCCAATTGCTCTTTCTTAAGATCAACTGGTTTATCTTCAGATTTTTTATCGGTAGAATCTGCTTTTTTCTCAGCTTCCTTCACTTCTGATTCTTCAGATTTCACTTCAGTTTCAGGTGCTTTTACTTCTGATACTGTTTCTTCCGTTTTCGCTTCGTTCTTGCTATCCTTGGCATTTTCTTTCACTTCTGCCTGAGAAGCTTGTTCTTTAGCAGGTGTTTCTGTTTTTGCTTCTACCTTTGGTGCTTCCGCTTTTTCAGAAGATACCAAAGCCGCATTAGCAGAATAAGTAGGTGCTTCTTGCGTAGATGCTTCTTGAGCCGAAACTGCCGACACCTTTGGTGCTTCTTGAGTCGAAGTCACAGGTGCTTTTGAGGCATCATCAATTTTCACTTCCGTATCTGCTGAAGCAATAGTTGTCCCTGCTAAAACTGATCCAATCAAAACAGAAGCAACACCTATAGAGTATTTCCGAATTGAAAATCGTTGTTTCCTATCAAAATTCATTTTTTTCTCCTTTTTTTAAATTGAGTATTGGCTGTGCTAGCTTTTTAAAACTGCACAACCAATCCTCCTGGATATTTCCTAAACTTTTGGTGGACGACGCGAGCTTCTGCCACGTGTCAACACTGGTTTCGCAACATAAACATGCTTGTTTGCAGTAACAGGTGCCTTACGAGACGGACCAACCACTGTCCGTTTTTCAACAGCTGGTGATTCACTTGGTACAAGTGGTGCTGGACTCTCAACAGCTTTTGCCTCTGTTGGCTTCACAACTGTAGTCGGAGCCGGTGAAACAACCTTCGGACTAACACTTGCTTTTTCAGGCGCTGGAGTTGCCACAACCTCTGAAGCTTCTAGTTTTGAAGCGATAGGGGCGCTTGAAGGCGCTACAGAATGAGCATTAGCTTTCAAACTTCTTACACTTGGTTTTGGTACAACCGCATGAGGGCGAGATACTTCAGACGAAGAGTTCCCAACAGGTTGAACCGGCCCCTCCTCATTCACAACTTTACCAATACGCCAATTAGAGTAATCGATATGTCCTGTCACTAAGTTGACATAAGCTGTTCTTTCGAATGTCACCTTGCGAATAATCGTCTTAAAGACTTCTTTTCCACTCTCTTCTTCTCTGAAGCGGATTGTTTGCGTTGCTGTACGTTCCAGCTCCTTCATATCCTTGACTTCTTTTGGCCAACTAGCTGGATCCTCTGGAGTTACTGGAATACCTGGAACTGGTTTCGGATCTTGTGGTGTTACCGGTTCAATCCGTTCTTCAAGAGTAACGACAAATTCTTGGTCAACAGACACATTTGTATCATAATGCTTGTCCGCAGCATTCGTAAAGCCATCTTCAAGAAGTCGATAACCTGCTTTCTTATAAGCAGAAATTCTATCAGCTGTACTGTACTCAATCAGAGCTCCACCACGGCCTTCCATCTCATCTTTTGCAAGTTCGATATTTGAAGTGACGTTAACATATTTAACACTTGCTTTTTGCTTATCTTGCTTATAAACGACAACTGTCTCATAATTCGTCAATTGGACATTGTCTACAATGTTTCGCCAATATGTTTCTGAGACTGTGCGACGACCACCTTGAGTCACAACAACATCATCTTTAATATTTGCAGGATTAAATGTCACCGTTACACGGCTAGCTTTCGTTCCCACTGCCAAACCTGGTACGTTCGTAGATAGAATTTCAGCTTTATAGCCTTCAACTTCAGGCGAGACAACAGTATCATAGGTTGCCTTACTATTTGTAGTACCCGCAAGTTGCCAGCCAGTGTCTCCAATGCCATCCCCATCAATATCACGGACGATATATTCTGTCTTACCGTAGGCAGCTAAGAATTCATCTCCATTCGCTACGCTGGAACTCTTCAGCACCTTCTTGAATTGATCTTGATCAATTGCCACTTCTAATAGACGTTTCCAATCCGATGTTTGAACAACAACTTTTGGTTTTCCACTTGCATCTAATACAGGTGAACCATCTTCGTAAACGTAACGAATCGTATTTGTATGGGTTGCATGCGGATTAATACTTGTTCCATTTGATACCCAGATATTTTGGCGGTTTGCTGTGACTGGATCAATTCCATATGTCTTATCCGTTGCAAGAACCCCACCTGAAGAAGAACCTGTTTGAACAGAGGTGGATGAGCTAGGATTGATTTCTGGTTTTCCACCAGGTTTAAAGCCGGCAATACTCATTGCCCCACCTTGGATATCTGTCCAAACTGAACTCATCCTGTTTTTGCTCACAACATCTCGACCATCACGGTTCAGTGAGTATACTGTATAAGTACCAGCACCACGGTTTACACGAGTACCAGTTGGTCCATTAAATTCAATATGGTTACCAGATTCTCTTGAACCATTGGAAATATAAAGAATATTACCATGACCAATTTGTTCTGGATTGTTTCCTTGGGCAATTCCAAATGGAAGCTTACCTGTAATCTCTCCAGCCGAGCGTCCTTCAGAGTTTGTGTAACGCATAAAGGAAACATAGAGTGGATTATTGAATTGGAAGACTACATTCGTACTTGCACCAAGTGGCACCGAAATGAGCTCTGCATAATAGTCCGTATTATCATCGCGAACGTCAACAATTGAACCTTTATTCGCTTGGAATAACGGCTGATCTTTCCGACCATGTTTTGAATCCAAGTTGATGACATCATCCCAAGGATTGGCTCCACGATTATCCATTTGAACACGGAAAGTTGCATAATCATCTACTAAAATAGAGCCATTTTCATTCAAACCAATATAGTTGTAGGCATTGTAACTTCCTGAAGGTCCTCCACCACTCTTAGGACCTTTTCCTACAGAGTGGAAGGTATTCGTTGATTTCTTACCAAATACAACGCGTGAATTGTCTCCAAAATCAATAGCTGTTCCACGTCCCTTGTTTTCAAAACGAACGCGTGAGTTCTCTCCAGTTGTGAAGGTTGCGTTATTTCCAAAAACCAATCCATCACGACCAGTGAAATTGAAGCTTGCATGTTCTCCAATGGTAAGGCTACTCTTTCCATTTCGACGGAAGGCATTTCCTGTTCCGTAGCCTCCCCAACGGTCTAGGTGGGTTAAACCATCTGCTGGACGTCCCATTCCAAGTGAGATAGCCTGACCAATGCTTGTATTTAGAGTAAGTTTCGAATCTTTACCAGTTACGACCGTTCCTCCATGTTCCATGAAGATACCAGCATTATGGTAACGAGCACTTTCCGTTCCATTGTCCGTATTCATGTTAATAGTGAGGCTTGCTCCATCATTCACACGAACAGTTGAACCACCTGCAAGGTTGATACCGTCCCCTTGTGAAGAACGATTCAAGGTCAAACTCGCTCCGTCAGCAACTGTGACAGATTTAGCATCGTGAATATTTGCTTCACGTCGCAATACTGAGTGCCCAGCAGATCCAACATTCCGTTGCACATACTGAGTCTGACCGTTTGCAGAACGGTAGCTATCACTAACAGTCGAACTTGTTTCCCCTTTTACAATGACGTCGGTATTCCCGCCACCACCATAAAGGGAAGAACCTTGACTTTTTACATTTTCAAATGTAACGGTATTGGCACCTGTTGTTGAAGAAAGATCAACAGCACCTTTTGAGTTACCCGTAGCAAGTTGAAGATTCTTGAAGACCAAATTCCATGCACTTGAACCTGTAAACTTCAAGCTATTTGATAATAGATCCAAGCTTGCTTGATCATTTCGACCTTGGATAACTACATTACGGCCTTGTGAGTTGATCGCAACTGTACGGTCAACCGAATTCACATGACCATTATCAGTATTACCATTGTCTCCAGTCGCTACGACGTTTCCTGAAATGGTGATATTCTGAATAGAATTATCATTCAATGCAGAAACAAAACCATTCCAGTTTGAAACCACACGTGAAGTTACTTCACCACTATTACGAAAACCACTTGTACCTGTAGCTTCACGAGATACAGTTTCAGTTGGCTCAGCTGTAGCTTCCTTCCCTGCTTCCTTATCACCCTCATGTTGCGAATCAGTAGCTACAGAAGGTTGCACAACTGCTGCAACATTGTACGAAGTTGGTGCAGACGATTCCCCTGAGACTGGTTTTGAAAGAGCAATCTCTTTGTCCGATGTCGCTTCACTAGAAATTACATCTGAAGACGAATCAGCAGGATTTTCAACTTCATCGGCCAAAACCGTCTGAGAACCAGCTGCAAACAAGGCCGTTCCCAACAATACGGAACAAACGCCAATAGAATATTTCCGAAGGGAAAACCTTTGGCGTCGATTGAATATATCCTTCATGTCCATAAAACTCCTTTTCATTTTGAAATTTAAATATTTAAA
>OLVY01001549.1_pt1 | contig 14262 bp, 12 predicted proteins | sample 1674261 | NCBI WGS metagenome assembly OLVY01 (sample SAMEA103958155, study PRJEB25191) | human gut metagenome | biome: human-associated habitat [ENVO:00009003]; feature: intestine environment [ENVO:2100002]; material: feces | place: Germany | collected 2013/2015
GGCTCTTTTCGCGCTCCATCTGGATGGGGTAGCGCACATAGTCGCTGTACTTCTTCACGATGGCCACGATGCCGTATTCGTCCAGGAAGTTGTCGTATTTCTCAGTGTCGGTATCCGGCTTGATGTGCAGAATGATCTGGGTGCCCACGGTATCCTTCTGGGCGGGGGTCATCTCGTAGCCGTCCACACCGGAGGACTCCCACTGCCATGCCTCGTCCGAGCCATAAGCCTTGGAGATAACGGTCAGCTTATCGGCCACCATAAAGGCGGAGTAGAAGCCCACGCCGAACTGACCGATGATATCAATGTTCTCGTCCTTGTTGTCCTTCTTGAAATCCAGAGAACCGGAGTGTGCGATGGTGCCCAGATTCTGCTCCAGTTCTTCCTTGGTCATACCGATGCCGTTATCCTCTACGGTCAGGATGCGGTTTTCCTTATCGCGGGTAATGAGGATGCGGAAATCGCCCTTGTTCATGCCCACGGAGGTGTCGGTCAGGCTCTTATAGTACAGCTTATCAATGGCGTCCGAAGCATTGGAAATCAGTTCCCGCAGGAAGATCTCTTTATTGGTATAGATGGAGTTGATCATCATGTCCATCAGTTTTTTGCTCTCTGCCTGAAATTCTTTCTTGGCCATAATACAAAACCTCTTTTATCACATATTTGGTGCGCCGTACCCGGTAAACTGCCGGGATACTTAGCACTCATAACTTCTGAGTGCTAATATACAACGACTTGCAGGGAAAATCAAGGCTTTTCATAAAAAGTTAAAAAAGTAAAAGATTTGCTGCCCCGGTGCACGAAACGGCGCGCCGGGGTTGTTTGTTATATAAAGAACGAAATTTTTCCTGAAAAGCTTTCCCACTTTTGCGCAGACTGTGCTATAATGGAGCGAGTATGCCGGAAGGATGTGAGAAAATGTCAAAACAGGGCGATGCCGCCTACGCATGGTTCTTAAAGGGCTATAATTGCAGTCAGAGCGTGGTGGCGGCGTTTGCACCCCAGCTTGGCCTGACCGAAGAAACAGCGCTGCGCCTTTCCGCAGGCTTTGGCGCGGGTATTGGCCGGATGCGGGAGGTGTGCGGGGCGTTCTGTGGCGTGGTGACCGTGCTGAGCATGGTCTATGCCGACCCCACAGACCCCAAGGATAAATCCCGGATGTACGCACTGGTGCAACAGGCGGCAGAGCAGTACCGCACCCGCAACGGCGGCGGCAGCATTATATGCCGGGAGCTGCTGGCAAAGGCAGGCGCTGCCCCTGCCGGTGGCACGGCGGCAGAGGACCGCACCGCAGATTACTATAAAAAGCGCCCCTGCCCGGAATTATGCCGCCTGTGCGCAGAACTGTGCGCAGAATTTATTGCGGCGCACCCGGAGGGACGGCACGGCTTTTATAAGGAGGATATGTAAATGCAACTTGAGCAACTGGAACTGACCGGCGGCGGTACGCTGACGCTCTACCTGCGGGAGAGCGTGGAGGCCATGCCGCATTTCCGGCAGCGCCCGCTGGTACTGGTGGTGCCCGGCGGCGGCTATACCCACGTCAGCCCCCGGGAGGGCGACCCCGTAGCGCTGCAATTTGCGGCAGCTGGCTACCACACGGCGGTACTGCACTACGCAGTACGGGAGAGCGCCCGGGACGCGCTGCCCATGCGGCAGCTGGCACAGGCCATCGGTCTTGTACGGCAGCACGCAGAACAGTGGAATATTTTGCCGGATCAGATCGCTTTGTGCGGCTTTTCTGCCGGCGGGCATCTAGCACTGTCCGGTGCGGTGTGGGAGATCCCCGGCATGGCAGACCAGCCGCGCCCCAACGCCCTGCTGCTGGCCTACCCGGTGGTCACTGCCGGAGAATACGCCCACAGGGACAGCTTTGTGCAGCTGACAGGCACGCAGGATGTTGCCGCCCACCAGCGCTTTACGCTGGAGGATAAGATCACCCCCGCCACACCACCGGTGTTCGTCTGGCATACCATGGAGGACGAAACTGTCCCGGTGGAAAACACCTTGCTGCTGCTCAGCGCCCTGCACAAGGCAGGCGTGCCATGCGAAGTGCACCTGTTTGAAAAGGGCTGCCACGGCACCAGCATCTCCACCCCGGAGGTGGACGCCGACAGCACCCACCGCCACCACTGGGTCAAGCTTGCGGTGGAGTGGCTGAACGATACCTTTTCCTTCCATGCCTGAGATAACCGACTGAAACAGAAAAAGCGTTTGTAAATTTTGGCCGTACCTACAAAAAATTCACAAATAAACCGTTGACTTGCACAGGCGTATGCCGTATACTGTCCAACGGGGATAAAACCACGAAAGAAGGAAACAAAAATGGTTATGGATCCCACACTGCCGCGCATCAAGGTGCGCGACCTGCTCATGCAGGCATTTCTCACCGGCTGGGAGCACTCCGATAAGAGCACCTCGCAGGACGAATACCTGCAAAGCTCCATTCAGGTTATTGAGATGCTTCAGGTGGAGCCGGAAAACCTCTACGCAGAGGAAGGCCTTGGCCTGCCGGACGGCGAAGAGGTGGATCATCTGGATGATCTGCTGCGGGCAGACGGCTTCTGGCTGTACTACGGGGTGGAAGCGGAAAACTTCTTCCTCATCCAGTGGTACCCGGATGAGGCCGCTGCCAATGCAAAGCTTGCCCAGCTGGAAGAACTGGGCGATGGCAAGCAGTATCTGGTGGATCTGTCCCTCAAGCGGACAAACCCGTCCGAGGCCGAAAACTTCGGCAATTCCAACCCGGTGCAGCTCCGCTCCTGAACAAACGTTAACGTATTGAGTTGAAAGGAAATTTTGCTCATGCAACTTTCTGTTACGGAACGCGAACAGCTTTATGCCATTTTGGAAAAATACGATCAAAACCCCAAGGTGCAGCAGATGCGGGAGTTCATCCAGCACGGGGACGTTACCACCTATCAGCACTGCAAGAACGTGGTGCTGGTCAGCTGTTGGCTGAACCATCGGCTGCATTTGGGTGCAGACGAGACCTCGCTGGCTGTCGGTGCTTTCCTGCACGATTTTTATCTGTACGACTGGCATAAAAAAGGTACCTTCCATGGCATCCGCCGCTTGTTCGAGATGCACGGCTTCTCTCACCCGAGCCGCGCCTGCGTCAATGCAGAAAAGGTGTTCCATATCACCAAAAAGGAACAGAGCATCATTTCCAGCCACATGTGGCCGCTGACCTTCCGTCATGTGCCCAGCTGCCGCGAGGCCATCATCGTCTGCCTTGCCGATAAGTACTGCGCCGTGGTGGAAAGCATGTTCAAGCGCAGCCGCGTGGCTGCCGCCAAAAACGCCAACGGCGAATACGACGAGTGGTAAAACCGGATCATCGCAAATAACAGGAGCCGCTGCACCAAAAAGTGCAGCGGCTCCTTCTGCTTTATACGTCGTAAAAAGGCAGACGGGGAAAATCTGCGGATTTTCCCCGTCTGCAAATAAAATAATAATTCCGCTAAAAATGGTAAAAGCGCGGCGGAGACCATATTCAATCGTTGGCCTGCACTCGGCAGCTGGTCACAGCTTTTTGAACCCCTCCGGTTCATCTGCGGCGGCGCGGCGCTCCATCAGATAGGTGTCCAGCCAGCGGCCATGGCAGTCCCGTGCAATGCGCTCCCGGCGTCCTACCAGCCGGAAGCCGCACTTGGCATGCAGGGCGCGGCTGGCAGCGTTATCCTGCAAAACGGTGGATTGCAGCGTCCAGTAGCCGGCCTTTTCGGCGGCGGTGCACAGGGCGCTCAACAGCCGGAAGCCCAGTCCGTGCCCCCGAAACTGCTCACCCACATAAATACTCACCTCGGCCACGCCCCGGTAGCACCAGCGGGGGTCTACCCGGTGCAAGGCGCACCACCCTGCCAGCACCCCGCCGGAAAGAATGACCAAGCGGCACTCCTTTGTGTGGGAAGCGTCCCACGCGGTATAGGGCGGGCATTCGGTCTGGAAGGTGGCGTATTCCGTGGCGATGCCCTCAACATAGATTCTGGAGACTGCGCCCCAGTCCTCCGGCGTCATAGGCCGGATGATGATCTTATCCATACTTTCATCCTCGGCGGGCCGAAAAAATGCCCGCGTTCTCTTTCCACTCCCGGATAGGTTTCAGTATAGCAGAATTTGCCGGGCGGTACAAGAAGCGGACTGCACAGAAATTGCTTTGACATCCCACCCGTTTGTGATACAATAAGGGAACAAGAATACGGAGCGGGGCAGCGCAGGGGCGTGCTGTCTCCCATGGAGGATGTATGAAAAAAACTGTCCGGGTGCTGCTGTGTATGGTCTGGCTTGTGCTTTGCGCGGCGCTGCCTGTCTTTGGCGCAGAAATCGCACCCCATGTTACCGCAGAAACTACGATGGCACAGCTGCGCGCAAACCCGGCGATCCAAGGAACCGGCTATTATACATATTGCCGCGAGATGACGCCACTGATGGTGGCACGCTGGAAAAACAAGACCCTGCACGACTATTTTGGCGACACTGACCGGGAATCCGGCATTGCTGCACTAAACCTTATCATTGATAACTATAACAAGGGCGTCAAGGTCACCTATCAGGTCTACACCCCGGAGGAGATCGAACAGAATTCCAGTCTGGGCTGTGTGCAGCTGTTTTATTATCCGGCAGAGACGCCCAACGCCAAAACGGCTATCGTGATCCCCGGCAACGCCCTGACCATAACCTCAGAGATGGGCGAGGGCGGCTCCACCGCCTACGAGCTGCATAAACTGGGCTATGCTGTGTTCGTGCTGCGCTACCGCACCTTCTTGGATCTGGGCGACAACGCTCCGCTTCAGGATCTGGCACGGGCGGTGCAGCTGGTGACGAGCCTTGACGAGGAGCTTTCCATCCAGACGCAGGACTATGCGCTGGTAGGCTACTCCTCCGGTGGTCAGCTTGCGGGTGTGTTTGCGAACAAGGAGCGCGGCTACGGCCATTACGGCGTTGCAAGACCCGGCGCATTGCTGCTGGGTTATTCAGTTGTGAACTTTTCAGAGGTAAAGATCGCGTATCAGGCGTTTATGGATACCGGCAACTATGGATGGCACTATTATTGTTCCAGCATAGCGGATCTTGTCACGGATGATTATCCGCCGGTATTTTTCTGGTACGGGAAGGATGACAAGGTGCTGCCCTGGATGATCAATCAGGTGCAGGGCCCGGCGCTGCAAGCAGCGCTGGAAGCTCATAAGGTGCCTTATGTTGTAAAGGTGTTTGAGTCTGCACCCCATTGCATCGGGGTAGGCGATAACACTGATGCCGAGGGCTGGCTGACGGAAGCAGTAGCTTTCTGGGAGCAGCAGACCGCTGCTTGACTATAAATAAAAAGGAGTAGAGCATGATGGATCAGAATACTTGTTTTGCATACCTGAATATGGAGCTGCCGGACGACATCCGCCGCCTGAAGGAGGCAGGCTACTACGATGCCGCCATTGCCCGCATCGACGCCTGTCTGGCCGAGGACTGGACTGCCAGCCAGAACCAGCCCCTGCACCCGCAGGGCGCGCTGCCGGTAAACCCCACTCCTCACGGTGTGGACGCATGGCGGCAGGGTCTGCTGGCGCACCGGGAGATTTTGCGCCGTCTGCCGCAGGACTACACCCTCACCGCCGAGCAGCTGCTGAACCAGCTGCAAGCCACCCTGCGGGACTTTACCGCCGAGGAGTTCGCCGCATTGGATGCTGCCGGTCAGATGGACTGGCGTTTTGTGGAAGGGCAGAAGCGCTATATCTACCGCGCCGCCGAAACGCTGGTGGCTACCCATCCCGACCTTGCCGCCCGTCAGCTGGACCCGCCCGTCCCGGAGCGCAGTTGGGATCGTTTTGAGCCCCAGCACGACCAGATGGTGCGCACCGGCGCCGTCAGCGCAGACATCACCCTGCGCACCAGCATCGGCATGACGGACGAGACCTTTGCCCGCGCCCTTGCTGCCGCAAAGGCTGAGGGCAGAAACACCGTGCACGTCAAGGTATGGCTGCCGCTGCCCGCTGCCTGCCCGGCACAGAGCAATATCACGCTGGACAGCTTTACCACCCAGCCCACTTATATTGCGCCGGAAACCGCACCCCAGCGCACCGCGTACTGGGAGGCAGACCTTGCCGAGAACTGCCGCTTTGGGGCACAGTACAGCTACCGCAGCACTGCACACTACGCTGCCCCGCTGGAAATGCAGGCCGACCCGGTGCAGCCGGATTTTGACACCGCCGAGCAGCTGCCCCACATCGCCTTTACCCCCTATATGAAGGCACTGGCTGCGCAGCTGACCGAGGGCATCACCGACCCCGTGCAGAAGGCAAAGCGCATTTATGATTTTGTCACCCTGAATGTGCACTACCACTTCCAGCCTATGTATTTTGTGCACGAGAACATCACTGATAACTGCGCCCGCAGCCGCCGGGGCGATTGCGGCGTGATGGCCGCTACCTTTATCACCCTTTGCCGCATTGCAGGCATCCCGGCAAAGTGGCAGAGCGGCATGGTGGCACGGCCGGAGACAGCCGGCTGCCACGACTGGGCAATGTTCTACATCGCGCCCAAGGGCTGGATGTACGCCGATTGCTCTGCCGGTGCGTCTATGGCGCGTGCGGGCAACGAGAAGATGCGCCTGCACTACTTCGGCAATCTGGACACCGACCGCATGGTGGCTAACAGTGACATCTGCGCTCCCTTCGACCCGCCCATGTGTTCCTTCCGCGCCGACCCCTGTGATAATCAGGTAGGCGAGATAGAGGTGGACGGCGTGGGTCTGTACGGCCAGCAGGTGGAGACTACACACGAAACCGTAAAGCATCAGGAAGTATAAGCACATCCGGGTCTGCCATTACCGCAAGACCCGGATTTTTGAGTTAAAGGAGAATGTCTATGGGATTTTTGGCAGGACTGTATACGCTTTTGCTGGTGGCCATCTGCCTGTTGCAGGCACTTTTGCTGTACCGCACCGGCAAGCCCGCCGCCCGGCAGGATGACGAAGCTCTGAAAGAGTGGCTGCGCCAGCAGTTGGAAGCACAGGCGCGGGTGTTGGAAGAAAAGCAGGCGCAGCAGGCACAGCAGAATCTGGCCGCGATGGCGCACATCAGCGATACCTTGCAAACCGCAGTGCAGGGCATGAGCAGTACCCTGACGGCAGGGCAGAACACCCAGCAGCAGACCATGGAGCAGCGCTTGCAGGGACTGGAAGCCTCTAATGCCCGCAAGCTGGAGGAGATGCGCAAAGCGCTGGCAGACGGCCTTGCCGCCATGCAGGCACAGAATGCCCAGAAACTGGATGAGATCCGCCACACCGTGGACGAGCAATTACAGGACGCGCTGCAAAAGCGGGTGACCGAAAGCTTTAAGGCGGTCAACGACCAGCTGGAGCAGGTGTACAAGGGCTTGGGCGAGATGCAGAGCCTTGCCGCCGATGTGGGCGGGCTGAAGCAGGTGCTTTCCGGCGTTAAGACCCGCGGCATTCTGGGCGAGATCCAGCTGGGCGCGATTCTGGAAGAAATCCTTGCACCGGAGCAGTACGACACCAACGTGGCCACCATCCCCGGCAGTACCCAGCGGGTGGAGTACGCCATCCGTATGCCCGGCGTGGACGGCAACAGCGTCTGGCTGCCCATCGACTCCAAATTCCCCGGCGATACCTACGCCCACTTGCAGGACGCACAGGCTTCCGGCGATGCGCAGGCGGTGGAAAACGCCCGCCACGCGCTGGAACTGGTGCTGCGCAGCGAGGCAAAGGACATCCGGGAAAAATATGTGGAGCCGCCCTATACCACAGCCTTCGGCATCCTGTTTCTGCCCTTTGAGGGGCTGTACGCCGAGGTGGTGAACGCCGGGCTGCTGGAGGTTTTGCAGCGGGATTATCAGGTGAACGTGGCCGGCCCCAGCACCATGGCAGCATTGCTCAACAGCCTGCAAATGGGTTTCAAGACCCTTGCCATCCAGAAGCGCTCCGGCGAGGTGTGGCAGCTGCTGGGTGCAGTCAAGACCGAGTTTGATAAGTTCGGGCAGGGGCTTTCCAAGATGCAGCAGCGCCTGCGCCAGACGGACGAAGAACTGGACAACCTCATCGGGGTACGCAGCCGTGCCATCAGCCGCAAGCTGCGTGCGGTGCAGACGCTGGACGAAAACACCGCCGCCACCCTGCTGGAGCTGGACACCGAGCCGGGCAGACCGGTAACGGCACGTCTGCCGGAGAGCGGGGAAGAGCTTTGATGCGCAGAAGCTCCCCGCATTATCCCTTGCGAAATTTCTGACGATGTGCTACAATAGGAATTGTTCTCAGAAATATTTGCCAATTTACGGCACAAGATAAACCCAAAAGGAGTCTGAACGGTATGAGCATGAAAAAAATCAGTGAAGCCATCCTTGGTGTGGGCGTGGACGATACCACCATCGACCTGTTCGAGAGCCAGTATCCGGTGCCCACCGGGGTCAGCTATAATTCCTATGTCATTCTGGATGAAAAGACCACCATTCTGGACACGGTGGACGCCCGCGCTACCGAGCCTTGGCTGGAAAACCTTGCCGAGGCACTGGGCGGCCGCAAGCCCGCCTATCTGGTTGTCTCCCACATGGAGCCGGATCACGGTGCTAACGTGGCAAAGCTGGCAGCACTTTACCCGGAAATGCAGGTGGTTGGCAACGCCAAGACCTTCCAGTATATGGAGCAGTTCTTTGGCGCAGATGCCATTGCCCCGGAGCGCCGCGTGGTGGTGAAGGACGGCGAGAGCCTGAGCCTTGGCACCCACACCCTCACCTTTGTGTTTGCTCCCATGGTGCATTGGCCGGAGGTCATGGTCAGCTATGAGAGCAGCGAAAAGGTGCTGTTCTCTGCCGATGGCTTTGGCCGCTTTGGCGCGGTGGCAAAGTTTGACGAAAATGCCGATTGGGCCAGCGAGGCCCGCCGCTACTACCTGAACATCGTGGGTAAGTACGGCCCGCAGGTGCAGGCGCTGCTCAAAAAGGCTGCGGCACTGGATATCAAGACCATCTGCCCGCTGCACGGCCCGGTGCTTACCGGTGATCTGGGCAAGTACCTGAACTACTATGATCTCTGGTCCAGCTACAAGGCCGAGGAGCCGGAAAAGATCTTGGTAGCCAGCGCCTCCATCCACGGCCACACTCGCGCCGCCGCCCACACCATGGCCGAAAAGCTGCGCGCACAGGGCGCAAAGGTGGTGGAGATGGACCTGACCCGCACCGATGTGTCCTACGCTGTCACCGAGGCTTTCCGTTGCGGTAAGATCGTGCTGGCCTGTGCCACCTACGATGGTTTCCTCTTCCCGCCGATGGAAAACCTGCTGACCCACCTCAAGACCAAGAACTTCCAGAACCGCACCGTCGGCCTGATGGAAAACGGCACTTGGGCACCCATGGCTGCAAAGCTCATGCGTGCAGAGTTGGAGAGCATGAAGAACATCACCCTCTGCGAGAACGTGGTCACCATCCGTTCTGCTGCCAACGCCGCCGCTGAGGCACAGATGGACGCCCTTGCCGCCGAACTTGTGGCAAAGTAACGCGATATAAAATCAAGTAAACGCAAACACTCCCGGGCTTTCTAAAAAAAGCCCGGGAGTGTTTTTTGCAGCAAAAATAAAGCCTCCGGCGAAACCCACGCAGAATCCGAAGATTCAAGGAGTAGATTGCCGGAGGTCTCTGCTCAAAGTATAGCACAGTCTGCCGTTGAAAACAAGCAAAAATAAAAGCAGCCTTACCACGGTATTCAAGACCGAGCAGGGCAGTAACGCCCCTAAGCTGCTTTCTACTTTTTATCATAACATAAGCTGCTACCAAAGGCAATAAAAAAGCAGAAATGCGCTGTCACGGTCTTCAAGACCGAGGAGGGCGATAAACGCCCGGGCATTTCTGCTGATAGGAGTATAGCATGATTTGCGAACGGAAGCAAGATGGAACAAAAAAGCGGTGAAACGAACAAATTTTGAACGCTTCACCGCTATATTCTGGAGCAGGATACGGGACTCGAACCCGCCGCCTACTGCTTGGGAAGCAGTCGCTCTACCGGATGAGCTAACCCTGCAAGTGCTCCATTATTGTAACAAAGCAGGGCAGGAATGTCAAGGCTTTTCCGCACGAAATTTGCGGTCAGCTCATTTTGGCCCATGTCAGGTCCAGCACCGGGAAAAATGGGTCGAATACCAAGTCGCGCACGCCGTTCGCCAGCAGCAGACGCTTCTGCTGTGCCATCAGGGGCACCACGGTGCAGCTTTCCAGCAGCTGCCGCTCACACTGCGCCAACAGAGCGCAACGGTCCTTGCCGGTCTGCTGTGCGCTCAATGCCAGCCGGTCGGCATAAACGGTATCGGCGTAACCGGTCAGACTGCCGCCTGCGGCGGTGAACTGCTGCAGCATCTGGTACACACTGCCACCCTCGGCACGGATGGGCGCAAGGGCAATGGTGTATTTCCCGGCGGCAATGCGGGCGTCAAACTCGTCCTGTTCCACCTCTTCCACCGAGAAGAACAGGGAACACTCCTTCTGCCATGCGCTGTTGATCTGGTCGGCCAGTTCGCCCAGCCCGGCGTTCTTGGGCAGCAGCAGGGTCACACCGGAAAAATCTGAGGTAGCCATGCCCTGCCGGGCAGCCAGATACAAAGCCTTAGGTTCAGAGATGGTGGGCAGGGGGTCACCGGCAGCATCGCGGTAGTCCAGCCCGTCTACGGTCAGCCCCTCTGGTACAAGTCCCTTTGCGGCGGCGTACAGGCCGCCGGAGGGTACGGTGGCGTTTTCCCGGGCAATACCGGCCAGCGCCTGCCGCAGCTGCTGGTTCTGGAACACTGAGCCCTCTGCTGCGTTGAACAGCAGCGCCCATGTGGTGTCGGAGTAGGACACGCTCTGCAGCGAGGTGGGGGTACTGCTGTCGTCGAGGGCGGCGGTGCATTTTTCGTTATTGATGAGCTCTTCGGCAGACTGGTCGGAGCTCGTGGTGTTCTCCACGAGGCGCAGGCTGTCGATTTGATTCCCCGAAGCCGCCCGGCGGAGGAAAAGGCCGCTGGACGTCCAGTTATAAAGGTAAAAGTGTCCGCTGGAAAGGGTGGAGGCGCTGGTCAGACCGTAGGTGCCTCGGGTGCTGTCAAAAAACGCTTCGTCGCAGGGCATCGCGCCGGGCAGCGTCAGCTTGGAGAGGAACGTCTCATCGGGCGAGGAGAGTCGGAACACCAGTTTCAGCGGTTCCGCAGCGGTAACGCCCAGCGCGCTGGCGGGCTTCTGACCGGCCAGAACGGCGGCGCTGTTCTCGAGGGCAGAGAACTCCACGGCGTAGGGGGAGTTGGTGCCGGGGAGGAACATCCGCTGGAACGCGAAGACGAAGTCCTCAGCGGTGATGGCGTAGTCGGAGGGATCTCCCTTCGAGGCGGTATAGGTCAGGCCGTCCTTCAAATAGAATGTATAGGTGAGCCGGTCGGCAGATACCTCCCACCGCTCACACAATTCCGGCGCGAGGCTGCCGTCCGGTGTGCGGCGGACGAGGCCGCTGTAGAGGTTCTCGCAGGCGATGATGTCCGAGGCGCTGGACGCCACCTGCGGGTCGAGGTTCGCGGGGATGGAGTCCACGAACCAGGTAAAGCTGTTGGAGCCGGAGCCGCAGGCGGTCAGGCTCAGAACAAAAAACGCAGCCAGTAAAGCCGCGACAAAGCGAAGCTGTTTCAAGAAATGCATCCTTTCGGGCCGATGCGGCCCTGTTTGTCTCAGAAAGTGATAAGAAATACGAAAACTGCACCCGGACAGGCGCAGGAAAATTTTGGTGTTGAGCCGGCGCAATGCTGTTGATGCTGCGCCAAAAATCGAAATCGCTATAAGTGTAACAGAAACAGGCAGAAAAGACAATCGACATTTTGTTGATTTGAGTGGACATTTTGAGCCACGGTTTGTGTTTTTCCGTTGCCAATCGGAAACAAATGGTCTATAATGGAGGACGGCAATGCATTTTCTCCTGCGGCTGTGTGCGGCGGGGGTGCTATGGTAATATACATTTATAGAGGAGGTCCTTTTTTATGCAGAAGGAACAGCAGGAGCTTGCAAACCTCATCAAGGGCAAAAAGGTTGCCTTTATCGGCGCGGGCGTCAGCCATAAGACGCTCATCAGGGAGTTCGTGGAGCTGGGTGCGCACGTCACCCTCTGCGACCAGAAAAAGAGCGTGGAAGATTTCGGCGACTACGCCGCCACCATCAAGGAGCTGGGCATCGATCTGAGCCTCGGCGAGAATTACCTCGACGGTTTCAAGGGGCAGGACATCATCATGCGCACCCCGGGCTTCGTAGGCTATTTCGAGAAGCCTTTGCAGGACGCCATGGCCGCCGGCACCATGGTCACCAGCGAGGTGGAGCTGTTCTTCCAGTTCTGCCCCTGCGAGATCGTGGCCGTGACCGGTTCTGACGGCAAGACCACCACCACCACCCTTATCTCCAAGTTCTACGAGGCCGCAGGCCGCAGGGTGCATCTGGGCGGCAACATCGGCGCAGCCCTGCTGCCCATGCTGCCCGAGGTGAGTCCCGACGACGTGGCCGTGGTGGAACTGTCCAGCTTCCAGCTCATCAGTATGCACCAGAGCCCCAACATCGCCGTCGTCACCAACGTGACCCCCAACCACCTCGACCACCACAAGGATATGCAGGAGTACATCGACGCCAAGCGCAACATCCTGCTCTACCAGAAGCAGCCCTGCCGCGCTGTCCTCGGCTATGAGAACGAGATCAGCCGCTCCATGCAGAAGGACTGCAGGGGCAAGCAGGTCTGGTTCACCCGCCTGCACGAGACGGACAACGGCGCGTTCCTGCGGGATGACGGGATGCTCTGCATGGCAGAGAACGGCGTCGTGACTCCCTTCCTCGCCCAGAAGGACGTGAAACTGCGGGGCCTGCACAACATTGAGAACCTGCTGGCCGCTGCCGCCGCCGTCTGGGGCGAGGTGCCTGTGGAAGCCATCCAGCTGGTGGGCAGTAATTTCACCGGCGTGGAGCACCGCATCGAGCCGGTGCGCGTGCTGGACGGCGTCACTTATTATAATGACTCCATCGGCACCAGCCCCACCCGCACTATCGCCGGTCTGCGCAGCTTCGACCAGAAGGTCATCCTCATCGCAGGCGGCTACGACAAGCACATCCCCTACGAGCCGCTGGCCCCTGAGATCACGGCTCATGTCAAGAACCTCGTGCTGATGGGTGCTACCGGCCCCCGCATCGAGAAGGCCGTGCGCGAAGACCCGAACTTCAACGAGGCCGAGCTGCCCATCCAGCACGCCGACAACATGCAGCACGCCGTGGAGCTGGCCCGCGCCTGCGCAAAGCCCGGTGACATCATCATTCTCTCGCCGGCCAGTGCTTCTTTCGACCTCTACCCGAACTTTGAAGTGCGTGGCCGCGAGTTCAAGAGCATCGTCAACGCGCTGAAGTGATCGCCCAAATCAAAACGCCCCGCCAGAAGCAGCGCTTTTTGAACGCCTGCCGGGGCAAGCTCTGTCTCGGGGCGACCATGCCGCTGGCGTTCGCCCTCTTCGGTAAGAGCCAGCCGGGCCGCTTTTTCGCCGGGCCGACGCTGGCGCTGGATGTCGGCGGCAGCACCGCGTGGCTGGCGGGTCACGCCAACCCCGAGGAGCTGGCGGGCTTTCTGGCTTTCTGCGGCTGTGAGGCCGTGGTGCTGGATGAAGCCGAGTGTCCGCCGCCCACCGGTTGGAAACGGGCAAAGACACACAGCGTTTTCGGCCTTGCGCCGGGGCGTCAGCTGGCTTTGCCTGAGGCGGACGCTGCCCTCTGGCAGAGTCTTGCCAAAAACACAGAACCTGCCGCCGGAAAAGCAGCGGATCTGCTCTTCCCTGACAGGCCCTCAAAACGGGACGACTTTTACTCTGAGCTCTGCTCCAAGCGCAGCCGGGGTCTTGCCCGGGTCTGGACGCTGGAACGGGAAGGAAACATCATCTGTACTGTGGGAGCCTACGCGCTGGCAAATGGTCAGGCATACATGGCCTGCGGCGAGACCGTGGAAGCTCTGCGGGGCAAAGGCGTCGGCGGGCGGCTCATCGTCGAGATGGCGAATGCCCTCGCCGCCGAAGGCTGGATGCCTGTCTTCCTGTGCAGCCCCGAGCGGGTGCATTTCTATACCCGGCTGGGCTTTGAGAAAATGGGAGAGTATGCAAGGTATGCCGCGCCGTGAGGCAGGCTTGCGCGCCGGTGGCGCGGGGGCAGAGCGCTCTTTCATTAAGGCTGATTGTTCTCTTTTGCTGGCAAAAGAGAACCAGAAAACCACCAGCGATTTCGACGCGC
>OLVY01001552.1_pt1 | contig 14246 bp, 10 predicted proteins | sample 1674261 | NCBI WGS metagenome assembly OLVY01 (sample SAMEA103958155, study PRJEB25191) | human gut metagenome | biome: human-associated habitat [ENVO:00009003]; feature: intestine environment [ENVO:2100002]; material: feces | place: Germany | collected 2013/2015
CAGCCGCCGATCAGCCAGCCGATAAGATCGATATTGGTATCGAGGAAGGCCAGGCTCGGCACGGAAAAATGATCTGCACCGTCAAACACGGTGATCTCGGCACTGCCGCCCGCCGCTTTCAACGCTGCGATAACCTCCTTTGAGGAATCCGGTGGCACAATGGTATCCGCCGAACCGACAAAGGCTCGGACGGGTATGTTTTTCAAATTGCCGATGATATCGGGTGTATTGCGGATGCTGCCGGAAAGAGGGGCTATGCGGGCAAACAAGCTCGGGTAAGTGCAGGCAAGATTCCAGGTCCCCGTGCCGCCCATGCTGTGTCCCGTCAGCGAGATGTTGTTCCGATTGATTTTATAGGTCGATACTGTATGATCGATCAATTCGGAGATCGACTCCGCAGCGTTGACCCAACCCTTTTGCGTACTCGGCAGCTGCGGAATGACTACATAGGCGCGCACATCGCCAAGCTGACCCGACTGCAAATACTGCGGGAAACCGTCAACAGCCGTAATTAAATTCAGATCATCGCCTTTTCCCGAGCCGCCGTGCAGATATACGATCAGCGGCATATTCTCCGTAGGATCAGACGGTGTATACAGCCAATACCGAAAGGTACCGAGCTGTGAAGTGTTGATGAAGCAGGCAGTAAACGAGGCGGGTGTGTGCTCCTTTGGCGGTGTCTCTGCCTGCGGCGCAGTGCTTGGGGTTGCGTTTGCCGAAGTGGCAGGCGGTTTCGTTTGATTCGTAGAGACTGCGCTTTTTTCTGTGCCTGCCACAGAACCGTTTGTCCCATTCGGGGTGGTGTTTCCGCTGCTTTCGTCCGGTGTTATGGCTGGTATACTGTTGCTGTCCGAGTCGGTTGTCGGCACTGAGCCAACGCTGCGCGTTTCATCGGAAGAATTCTCCGGCTTGCTGTGACATCCGCAGAGCAATGCAGCCGTCAATACGGCGACCAGCAGCAGGGCAATCGATGCGTAAAATCTTTGCTTCATATGATCTGCTCCCTTCGCTCTGCCAAATACTTTAATTTTTCAGCAGAGCCGAAATTTTAATTCTGTTTTCTCCCACAAGCTCCACCGTCAGCTTGCCCCGGTGTGTTTCGCATACCGCCTGCGCCACCGAAAGCCCGATGCCGAAACCCTTGACTTTATCTGAGGTATCGCTTCGGTAAAAGCGCTCGGTAAAGTGGGAAATATCCGATATTCGCTGTTTATCTGCCGTGTTTTCCACCGAAAAACAGACGCCGTGGCCAACAGCGATGAGCGATACCGTGACCGTCCCGCTTTCCGCACCGTACTTAAAAGCGTTGTCCAGCAGTGCAGTCATCAGCTCCCGAATGGCTTTTTCATCCCCGCAGTAGCTGATATTGGGTTCGATTTTTTTCGTATAGGCCTTGCCGGTATTGAGGGCAACGGTCAGACCGAGCTGGTGTACGGCCTGACCGGTCTGGAAAAAATCTCCGGTGGTACGATCACGCTGGATGGACAGGACATCACCCACGCTTCCATCCGCCAGCGCTCCAAGGACGGCATGAGCCATATCCCGGAGGACCGCCACAAGCACGGTCTGGTGCTGGATTACAGCCTGGAAAACAACATGGTGCTGCAGCGCTACTGGCAGCCGGAGTTCCAGAAGGGCGGCTTCATCCGTTCGGATAAAGTGCGTGAGTACTCCGACCGGCTGATCGCACAGTACGACGTGCGCAGCGGCCAGGGCAGCTCCACCATCGTGCGCAGCATGTCCGGTGGCAACCAGCAGAAGGCGATCATTGCCCGTGAGATCGACAGGGATCCCAAGCTGCTCATTGCCGTGCAGCCCACCCGCGGCCTGGACGTGGGTGCCATTGAGTATATCCACAAGCAGATCGTGGCAGAGCGTGACAAGGGCACTGCCGTGCTGCTGGTGAGCCTGGAGCTGGACGAGGTCATGAACCTGTCCGACCGCATCCTGGTCATGTACGAGGGCGAGATCGTGGGCGAGTTTGACCCCAAGACCACCACCGTGCAGGAACTGGGCCTGTATATGGCCGGTGCACGCAAGCAGGGAAAGGAGACTAAGTAACAAATGGACAAGAAAAAACTTTCCCACAGCAGTCTGCAAAGCTCGGTCACCAGTGTGCTGGCGGCTCTGCTGTGCATCCTCATCGGTCTGATCGTGGGCTTTCTGGTGCTGCTGGCCATCAACCCGGCACACGCTTGGGGCGACGGCTTTGTGCGCATCCTGAAAGGCGGCTTCCACGACGCTCCCTACGGCGTCGGCAAGGAGCTGGCCAACGCAGCACCTCTGGTCATGACCGGTCTGTCGGTGGCATTTGCCTTCAAGACCGGCCTGTTCAACATCGGTGCCGCCGGTCAGTACACGCTGGGTGCCTACGGTGCCCTGTACTGCGCCATTATGCTCAAGATGCCCTGGTTCGTCTGCCTGCTGGCAGCCACCCTGCTGGGCGGCATCTGGGGCGCGATCCCCGGCTTCTTCAAGGCCTACTTCAACATCAACGAGGTCATCACCTCCATTATGTTCAACTGGATCGGCCTGTATCTGGTAAACGAACTGGTCTACCAGAACGGCACCGGCCCCATGTACGACGTGCGGAACACCCGTACCCTGAACCTGAGCAAGAACCCGGCCTTTGCCCAGTCCATCATCCCGGATTTCGGCCTGAACAAGATGTTCCAGACCAACAGCACCACCATTGCCATCTTCCTGGCAGCGGCGGTGGCCATCCTGATCTGGGTGGTGCTGAACAAGACCACCTTCGGCTATGAGCTCAAGGCCGTCGGCCTGAACAAGAGCGCTGCCCGCTATGCCGGCATCAACGAGAAGAAGAACATCATCCTCTCCATGGCCATTGCCGGTGCGCTGGCAGGCTTTGGTGCCGGCCTGTACTTCCTGTCCAACGTGTCCCAGTGGAACCCGCTGAACTCCACCAGCCTGCCGGCCATGGGCTTCAACGGCATTTCCGTTGCTCTGCTGGCAAGCTCCAACCCCATCGGCACCATCTTCTCGGCACTGTTCATCTCGCACATCTCGGTGGGCGGCTCGTTCCTGTCCACCAAGTATTACCCCACGGAGATCTCGGACCTGATCAGCGGTATCATCATCTATCTGTGCGCATTCTCCATGCTGTTCCGCGGCAAGATCCACGGCCTGCTGTTCAAGAATGCCGACAAGACCAATGTGAACGCAGAGCCCGCTCCGGCCAAGACCGAAACCAAGAAGGAGGGCAAGTGATATGCTGCTTCTGATCAAATATACGCTGCTGTATGGCATCGTGCTGATGCTGGTGGCTCTGGGCGGTATGTTCAGTGAGCACTCCGGCATCATCAACATTGCGCTGGAAGGCATCATGGTCATCGGCGGTGTGGCAGGTGTGCTTACCCTGACCCTGCTGCCCGCCGACATGTCTCCCTTCCTGGTGGTGCTGCTCACCATTCTGGCGGCGGCCCTGGCTGGCATGGTGTACAGCCTGCTGCTGGCCTTTGCCTCCATCAACCTGAAGGCGGACCAGACCATCGGCGGCACAGCCCTGAACCTGCTGGCCACCGCCATTGCCGTGGTCATCGCCAAATACTTCAGCGACAGCGGCAGCGCCAAGCTGAACTATACCAACAAGCCCTTCCTGTTCAGCATCGGCGGGCTGGAGCTCAGCGTCTTTGTTCCGCTGGGCATCATCCTGCTGATCATCAGCTATGTGGTGCTGTACAAGACCCGCTTCGGCCTGCGTCTGCGGGCCTGCGGTGAGCACCCCCAGGCAGCCGACTCGGTGGGCATCAACGTCTACAAGATGCGCTACGCCGGTGTGCTGTTGTCCGGAGCCCTGGGTGCCATTGGCGGCATGGCTTACATCGTGCCCCCGGTGCAGACCTGGAACTTTGAGGTGGGCGTGGCCGGTGCAGGCTTCCTGGCCCTGGCCGTTATGATCTTCGGCCAGTGGAAGCCCTTCCACATCTTTGGGGCTGCCATGTTCTTTGCCGTGTTCAAGAGCCTGGCCAACATTGCAGATTCCACCTTCCTGGCACAGCTGCACTGGTCCAGCAACATCTACAACATGATGCCGTTCGTGGCGTCCATGATCATTCTGGCGTTTACCTCCAAGAACAGCATGGCACCCAAGGCAGAGGGCATCCCCTACGACAAGGGATCCCGCTAAAACGACGATTTGTGTTCCCAAAACAAGGGCGCAGCTGCTTTTTCGGGCGGCTGCGCCCTTTTTGACTTAAAATTGGGCAAAGTTTACAGAATGATACTTGCTTTTGTTTGGAATTTTGCTATACTATATCTTACAATGTCGTACTATTGAAAAAACGAGGAGCGTGATACGATGCGCGTTTATGATCTGATCGCAAAAAAGCGTGATGGCGGTACGCACAGCCGTGAGGAGCTGGAGCAGATCGTCAATGGCTATGTCAGCGGAGAAGTGACTGATTACCAGATGGCTGCATGGATGATGGCTGTCTATCTGCGCGGCATGACCGATGAGGAGACCGCAGAGCTGACCGATGTGATGGCTCACAGCGGTGTGATGGTGGATCTTTCGCCCATTCCGGGCATCAAGGTGGACAAGCACTCCACCGGCGGCGTAGGTGACAAGACCACGCTGGTCATTGCCCCCATCGTGGCGGCCTGCGGCGTGAAGATCGCCAAGATGAGCGGCCGGGGCCTTGGCCATACCGGAGGCACCATCGATAAGATGGAGAGCGTGCCCGGCACCAGAACTGCCCTCTCACAGGAGGAGTTCTTTGCGCAGGTGAACAGGATCGGCCTGTCGGTCATTGGCCAGAGCGAGGGCATTGCCATTGCAGATAAAAAAATGTATGCCCTGCGGGATGTGACCGCAACCGTCAGCTGCATCCCACTCATCGCATCCAGCATCATGTCCAAGAAACTGGCTTCCGGCTCGGATGCCATCCTGCTGGATGTGACCACCGGCACCGGAGCTTTTATGAAAACGGTAGACCAGAGCATTGAGCTGGCCAAGCTGATGGTATCCATTGGCACCCATCACGGCCGCCGGGTGGCTGCCATGATCACCGATATGGACACCCCGCTGGGCCATAACATTGGCAACAGTCTGGAAGTCATGGAAAGCATGGATGTGCTCAAGGGCCATGGCCCCGCCGACCTGACCGAGGTCTGCCTGCAGCTGGCGGCGAACATGCTGGTGCTGGCCGATAAGGGCACTCCTGCCGAGTGCCGCGCCATGGCTGAGGCGGCGATCGCCGATGGGTCTGCCTTTGCTAAGTGCAAGGAGATGTTTGCGGCGCAGGGCGGCGATACCCGCGTGCTGGACGATTACAGCCTGTTTGAGCAGCCCGCGGCAAGCTTTGAGCTGCTGGCAGAGCAGGACGGTTACATTGTGGCGAACGATGCCGAGAAGATCGGCTCTGCCAGCGTGCTGCTGGGTGCGGGCCGACAGAAAAAGGGCGACCCGCTGGATTTTGCCGCCGGCATCACCCTGCACAAAAAGCGCGGCGACTACGTAAAGAAGGGCGAGAGCCTTGCCACCTTCTACGGCGCAGCCGATAAGTTTGAAGCTGCCGCCGCCGAGTACCGCAGCGGCCTTGGATACGGCCCTGAGAAGCCGGAGGAAGCCCCGCTGGTGTATGCCCTTGTAACGAAGGACGGCGTGGCGCGCTATTAAATGAAATAAAAGCTTCCGGGACGGTTTCTCCCGGGGCTTTTTTGCGTCATTTGGCAGGTTTTTGTTGCATAATGTGGAAAACAGTGGAACTTTGGCAGGAGATATGGTATACTATGATGGATTTGTGCTGTCCCGGCAGAAGGGACGCGGAAAGAGAAAGGACTTGTTATGAAGATCATTCTGGTGGGCGGCGGCAAGGTTGGTACTGCGCTGGCGCGGCAGCTCAGTGAGGAAGACCATAATGTGACCATTGTGGATACCAACAAAGCGCGTGTGGAGCACCTGACTGAAAGCTACGATGTGCTGGGCATCGTGGGCAACGGTTCCTCGATCACCACGCTGGCAGAGGCCGGCATTGAAGACGCGGATGTGTTCATTGCCGTGACCGGTTCGGATGAGCTGAACCTGCTGTGCTGCATGTTTGCCAAAAAGGCGGGCCACTGCCATGCAATTGCCCGTGTGCGCAACCCGTCCTACAGTCATGAGCTGGACTTTATCAAAAAGCAGATCGGCATTTCGGCCATCATCAATCCGGAAATGGCTGCAGCAAAGGAAATCTCCCATCTGCTGCGCTTCCCGGGTGCAAGCAAGATCGACACCTTTGCAGACGGCCGTGTGCGGCTGATCAAGTTTGCACTCACTGCAGAGCAGGGGCTGGATGGCGTGGCCATCCGCGAGATCCCCACCCGCCTGAAGAGCGATATTCTGGTGTGTGCAGTGGAGCGCAGCGGCGGCGTGATCATCCCGAACGGTAACTTTGTACTGCAGAACGGCGATCAGGTCACCTTCCTTGCAACACAGGAAAAGGCCCACGAGTTCTTCCAGCGCATCCACCTGCCGGTGCGCCCGGTGCGCAATGCCCTCATCGTGGGCGGCGGTGCCATTGCCTTTTACCTGAGCCAGGAGCTGCTGGAAAACCATGTCCGGGTGCGGATCGTGGAGCGGGACCCTGCCCGCTGCGATGTGCTGGCCCAGGCCCTGCCCGAAGCACAGATCCTGTGTGAGGACGGCTCCAACCGCGAGTTTCTGCTCTCCGAGGGCCTGACCTCCACCGAGGCCTTTGTGGCCCTGACCAACATCGACGAGGAAAATGTTCTGCTGACCCTGTTTGCCAAGAAGCATTCCAACGGCAAGCTGGTCACCAAGATCAACCGCCTGGAATTTGATGATATCCTGGCCGGGCTTGATCTGGGCAGCATCGTCTACCCCAAGTACATGACCTGCGATTACATCGTGCAGTATGTGCGCGCTTTGCAGAACGAGGCAGGCAGCAACATCAAGACCCTGTACCGCATTCTGGACGACCGCGTGGAGGCGCTGGAATTCACGGTCCATGAGAAAAGCCGCGCCACCGGTGTGCCCCTGAGCCAGCTCCACCTGAAAAAGAACCTGCTGCTCTGCTGCATCACCCGCGGCAACGAGATCAAGATCCCGCGCGGCGGCGATGAGATCCAGGTGGGCGACAACGTGATCGTGGTCACGCTGGAGCATGGCCTGCATGACCTGCGGGACATCGTGGAGAGCTGACGGAGGCGGGCTATGAATTATGCGATCGTTTTCCGTCTGCTGGGCTATATCCTGATGATCGAGGGCGCCCTGCTGCTTCTGCCCGCCGCTGCCAGCCTGATCTACGGCGAGTGGATGGTACTGGCAGTGTTCCTGCTCACGGCTGCCGTGAGCGCAGGCATCGGCTTTGCGCTGCGGGCCATCAAGCCCCGCAGCAAGGTATTCTATATGCGGGAGGGCTTTACTGCCACCGCACTGAGCTGGATCGTCATCTCGGTGGTGGGTGCGGTGCCCTTTGTGCTTACGGGCTGCATCCCCAACCCGGTGGATGCCCTGTTTGAGACGGTATCCGGCTTTACCACCACCGGTGCCAGCATCCTGCCCGCCGTGGAGGGCCTGCCCAAGGGCATTTTGTTCTGGCGCAGCTTCACCCACTGGATCGGCGGCATGGGCGTGCTGGTGTTCCTGCTGTCCCTGCTGCCGCTGACCGGCGGCTCCCACGTCAACCTGATGAAGGCGGAGAGCCCCGGCCCCCAGGTGGACAAGCTGGTGCCCAAGGTGCAGTCCACCGCCAAGATCCTTTACGGCATCTACCTGGCCTTGACCCTGCTGGAGCTGGTGTTCCTGCTGGCAGGTGGGATGCCCCTGTTCGAGGCCATGCTTACGTCCTTTGGCACTGCAGGCACCGGTGGCTTCGGCTTCCGCAATGACAGCTTTGGCAGCTTTTCCCCCTACATCCAGTGGGTGGTCACTATCTTTATGATCCTGTTCGGCGTCAACTTCAACGCCTACTTCCTGCTGTTGATGCGTCGGTTCCGCCGTGCTGCAGCCAGCGAAGAGGTGCGCGGCTACTTTGTGGTCATTGCAGCCGCCATTGCCATCATCACGGCCAACATCTACAGCATCTACAACAGCTTTGGTGAGGCGCTGCGGCAAGCAGCTTTCCAGGTGGGTTCCATTATCACCACCACAGGCTTTTCCAGCTGCGACTTTGACCAGTGGCCCACCCTGTCCAAGGAAGTGCTGGTGGTGCTGATGTTCATTGGTGCCTGTGCCGGCAGTACCGGCGGCGGCATCAAGGTGAGCCGCATCCTCATTTTGGGCAAGACGCTGGGCAAGGAGCTCAAGCAGGCTCTGCACCCCCAGGTGGTGGCTCCGGCCCGGATGGACGGCAAGCTGCTGAACCATGAGACCATCCGTACCACCAACGTGTTCATGGCGGCCTACAGCTTCATCTTTGTGGGGTCCTTCCTGCTCATCAGTCTCAACGGCTTTGACATGGTGACAAACTTTACCGCTGTGGCGGCTACCATGAACAACATCGGCCCGGGCCTGGAGCTGGTGGGCCCCATGCAGAACTTTGGTGGTTTTGCAGACCCGGCCAAGCTGGTGCTGATCTTTGATATGCTGGCAGGCCGGTTGGAGATCTTCCCCATGCTGGTGCTGTTCCTGCCCGACACCTGGCGCAAATTCTGATCGTACAACGAAATCTAAAAGGGACCACCCGCTGCGGGCGGCCCCTTTGCCATGCTTGCGTTCTGCAGGCAAAAAGGGTACAATACAACTGCTGGAAAACCAACGCTTTTGGCAGAAAGGACTGCTATGGAATACGATTTTTATACGCTGGGCGTCCTTTACCTGGTCTACTCGTTTGCGGGCTGGGTAGGGGAGACGGTAGTAGCTACGGTGCGGGGCAAGCATTTTGCCAACCGCGGCGCAGCAGCCGGGCCCTTCTGCTTTGTGTACGGCTCCACGGCGGTACTGCTGGCCGTGGGCTTCACGGACCTGCGCAGCGACCCGGTGTACCTCTTCTTTGCCTGTACGCTGGCCTCCACGGTCATGGAGTGGCTGACGGCTAAGCTGCTGGAACGGCTGCACCGCCGCAAATGGTGGGACTACTCCGGTAAGCGCTTCAACCTGAACGGCTATGTCTGCCTGCAGTATTCGCTGCTGTGGGGCGTGCTGGGCACTGCCAGCGTGCTGTGGCTCAATGGCCTGCTGCTGCGGCTGTGCCAGGTCATCCCGAGCTGGCTGCTGCACCCGCTGGTGTGGGCGGCGGTCATCGTGGCAGCGCTGGACCAGATCGGTTCGGCCGTGCTGGTGGGGCGCTATGCGGCCAAACACCCGGTGCTGGAACAGCTGAACCAGCGGCTGGGTGAAAGCTCCGACGGCCTGCGCCGCCGCATTGCCCTGTATGTGGAAAAGCGCATCCAACGGGCCTACCCGGCGGCGGCCCGGCAGGAACCGAGCATTGCCCAGAACGGCGAAACGCCCCTGAGCGCCGCCGACCTGCTGTGGCTGTTCGTGGTGGGCGCGTTTCTGGGTGACCTGGTGGAAACAGTGTTCTGCCGCCTGACGGCAGGCGTCTGGATGAGCCGTTCCAGTCTGGTGTGGGGGCCGTTCAGCGTGGTGTGGGGCCTGGCTCTGGCCCTGACCACCGTGCTGCTGCGCCAGAATCAGGACAAGAGCGACCGCTACCTGTTTGTGTTCGGCACGGTGATGGGCGGCGTGTACGAGTATGTGTGCAGCGCCGTGACCGAGCTGCTGTTCGGCACGGTGTTCTGGGATTACAGCAAGTTCAAATTCAATCTGGGCGGGCGCATCAACCTGCTGTACTGCTTCTTCTGGGGCATGGCGGCTGTGGTGTGGATGCGCTACGGCTACCCGGTGGTCATGAAGTGCATGACCCGTCTGCGCAGCCGGGTGCGGCCGTGGATGACCGTGCTGCTGGCGGTGTTCATGGCGGTGAACATGGTCACCAGCTCGCTGGCGCTGGCCCGTTACGACGCCCGCACCAGCGGGGTGCCAGCTGCCAATGCCGTGGAGACCTATCTGGACGCCCATTTCGACAATGCCCGCATGGAACGCATCTATCCCAACGCGAAAAAAGTGGAAAAGGCAGGGTGAAATTTGCAGGTTTCCCCTTGCGCTTTGCCGTTGAAACAGGTATAATATGCAAAGATAAAAGGGAGTAAAGGGCGTATATCCCGCAAGAGATGATGCGCTGTGCTGCAGCGACAACCCGGCAGAAATGCCCGATGCAGTACCGGATGCTTGAGACTTTTATTACAAGGACGTAGTATGCGTACCCTGTAATAGGAGTCTTTTCTTTTTTGCCCGGCCGAGAGACTCCCGTTCCCGGAGCCGGGCCAAGGAACGATCAAAAAGGAGAAAAAACATGCTTATACCTGTTTTGCTGTTCATCGTGGGCCTGTTGTGCCTGATCAAGGGCGGTGACTGGTTTGTGGACGGTGCCACCGGCATTGCCCGCCGCTTCCATGTGCCGGAGCTGCTCATCGGTGCTACGGTGGTGTCCATCGGCACCACCCTGCCGGAGGTGATGGTGTCTACCACCTCGGCTCTCACCGGTCACGGCGAGATCGCCTACGGCAACGCCATTGGTTCGGTCATCTGCAATTCCGCCCTCATTGCGGCCATTCCCATTGTGGCTAAGCCGGGCAAGGTGGACCCCAAGAGCCTGCGCACCCCGGTGCTGTTCTTTTTTGTGGCGGCAGCCTTCTACGCCGGTGTGGCCTACACCACCGGCTCCTTCACCCGGCCGGTGGGCATCATCCTGCTGGCCATGTTCGTGGCCTACATCGTCTGCAACGTGATGGCCATGAAGAATGCCACCGCCCCGGAAGAAGAGGAAGAGCCGGAAGAAAACGCTTCCTTTGCCAAGGAACTGGGCCTGCTGGCGGTGGGTGCGGTGCTCATCGCGGTGGGCGCGGACCTGCTGGTGGACAACGGCACCCTCATTGCACAGGCACTGGGCGTGCCGGAGTCGGTCATTGCTCTGACCTTTGTGGCACTGGGTACCTCGCTGCCGGAGCTGGTCACGGCCATCACCTCGCTGGCCAAGGGCCACGGGGCGCTGTCGCTGGGCAACGTCATCGGTGCCAACGTGTTCAATCTGGTGCTGGTGAGCGGCGTCAGCGTGACGCTGGCCCCCTTTACCATCCCGCAGAACTCCACCATTGCTGGCATGAACGCCTCGCTGGTGATGGATATTCCGGTGATGTTTGCGGTCATGCTGCTGCTGACGGTGCCCGCCCTGCTCAAGGGCAAGCTCAGCCGCCCGCAGGGCATTGCACTGCTGTGCATCTACGCTGCTTTCTGCGTGGTGCAGTTCACCATTTGATGACGAAGTAAAAAACAGGCCCCCGCACGGTTTTGTGCGGGGGCCTGTCTGCGTTTTGTGATTACTGCTGTGCAAAAATTTTGACTTCGTCCTTGTCCATGAAGGCGGCGCCGGCAAACCCGGCGGCCTCCAGCTGGCCCAGCTGCTTGCCCAGCTTCTTGGCCTGCTGCAGCACGGTGACGTTGTAGGTGTCACGCAGGGCGGCGGCCTTGCTCAGTACGGTGGGGAAGTCGGCGTCCTTGCCGTACAGCAGGGCGATCTTCTGCTTGGCACCGGGGATCTGATACCCCTGCTCCAGCAGGATGCCGCACACGCGCTCGAAACCGATGGAGAAGCCCACGGCAGGCACCTGGGTGCCCAGGAACTTGCCCACCATGTTGTCGTAGCGGCCGCCGCCGGCCACGGCACCGCTGAACTGCGGGCAGGTGATCTCGAACACCATGCCGGTGTAGTAGCCCTGACCGCGCACCAGGCTGGGGCAGTAGGCCACCTGATAGCGGCCGGCAGCCAGCGCATTGGCGGTGGCCAGAACGTACTTCAGGTCATCGGCGATGGCGGGGTCGGCGCAGCGGGCAGCCACGGCGTCCAGCGTCACCTCACCAGCGGCGATGAAATCGGCCAGTGCGTTGATGGCGGCTTCCGGCAGCTGCTTTTCGGTCAGCTCGGCCTTCACGCCGTCAGCACCAATCTTGTCCATCTTGTCAAAGGTGATGCAGACGGAATCCAGCGTATCGGCGGCAAAGCCCATGCTCTCCAGCATGCCGCGCAGGATGCGGCGGTCGTTGATGTTCACCGTGAAGCCGGTGAAGCCGATGTTCAGCAAAGCGCGGGTGGTCACGTCGATCAGTTCCACCTCGGCGTTGGGGGAGCTGTCGCCCAGAATGTCGATGTCGCACTGCACGAACTCGCGCAGACGGCCCTTCTGGGGGCGCTCGGCACGGAACACACGGTCGGTCTGAATCACCTTGAAGGGGCTGGGCAGCTTGTCCTTGTTGGCGGCATAGTAGCGGCTCAGGGGCAGGGTGAGGTCGTAGCGCAGGCCCATGTCGGAGAGCTGCTTGGGGTCGCCGGTGTTCAGGGCGGCGGTGAGCTTGTCGCCGCGCTTGAGCACCTTGAAGATCAGGTTTAGGTTGTCGCCGCCGTCGGACTTGTCCAGATTTTCCATGTCCTCCAGCATAGGGGTGGAGATGCGCTCAAAGCCGGACGCACGGTAGGTCTCCAGGATCTTGCCCTGGATGTAGTCGCGCAGGGTCTGCTCGGCGGGCAGCAGGTCGCGCATGCCCTTCAATGCCTGTGTTTTCATGGTTGCAATACCTCTCTATATGTCAATTGAATTGTTTCCAGTACATCATATTATAAAGGAAACTGCCGGATTGTCAATCCGAATGGGCACACTATCGCAAATTGCACGGATTTTGAGGTGAAACGATGAAACAGCAGTTTGCAGCAAAACACCCATGGACGATCCTTGCCGCCGGGGCCGCCATTCAGGTGCTCACGGGGCTTCCGGCGGCGTGGGGCGTGTTCCAGCAGCCGGTCATGGAGGAATACGGCCTGTCGGAGCAGGGGGCGGGGTATGCGTTTGGCATCCTCATCGCGGCCTTCGGTGTGGGGTGCGTGCTGGGCGGCTTCCTGCAGGACAGGCACGGCCCCCGCTGCGCGGGCCTGTGGGGCACCGCCCTGCTCTGCGGCGGCTTTTTTGCGGCGGGCCTGCTGCCGCCGGGCAGCGCAGAGGCGTTCTTTCTGGCGTTCAGCATCCCGGCGGGGCTGGGCACGGCGTTTTTGTATCCGTCCATCCAGTCCTGCGCCCAGAAGTGGTACGCCGACCGCAAGGGGCTGGCCACCGGCGTCATCGGCGGGGCGGTGGGCCTGAGCGGTGCCTTCCTCACCGTATTCGTGCGCACGGCAGTGCGGGGATTTTGGGTCGTGCAGGGCATCCGGGGGGCCTTCTGGGCACTGGGGGCGGTCACCCTGCCGGTATGCCTTGTGGGCAGTCTGCTTTTGCAGGACCCGCCGCAGACCGGGCAGACCCAAAAACCGCAGGAGAACGGCAAAAACACCATTGACCTTGCCCCGCAGCAGATGCTGCGCACAAAGCAGTACTGGCTGTGCGCCGGAGCGGTGTGCTTTTCTACCCCCGCAGTGCTGCTGTTCAGCCCCATTATTTTAAAGCTGGGCATGGAGCGCGGGTTGGAGGAGCAGGCGGCGCTATGGAGCGTGGTACTGGGCAGCGTGGGCAGTGCGGCAGGCCGCCTGCTGATGCCTCTGCTCAGTGACCGAATCGGCCGCCGCCCCACCGACATGCTGCTGTTTGCAGTGTCTGCCGGGCTGTCGGCGGGGTTTGCCTTTGCACAGGGCTGGGGCGTGGTGGCCTGCTATGCGGGGCTGACCTTCTGCTACTCGGCGCTGGCGGCGGTTCTGCCGGCCCTTTCCACCGACCTGTTCGGCTTCCCCCATGCGGGGGTCAACTATGGCTTTCTGGCTCTGGGACAGAGCGTGGGCAGCCTTGCCTTTCCGTTTGCAGCCAATTTCTTCGGGCTGGAAGCCGGTCGGCACTGGATGGCCGTGGCAGCCGCCGGGGCCGGCTTTGCCTGCATCCGGGCCTTGCGGCCGGTGGAACCGTCTGCTGGGCGCGGACAGCAGGGCATGGACCGGACCTGCTGACAGAATTGACAGAAAAATGACAAATGCCCGGCGGAAAGCGGACGAATTGACGGTTAGATTTAAATGACCAGAAAGAGAATTGCGGATTTTTGGCGGAAATGTCTTGCAAAATGCGCGCGCATTCTCTATAATAAAATCATGCGTGGTAGTGCTGTGCGGCCGAAAGAGAGAGCGGCCCGCGCAGCCGATGCAAAACGGGAGGACGAGCTGTGCCGGCAGGGCGCAGCCGTGTTCCCGCCAAGCGACATTTGTCAAAAGGAGAGTATGATTATGACCTATTCGCAGCAAGTACAG
>OLVY01001574.1_pt1 | contig 14098 bp, 18 predicted proteins | sample 1674261 | NCBI WGS metagenome assembly OLVY01 (sample SAMEA103958155, study PRJEB25191) | human gut metagenome | biome: human-associated habitat [ENVO:00009003]; feature: intestine environment [ENVO:2100002]; material: feces | place: Germany | collected 2013/2015
TTAGTCATATTATACAATTATGTACCTGCAATATTATGCACTTCAAATAACTCAAAATTTCACTTCGCACCTGAAAATAGGCTGCCCTTTTTCCGAAAAATTTTTTTCATACTCCGTCATTACGTTGTTTTCAAATCCACTGTTATGTAAATCAAAGGTAATATTTTTCATGCGCAGACCAAAATCCGCAAATGAATTCAGTGAAAATTCAAACAGCTTCAAATTATCAGTTTTAAAATGAAGCTCTCCGCCCCGCTTTAACAGCTTTTTATACATCTGCAAAAATGTTTTATACGTCAGCCTCCGCTTACGCTGACAGTTCTTGTGCCACGGATCGCAAAAATTTATATAAATTCTGTCGCACTTGCTTTTTGAATCAAATTCGTCAAGTACCGACACATCTGCGCGAACCAACCTGACATTTTTAATCCCCATATCTTTAATTTTCTCTGCCGCAACCAGCAGCACATCCGGATTTTTCTCAAAAGCAAGAAAATTTATTTTCGGATACATCTGTGCCATTCGGCTGACAAACGCCCCTTTTCCACAGCCTATTTCTAAATAAAGAGGCGTGCGTTTATTTGAAAATATCGATTTTAAATCATCCTTGTACTGCATAATATCATCTATAATACAGCAGCGGCATTTTTCAAGCCGCTCCTCTCTGTGTTTCTTTTTCCTCATCCTCATATTATCAAATTTCTCCTTTGTCCATGCATTCCGTTAAATTAATCCGCACCGTCAAAACGAACTCAAAATCCCGTGTGAGGTATTACACTCAGCACATTATCCATCGTAACAATATTTACTATAAGTGTTTCAAAATTAATATTGTCGGGAATTGTAAACTCAATTAAAACGCTGCTTTCTTCTCCTTCTGTACCTTCAAAATTTACCGTTTTAATAACAGCGCTTTCATCAAGCAAAATATTTAACACATTTTTTATAGTATCTTTTTTTCTGTACTCAATCTTTAAAACATGTCTCTGAGATTTTTCCTGCAGTTTCTTTGTAACCGACCTCAATCCAAGCATGGCGCACATCATCAACGCAACAATAAACACCGCAACAATATAATATCCTGCTCCAACCACAAGGCCTACGCAAGCGGTAGTCCAGATTCCCGCCGCTGTCGTTATTCCGCGTATACGGCTTCCATCCATAATAATACTTCCGGCTCCCAAAAATCCGACTCCGCTGATAACCTGCGCGCTCATTCTTGTAACATCTGAGCCATATTTTACGGAAAGCAATTCACCCGTTACCATAACACCCGCCGCTCCAAGACACACTATAATATGTGTTCTCAAACCCGCTTCGTGACGATTTCCGCTTCTCTCAAAGCCTATAATTCCTCCGAGCAGTGCGGCCGCTGCCAGCCTCACTAAAATTAGAAAATTAAAATCAGACGTAAATTCGGGAAATGCTTCAATCATTCTGCTCCTCCTGCTATTAATTCTTTATAAAAATTTATTTATTAAGTATACCACACTTTTTTCAATGCTTCAACTGTTTTTTATCGTTTGTTAAAAATTATTGCAATCACGTGAAAAAACTCTTGACATATAGCGTTGTTTATGGTATTATAGTAAAGCAGTTTTAATTTAGGCTGTATTTGCCGCTGTGATGGAATTGGCAGACGTAGCGGACTCAAAATCCGCCGGTAGCGATACCGTACCGGTTCAAGTCCGGTCACCGGCACCATGAAAAGGTCTATTGTCGTAAGACGATAGACCTTTTTACTAAAGCAAAAATACCAAAAAAAATGTTTGACTTACGAATGAAAAATTTAAATGCAAATTCATAAACCCCTTGATTTATCGCAAAATAAATCAAGGGGTGATTTTATGTGTCACAGAACGAACGGCAGCAATAATATAAAGCCTTTGCCCACTGTAAACGGTGAAAATAAAAAGACTGCTACCAATAATCAATGGGTAACTACCGGGCACAAGCCGCTTGATGACAAACGAGAAAGACAAGACGGACCGGGCGGAAATTAAAATTATTTTCTTTATGTAAAGTCGAAAACCGACATCAGCTTAAGAGCCGATGCCGGTTTTTGTTATAAAGCCTTTGCCCTTGATAGAGCCGGCTGTAGTTACTATAATAAAAGCTCTTTTATCCACACTTTTTACGGTGTTTGTAATTTTATATACCTGATGCGGTCTGACAGCACACATAATAACTCTTTTCGGCTTGCCGCTGTATGCGCCCTCACCGTTAAGCAAGGTTATTCCTCTGTCATTTTCAGTCATAATCATACTGCAAATTTCTGCGTATTTATCCGTAATAATAAACATAAGTTTACCGTTATCTCTCGCAACACCGTATGAAATGGTGTCAATAACTTTAATACTGAAAAATATTGTAACCACAGCATACAAAACACTTTCAATACTGTTATATACAAAGAATACCATAATAAGCACAAGTGCGTCTGCTGCAAAAATAAGATTTCCTGTTGAAAAATACGGGAAATGTTTGTGCAAATTCAGAGCAACAATATCCGTGCCGCCTGTCGAACCGCCTCGCATAAATATCATTTCAAGTCCGACACCGTTAAGTATTCCGCCAAATATCGCAACCAAAATTCTGTCGCCCGTATAGGCAGTCATAATCGGTGTAAATACATCTATAAGTATTGAAGCGAATACCGTGCCTGCTATTGTTTTTGTAAGAAATGAAATGCCGTTTTCAACAGCACCCCATATAAACAAAGGAATGTTCATAACTAACACCATAGTACCTATAGGCAAACCGAACATATGATTAAGCATTGTAGCCACACCTGTAAGTCCGCCCGGTGCAATATCGTTAGGAGCAGTAAAAACCACAACAGAAGTTGCATAAACAGCTGCTCCTGCAAGCATTATTGCATAGTCGGCAACCGCAGTCTTAATATCAAGCTTATTTTTCACAATTACCACTTCCATTTAGCGAAATATGTAAAATAATATCAAACAACTCAGAAATTCTTTCTTTTTCATTTTTTAAATATAAGTATCCGAAAAGGCTCTCAAGTCCCGTAGCACTATGGTAATCTGCCACAGTGCCGTTTTTCGGAGTACATTTAGGGGCGGCATTTCTTCCTCTTTTATATACCGATAATTCTTTTTCTGAAAGATGCGGTATTAAAACTTTGGCATACTCTGCCTGACTTTTGCAATTAACAAAGCCAACCTTTATTTTGTTAAGCTCACCTACAGGACGGTTGCTCTGTCGTACAAGATATGCACGAACAAGCAAATCGTACACACCGTCGCCTACAAACGCAAGCGTAAGCGGAGAAACCTCGTCTGCATAGGTATGCTCAATTATATTCTCATTTTCCATACAAACACCCTGTTAGTCAACAAAATCAAATTCAAGCTCATATATTGAAACCGTGTCGCCCTCGCCGCAGCCTTTTGCTCGAAGTGCGTCAATTACACCGTTATCAATAAGAACTTTTTGGAAATAGTTAAGGCTTTCGTAATCATCGAAATTAATGCCTTTCATAACCTGTAACAGCCAGTCCGCCTCTACAGTATAGATACCATTAACATTCTTTACGATAACCGAATGATCTTCAAAATCCTCTGCTGTCACAATCGGAGCAGGTTCTGCCTCATAATGAGTAATCGGAGGAAGTTTTGAGAGCATTTCTCTGATTTTATTTAACATAGGATCAACATCATAACGAATTGCCGCCATAATCGGGAAGAAATCATAACCTTGTGCCTCAACATAAGCCTTGAAATCCGCTATCTGTTCATCAGTTGCCATATCGCATTTGTTTCCCGCAACAATCATAGGTCTTTCCGCAAGCTCGGGATTAAACTTTTTAAGCTCATTGTTAATGGTTTCAAAATCTTCTTTCGGATCTCTGCCCTCTGAACCCGACACATCTACAATATGCACGAGCATTCTGCAGCGCTCAATATGGCGTAAAAACTGATGTCCAAGACCTGTTCCCTGCCATGCGCCCTCAATAAGTCCGGGAATATCAGCCATTACAAAAGAAGAACCCTCACCCATTGATACAACACCAAGTACAGGTGTAATGGTTGTGAAATGGTAGTTTGCAATAAGCGGTTTTGCCTGTGAAACTACGGATACAAGTGTACTTTTGCCCACATTAGGAAATCCAACAAGTCCGACATCCGCCAAAAGTTTAAGTTCAAGAGTAACATTAAACTCTTCTCCGGGTAAACCGGGTTTTGCAAAACGGGGGACCTGACGAACAGGAGTAGCAAAATGCGGATTACCCCAGCCGCCTTTACCGCCTCTCGCAACAATATACGGCTCTGAAGATGATACATCGGCTAAAACTCTGCCTGTTTCCTCTTCTTTAACAAGAGTGCCAAGCGGCACACGAATAATAAGGTCTTCGGCATTTTTGCCCTTACAGCGACCGCCTCTGCCGTTTTCACCCTTTTTTGCGAGGTATTTGCGTTTATATCTGAAGTCGGCAAGAGTTGAAAGATTAGTGTCTGCAACAAACACTACATTTCCGCCTCTGCCGCCGTCACCGCCATCGGGGCCGCCTGCCGCAACATATTTTTCTCGGTGAAACGATACCGCACCGTCACCGCCGTCACCGGCTTTTATATAAATTTTCGCTGTATCTACAAACATCTCTGCTAACCTCCAAATGACGAATTTATTTCTAATTCATAATGCATAATTCATAATTTATAATGCGTGATTAATTCATTATCAAAATTTGCCGAAAATCACGATTTAAAATTAAGTATTATGAATTGTAAACCCATTTTTATTATACCCTCAAAGTACAATAAAAATCAATACCTAACAAAAAAGGGTGGATAATAAATATCCACCCTAAGATAATGCGCAAATTACTGCTCAACAGGATAAACGCTTGCACGCTTTCTGTCCTTGCCTACACGCTCAAACTTTACAACGCCGTCGATCTTTGCGAATAATGTGTCGTCTGAACCGATACCTACGTTGTTACCTGGATGAATGTGAGTACCTCTCTGCTTAACAAGGATGTTGCCTGCGAGAACCTTCTGTCCGTCTGCACGCTTTACACCAAGACGCTTTGATTCACTGTCACGGCCGTTCTTTGTAGAACCCATACCTTTTTTATGAGCGAAAAGCTGAAGATTTACCTTAATCATTACCTTACACCTCCGAAATAATAACTTTAATATACTTTTTGTACTGCTTTTGTAAAGCAGATAAGTGAAGCCATAAGCCCTCAATTAAATGAGACGCTTCTTTTGCCTCTGCACTGCTAAGGCTTAAATTAATAAAGCCGTCGCTGTCGGTAACCTCTGCATCCGTATGCAGAACCTCGGTGATTGTATTGGCTGTCATAATTGCCGCAGAGCTTACGCCTGCACACACTATATCAGGCCCGCTGGTATTAAAATCAGCATGTCCCGAAATTTTAAAGCCTTTAAAATAATCAGCCGATTTAAAAAATGTTACCGTAATCATTCTCAGATCTCGATTGAAGTAATCTTAACCTGTGTGTAAGGCTGTCTGTGACCCATTGCTCTCTTCTCGCCTTTCTTTGGCTTGTAAGTAGCAACTCTGATTTTCTTGCCTTTACCGTTCTTTAATACCTCTGCAGTAACCTTTGCACCCTCAACAACAGGAGTGCCAACCTTAATGCCGTCATCTGTGCCAACAGCAATAACATCGAATGTTACTGTATCGTTTGCCTCTGCGTTAAGCTTTTCAACGAAGATAACCTGATCGTTTGTTACCTTGTACTGCTTACCGCCTGTCTGAATAACTGCGTACATTTTAGTACCCACCTTTACATATGTCTCGCTATCTGCAGGTAGAGCATAACTCATTTAACAACCCACAATATGCGGCTTATATAGCATAACACAAATATAATTTGTTGTCAACCTTATTTTTACAGGTTATTCTGAATTTTTGCAGCCTTTACAGTGTTTTTCATAAGTGTTGCAATTGTCATAGGACCAACACCGCCCGGAACAGGAGTTATGTATGAACATTTGTCCTTTACATTCTCAAAATCAACATCACCGCAAAGTTTGCCGTTTTCATCTCTGTCCATACCTACATCAATTACCACAGCGCCCTCTTTTACCATATCTGCCGTAACAAACTTCGGTTTGCCCACCGCTGCAACAAGAATATCTGCCTTACTGCAAATTTCTGCAAGATTCTTTGTGCGGCTGTGGCAAATTGTTACAGTGCCGTTTTCGTGAAGTAAAAGCATTCCCATAGGTTTGCCTACAATATTGCTTCTGCCGATTACAACACAATTTTTGCCGCTGACTTCAATATTGTAATAATGGAGCATTTCCATTACGCCGGCAGGTGTGCAAGGGAGAAAATCATACTCACCGAGCATAATTTTACCTACATTTACAGCATGGAACGCATCAACATCTTTAAGCGGACTGATTGCCTCAATTACTGCCTTATCATCAAGATGCTTTGGCAATGGGAGCTGAACAAGAATACCGTTTATATCTTTTTTCTCATTAAGTTCTTTTACAAGGCTTAAAAGTTCTTCCTGTGTGGTTTCCGCAGGCAAAGCATATTCCTCGGAATGAAATCCTACAAGTTCGCAGGCTTTCTTTTTATTATTTACATAAACTCTCGACGCAGGGTCGTCACCTACGATTACAACGGCAAGTCCCGGTGTAATCGAATATTCTTTCTTTAAAAGCTCGGTTTCATTTTTTACTTCTTGCTTTACCTGAGCCGATACCTTTTTTCCGTCTATAATCTGCATAAAAACTGTCCTTTCTCTTTATGTTTATCAAAAGCATAACTATACCTACAATAAAAATAATTGCCGACAAAAGCTGAGATACTCGCACCGCATTGCCAAAAATTTGGAAGTGCATATATAGGCTGTCTGTTCTGAGTCCCTCTACTATCATTCTTTCAAAGCCGTACCACACAAGATAGCTGAAGAAAATTTGCCCTGCATATCTTTGTCTGTATTTTCCGTAAAAATGCAAAACCACAAATCCGAGCAGGCACCATACCGATTCATAGAAAAAGCACGGGTGAACCGCAACATTGTCTGTACCCTGACTTACCATTCCCCACGGTAAATCGGTAGGTGCGCCGAATGCCTCCTGATTCATAAAATTGCCCCATCTGCCTATTCCCTGTCCGAGCAAAAAGCCCATCATAGTAATATCGAGAATCGGCATAATTTTCATTTTTTGAATTTTTGCAACCGTAAGACCGCCTAAAAGCGCACCGATAATGCCGCCGTAAATTGCAAGACCGCCGTTGTTTATATAGAGAATTTCAATCGGATTTTTGCCGTAATAATCCCATTCAAAAAAGCAATAGTAAAGTCTTGCGCCAATAATACCCGTTATGATTCCCACAAGAATACAATTAATCAGCTTATTGCCGTCAACATTGTATCGTTTGGAACTGACATAGGCATAAAGCACTGCAAGCAGAAGTCCCGACGCAATAATTATACCGTACCAATAAACCGGGTAATTACCAATGGTAAAAGCAACAGGATTTACGGTAAATTCAAGACCAAGTCCCGGAAACGAAACATTATAGTCCATTACTTTTCACCGTCCTGAATTGGCTTTACAACCGACAAAGTACAGTTATTTACATCAAGCATACAATCAAGTCGCTTTGTAACATCTTCTATTGTAGCGTTTGCGATTTCATCAATATAGTCAAACATATTATTGCCTTTGAAATGGTAGTCGGCAAGAATATTTGAAATTGTATCTACAGAATTGAGAGATGCAACTGTATCGCCGTAAATTGATTTTTTGGCAATTTCAAACTCTTCCTTATCAATTCCGTTTTTTTTAAGTTTAACAATATAATCCTTAATCATTTCCGCTGCTTTCTGCGGTTCTCTTGACTCACCGCCAAAGATAACCGAACAGTAACCGGGGCCGTCAAACAGTTCATAAGAGAACGAGCTGTTAATAAGGTTTGCATCAAGCAATTTACGATACAATTCACTTGTTTCAGACGCTAAAAGGAATAGCAAAATATCCGTATGAGCCGCCTGTGCGTCGCCTTTTACGCAATCCGCTTTTTCCTTAAATCCGAGATTAAATATAGGCATAGAAACAGAAAATTCCTGTTCTACATACGGCTTAACAATTTCGTAAGGCTCGTTTTCAAATACATTGTGAATAGTATGTTTTTCACTCGGTTTCAAAAGTCTGTCGGCTGTTTTTAAAACCTTGTCGACAGTAACATTGCCCGAAACGCAAAGCACCATATTGTTAAGGTTGTAGAACACATTATACACTTCGTATAATTTTTCGGCTGTAATTTCAGCAATACTTTCAACCGTACCTGCAATATCAATCTTTACAGGGTGATTGTGATACATATTTTCAAGCATATTGAACATTACTCGCCAGTCAGGTGCATCATCATACATTTTGATTTCCTGACCGATAATACCCTGTTCCTTAGCTACGGTCTGCGCAGTAAAATACGGTGACTGAACAAAATCAAGTAAAATTTCAAGACTTTCATCAAATTTTTCTGTACAAGAAAAAAGATAGCAGGTCTTTTCAAAACTTGTATAAGCATTGGCATTTGCACCTGTTTGTGCATAACGAACAAATGCGTCGCCGTCTTCGCTTTCAAAAAGTTTATGCTCAAGATAATGCGCTATACCGTCAGGTACGGTAATTGTTTCGCCGTCATCTACAGAAAACTTTGTATTAATACTGCCGTAGCGTGTACCGAAAATAGCATAAGCCGAATTGTATCCCTCTTTTGGATATACATAAATTGTAAGTCCCGACGGATGATTTATTTTATAATATTTTTCTGCAACTCTTTCAGATTTTATTTCTTTAATATCCATTTAACACACTTCCTTTCGCAGTTTATTTATTTTTAAGAACATATACAGTATCAAGTGTGAGCTTTTTGGCTGCCTCTACAATTTCTTCCTTTGTAACTGCATTATATTTTGCCGCAAGTTCTTCAATGCTGTTAAAACCGTCATTTATAAACTGTGAAGAATACCAGTTGTCTATACCGGCTGTGGTATCGTTGGATGTACGGAATCCGTTTACTATTGCACGCTTTGTAGCCTCAATTTCAAAGTCGGTGATATTGCCGTTTTTCATATCTTCAACTTCTTTGAGAATTGCTTTCTCGGTTTTTTCAATATTTTCATTGAGTACGCCGCTGTCAACTATCATAAGACCGTTAATAAAATTGTAGCTTGCCGCACAGTAGTAGCAAAGGCTCTGCTTTTCTCTTACATTGTTAAAAAGTTTTGAGTTGGCGGTACCTCCGAGAACAGCGCACATAAGTCTGCCTGCAATCCACTCTTTTTCGGTATCTGTACAGCCGACACCCGAACGGAAACCGAGCACAAGTTTTGACTGTGAAACATCCATTTCTTCAACAACACTCTGTACTTTGTCCGCACTCTTGACATAACTCATATCAACCTTGCAAGGTGTTCTGTTAATCTTGCTGTATGCGTCTGTAAATACTTTTTCCGCTTTGTCGGCACCGCTGTCACCGATATAGAAAATTTCTACAACAGAGTCTTTTAATAATTTTTTCCACGCATCCACAAGGCTTTCGGGAGTAATCTTTTTGATTTCTTCAACACTGCCGTAACGCTTGATTCCGCAGGTTTCGTTTTTAAGCATATTTGAAAGCATTGTGCTTATCGCATAGCCACGCTTATCGTTAAACTCTGCGTCAATAGCGTCAAGCAACTGTCTGCGTTCCTGCTCAAAATCATTATCATTAAATTTACCGTCGGTAATGTTAGGATTAAAGATAACCTCACACAAAAGCTTTGAAATTTCCGCTGAAATGATTTCGTCGGTAAACACATATCTGTCGTCAATACCAACCGCTGTAAAAGTCAGCACCTGATAAGCGCCTGTCTTTTTTACGCTTGATACAATATCTGTTCCGTAAAGAGCGCTGAGCTTTTTGCTGAATTGAGTAAAATCAGGGTAAGCCTTGCATGAGCGTGTAAGCAATCCACGCAAAAGAGCATTGTGTGCCGCATCCTCAACATTTAAAGGTACATACAGATTAATGCTCATTCTGATTGTTTTAAATCTATTTACCTTGATGTTGTTAAAAGCAACACCGTCGGCAATAATTTTTCTTTCAATAGAATTCATCATATCATCTCCGAATCTATAATTTGGTTTTTCCAATCTAATATACATTGTTTAGTATAACATAATTTTCAAAGAAATAAAAGTATTTATATAAAAAATAAGAGCATTGTATGTAAACAACGCCCCTATTATGTATATATTTAAAATAAATTACTTCTTTTTTCTTCTTGCCGCAAAAGCTGTCAGTACAAAGAAAACCGCTGCGGTTGCAACAAGAACAATTATGCTTTCAAAATCAGTCACCGTATGGTCGCCGAACGAATAGATTATACCCATCTCGGAATTAATCTGATTGATTACATCAGGTTTTAATTCGGCAGGTACAGATTTAGTACATTCGGTAATTGCACTCTCTGTAAAAATCTGTCTTAACATACTGCCCGCATGAGAAATCGGAAAACATTTTACTGCAGTTGCAACCGAATCAGGTAACGAACCTACAGGAATATAAATACCTGTAATAAATCCGGAAATTGTACCTATAACTGTACATACGGCGGTATATGCACCCTCGGTTGTTATAAACATTGCAATAAACATAACAATAGAAGTTGTCGCAAGGTCGTCAATTGCAATTATGCCGACAACCTTAAGCATATTCAAAAGGCTTAATAATTCTCCGCCGTTCACAACTATGTATATTTCACCGAGAATAAAACCTATCAATGTAATAAAAAACGAAATCAAAGCTAGACTTAAAATATATCCGAGAGTTATTCTGCTGCGGCTTACAGGTGAACAGTAAAAGTCTTTAAAAAGTCCTTTTGACCTGTCGCTTACTATTGATACCGCACCGAGAGATATTGAAAGCGGCATAATAGAAATAATACCTGCCATTATCCAACCGTCTGTAAGAAGTCTTGGACTGTCAAGTCCTATACCCTCAAAACCTTTTGAAAGTTGATCTCCGAGAAAAAGCGCATACAAGCCGATGATTATAAACACCGTAAGCAAAGACGCAAGCCAAGCGCCCTTATTTCTGAAATATATTTTAATATTTCTTTTTACCAAAGCAAGCATTACTTTATCTCCTTTCCTGTAACAGCTACAAATAAATCATCCATTTTACCCTTCTGAACTTCAAAATCAAATATGTAATCCTTTAGCTCATTGACTATCGGCAAAGCTGCAAAAGTTGACTTAACGGGAATTTTCACGGTTTCTTTCGTAAATGTGTATTTCATATTCTTTGACTTCAGTATCCTTTCAATATCTGCCATTGTACTGCCTTTATGGTATATTGTAAGCATATCCGAAACATATTTGCTTTTAAGTTCAACGGGAGTTCCTTGCGCCGCAATTTTACCCGAATCCATAATTACAACATATCCTGCGTTCTCTGCTTCTTCAAGATAATGAGTGGTAAGAAAAACCGTCATTCCGTATTCTTTTCGTAAATTACTTACGGTTTCCCATACCGCAAGTCTTGTTTGCGGGTCAAGTCCAGTAGTCGGTTCGTCGAGAAATAATATTTTAGGTGTATTAATCAATGCTCTTGCAATATCTGCTCTTCTGCGCTGACCGCCCGAAAGTTTACCGTACGGTCTGTTCATAAAATCGGTTGCACCCGATTTTTCGATAGCATCGGCAACTGCATTTTTCAAACTTTTACCTTTTAAACCGTAAAAACTACCTCGTATTGAAAGGTTTTCTTTTACGGTAAGCAGCGGGTCAAGCAAACTTTCCTGAAATACCGCTCCGATTTCGGCTCTTATTTTTGAATCTTCTTTTCCGAGTATTCTTCCGCCGATTTCAACTCTGCCGCCGTCAGGCTTTAAAAAAGTATTCAATATACTTATGATGGTTGACTTTCCCGCTCCGTTCGGTCCTAAAAATGCAAACAGACTGCCTTCTTCAACATAAAAACTAATATTGTCAACAGCCTTTAAATCGCCGTAATTCTTTGTTAAATTTTCAATTACTATTGCTTTTTTCATTGCTGTTTCTCTCCTTTAATATTTTATTAATCGTATTTGAATCTGCTTTCATTCTCAACATATGAATTGTAAACACTATCAAAAATACCGCAATAATTACACCTGCCGCAATCAGCAAGTCTGACATTACAAAATCAAACCAACCGAATATTGCTCCGCCTACTACCATAACCACGGCAAAAACTTCTAAAATATCTATTATGCTTACAGTCAACAAACTAAGTTTGAGTTTAAAACCGTTTGACAATATCATGTCGGTCACAAACATTAATACAGAAATAACCAATGCGACAATAAAGCATTGAATCACGCTGTATGCATTAAAAACAAAACCGCTGCCTAAAAATACATTGAGCAAAGCAAGTATAAGTGTTTGCCAAGCAAATGAATTTACAAAAACAGAAAAAAACTGACTTAATTTATTCATTGTTCTATCCCCTTTACAGTCCGAATTTACTTTTAAAATCTTTTAAATAATGTCTGTTTACAATCTGAACTTCTCCGTTATTCATATGTACTTCCATTTTTCCGTTAAGCAATGGCTTTACACTCGTAAGTTTGCTTATATTAAGAATACAATTTTTACTTATCCTTACAAAATCGGATTGCGGTAAAAGCTGTTCTGTCTGATAGAGTTTGTAATCGGTTTCATACACCTTATTTTGAGAATAAATAAATGTCTTTTCATCAACGCTTTCTATGTAATAAATCATTTCAGCAGATATAAGAAATGTTTTATCATCAATTCTGCCTGTCAGCTTTGCATTGTTATGTTCAAGCTCGTCAAGCAGTCTTTTTAAATTCTCGTCAACAGCCGCACATTTAACCGTAATCTCGGCTTCGGTAACCGTGCTGTCTTTAATTATCTTTATCTTCATATATTCCCTCTGTGAAGTTAAATTCATTTATTAAGTACATTTATAGAATAGCAGAAATTGTATTCAATTTAAAGTATTTTTAGGTAAAATGCAGAATACAAAGGTTAAGTTGCATAAAAAATACCGCCAACCTCTCGGTCAGCGGTAAAAATCAGTTCCAATAGTCAAAGAACAGTACATTTTCGTATTTTGTTATGTAATTTTGAGTTGAATGCCAATTGTTCGGATAAGCGTTATAATACTCATCTGTACACATTACAAGTATACGGTGCTGAACAGCGTTACCGCCATTGTCAAAAACATATGACACGGCATTTTTAGCGTTTGCGTTTACATTTTCTCTGTATCCGTCATACCCCATACCGCCGTTGGCAGATGATTTTCTTAAATCCATAGGATTTTTGCAATATCCGTAAACAAGAGCATCTCTTATACACTGTGCAATAAATACAGAACCTGCATAAGAAGTACCGAACTCACCCATTACAATTTTTTCTATGTAAGCCCTTTCTTTATCGGAAAGTTTATATGTTCTTCCCTGATAACTGCTGTCAATTTTATTTGACGGTAATTTAATTAAAAATGAATTAGCTGCACTTGCTCCGCTGCTTGTACCTCCGCTTGACGCATTCATAAGAATATTTTGCAAAGCGGTTACATCATTAATATCAATTTTGCCGTCACCGTTAATATCCGCACGCTTTTCATATGCATCGGTCCAATTACTTCTGTTCCCCGAAATTCTTAACTGCAAAGCGGTTACATCAGATACTGATACCTTTCCGTCGCCGTTCAAATCATAATTACTTTCTGCCGCAAAAGCGGTAACAGTAAGAAGGCTCATAAACAAAGTTACAGCAAGAACGCAAGAAACAAATTTACTTATTTTTTTATTCATATTTTCTCCTTCACAATACCTTTTATTCTGTTATTTACTGATGTTTTTCAACATCACAACATTTTTATTATAACACATAAAAATACAAATTGCAAATTTATTGCTTCTGAAATGTATTTTTTCAAAAAAAGTGTTGACATTTGTAAATTACGGTGGTATAATAACACTCGTTGATCGAGAGGAAACAATCTCAATACAAAAACTTAATATTAGCGAGTGTGCTGGAATAGGCAGACAGGCACGTTTGAGGGGCGTGTGTTTCACGAC
>OLVY01001589.1_pt1 | contig 14026 bp, 16 predicted proteins | sample 1674261 | NCBI WGS metagenome assembly OLVY01 (sample SAMEA103958155, study PRJEB25191) | human gut metagenome | biome: human-associated habitat [ENVO:00009003]; feature: intestine environment [ENVO:2100002]; material: feces | place: Germany | collected 2013/2015
TGATGCTCCCGCTGAGTATATGAAAGAAGTGTATAAACAAATCGATACAAAACAGCCGGTGTACGGCGGTATAGTAGAGCTTAATGACCTTAAGGACAATTTACGTCAAAACTGCGTTCCTGACGATTTTGAAAATATGGACATTAATGATTATCAAACATTTCTTGAACAGCGCCGTAAACTCATGGCACAAAAGATTAAGGATTATTATTTTTCATTGTAAACTGATACACTTTAGGAGAACATCAAAAGGACTGAGCCAACCTCGGTCCTTTTTCATTTTAAATCAGTACTTCACATTCTCCGCAAACTTAGCCATCAGCTGAGAAAAACTCTGCCTTTCCATCATATCCGAACTGAGAAATGCACCCGAAACCACGGTCAGCTTGTTCTCGTTCAGCACAGCATAGGTTTCCGTGTACCCGAACTGAGAAGCCATACCGTCGGTTTTCTGTATCGAGCCATAATGCTGATACTTGCCCTTTGAAACAATGGAATTTACCAAGCGATAATCGGACGCAAAATCGTCCTCTGTGATTCCGCTCATCTGTGCGATGGTCTGACCGTAATAGTAATCTCCAAAATGTTCAAGGATATATTCCATGTCGTAATCAAGCTGAGCCTGCGACAGATCTATGCAGAGGACCTCAATAGTACCTCCGCCGTTTTTACTTTTGAGGGATATTTTTTGCACCTCGTTTGAATCGTCTTTTGCAAATTCAAAGTTGCAGTTTTTCATTGCCTCAGTAACTATGCCCGAAACTTCTGCAAAGCTAATATTTGAGTCGAAAAACTCAGCTATAAAAGTATCAGACTTCACCTGTTCTTCATCCACAGTACTTTCGGCCTCCGAAGAGGCAGCCGAGTCGGGTATGGACTCGGCTGTTGCGGTAGTGATAGATGTAGTCTCCGTCTGCATCTGTGCAGGCGGAGATATAGTTCCGCAGGCGGTCATTGTTAATGCCAATACGGCTGATAATGCTGATATGATCTTTGTCTTCATCTTCTTTTCCACCTCCGTTTAAATACTTACGACCGTCCAGATGTACAGCGGACAAGTAAGTGCAAAGATAAGACAGCCGAAAAGTATGGCTACCGGCGTCCATTCAAACTGCCCGTGCTTGCGGTAATCCATATAACAGGTCGCAATCTTGACAAACAGCAAAATTGCCAGAATTACGTCTATCACTGGGAACACCACGTTGTCCACCACGGACTTTATCTGAGATTTTGCAGTTGTCCATGTGCTTGTTACAGCACCGGCAACATCGCCTGTATCAGCATATGCCGTGGTCGTCAGCATTGCCGCAAAGCACATTGCACTTGCGGCAGCTGCGATCAGCTTCTTTTTAGTTTTCATTTCACATCATTCCTTTCAAATCAATAGATTACGCCATTCAATATCACCGGACTTAACACAGTAAATCACAGCTCCAAAAAGGAGCGCAGCCGCTAAAACGGCTGCAATAGTTTTTATCACTTTCATTTGTTCTGAGTCCTAATGCTTCTTTCTGATAATGATTCCCACAATCATAAGCAGTACGGCTGATATGAGATAAACAGCGGCGCTGTTATCTGCGGATACACCTGTATGAGGTGTGTCTGTCGGCGGAGTTTCCGGCTTTTCGGGAACAGGCTTATGCTCGTCGTACATAATTACCTCGGTCACGCTTCCGTCGGCATTTACGGTAAACTTGATCTCATTTGCTATCTCATAGCCTTCGGGAGCCATAGTTTCTTTCAGCGTATATTCCTTGCCTGCAATAAGCTTTCCTTCGATCATGTGTGGCTCGTTTGTTGAAACCCATTCCTCAATGATATTACCGTTCTCGTCGATGATCTGAAGAGTTGCACCGGGCAGTTCCTCACCAGTAGTGATATCTTTCTTGCTGATCTTTACCTTTGTGGTATCGTCCTGCATAACGACAATATCCACAGTTCCGTTTTCTGAAACCGTAAACTCTACATCGTTTGAGATAACATATCCATCTGGTGCAACAGTTTCATGAAGTGTGTACTTAGCTCCTGCCAAAAGAACACTTTTGATGAAATGCGGTTCGCTTGATGAAACCCATTCCTCAACTACGTTTCCGTTCTCATCAACTATCTGAAGCGTAGCTCCCGGCAGTTCCTCACCCGTAGTGATATCTTTCTTGCTGATCTTAACCTTGGTCGTATCGTCCTGCATAATAACAATATCCACCGTTCCGTTTTTCGATACAGTAAACTCAACATCATTAGCGATCACATATCCGTCAGGAGCAACAGTTTCATGAAGAGCATACTTTTTGCCTGCAATGAGTTCAGCCTCAATAAAATGCGGTTTGTTTGTGGAAATCCACTCTTCAACGATATTTCCGTTCTCGTCAATTATCTGAAGCATTGCGCCGGGCAATTCTTTTCCGTTTGTAATGTCCTGCTTTGAGATTTCAACCTTTGTGGTATCGTCCACCATAACAATAAGCGGATTTCCGTTCTCGGAAGTTGCTATAGACTCGACGTTTTCCACTGTTACATTGCCATAAATATCAACCGTAAAGCCGATGTCAGTTGCAATAACATAACCGTCAGGAGCCGCAATTTCCTTTAGCGTGTATGCTCCTGCAGGAAGTTCAGATATAACATGATTTGTACCTTCGGAAGTCCATTCGTCAACAATTTCACCGTTTACATTGATAAGCTTCATTTTCGCACCCTTAAGTTCATTTCCGTAAACATCACGCTTTGATATCTCAACCGTAATTGGCTTGTTTTCGGCAATGATCTCAACTACCGCACCGTTTTCAGAAATGCTTACTGGATACTTTTCATCAGAGAAAATATATCCCGCAGGAGCTTCGATTTCACATACAATGTAGTTGCCGTATGCTATATCGGCAAACTCAAAATATCCGTTTTCATCGGAAACAGCGGTCATTATTGCGTTTTCATTCGTAAACTCGGAAGTGTCGGCAGCAAACAATCCAAACACCGCATTTTCAAGAGGTTCTCCGCTGTCATTTACTTTGTATCCTCGTACATAACCACGCTTAATGCTGTTGATAAACTGTCCGCAGTCGATATCCACGGTCTGAATATCCTGACCCATATACTCGAAGGTCACAAGATACTTTTCGCCGTTAAGGATATATTTATCGTCAGTAGCGATCTCCTGAACATAGTACTTGCCAAACGGAAGCTTAGCGTCAAATTTTGCGGTCATATCCTCAGCCAAAGAAACCTCAGAAATCAGTCCGCCGGCAGGAATTGACGTGCCGTTTGAAGCCGTAATCTCCTCTGCGGCAAACAGTCCGAAGCGAACGCTTGTAAAGTTATCCTTGCCGTAAATTCCGAAAAGTTCGTCATTCTCCATCACCTTAGAAAGTGAAACTCTTACACCCTGATAGTCATTATCAAACGCCGTATTTACCGTATCTCTCACAGCAATTTCCTGTCCGGCATAGGTAAGCTCCACCGTCTTGGGCTTAGAATCAAGCACATAACCAAAAGGAGCTTTAATCTCCGTTACCTCATATTTTCCGAGATAGAGAAGTTCAGTTTCCGCATAGCCGTTTTCATCGGTCGTAATCTCTGCAACAACATCACCGGCTTTTGCCCTTGTTGTACCGTCAGCTGTAACAATGTCCTCTGCGGCTGTCACCTGAAATACCGCTCCGCCGAGAGCACATTCCGTAAACACCGGCGTGTAAGTGGTCTGTCCGCTTTCCATGATCTCACCGTTTTCGTCAACGAATATCGCACTGTCAAGAGCGGTAACACCTGTGAATGCTTCGCCCAATTTGTAAACCGAGATCTTTCCTTTCTGCGAATCGTTTCCCACATCAATATTAAGCTTTGAATACGAAACAGTATTGCCTGCAAAATTGAATTCAAAGATCTTTGAATCCTTATTGATCTTGTACCCCTCTGCCGTCTTGGTCTCGGTAAGAGTGTACTTTGCACCCACATACATCTGTGCATTTCCCGTATCCGCATGACCTGTGCTGTCTGTGGTCATAGTGCATATAACATCTCCTTTCTTGTGAAGCTGTGCCGAACCGACAAAGAAATCCTCTGCCGCTCTCACCTCAAACTCAACTCCTGCAAGGGGGGTATTGGTTTCGCTGTCTGTTTTGTAAACTTCAAGAGTTCCTCGCTGAACATCGTTTGTTACGGTCACTTCGTGAGGTATAGTAAGGGTATCTGCCTTTTCAGATTTAGCCGTTAACTTTGTGTTTTTCTCAGGAATAACATAAGGCTCGGGAACGGAAACTTCCACAAGCTCATACTCAAAGTTCGGATAAATGGGTATTGTCTTTGTATATCCCTGCGTTCCGTCGGCTTCGTATTCTGTGTAGGTGGTAGAGGCATAACCCTGTTCATCGGTAATTACAGTACCCACAGACTCGCCCTTTTTCTGTACCGTCTTGCCGTTGAAAGTAATATCCTGAGTAGGAACAATGTCAAAAGCAACACCCTTTATGGGATTACCGAACTCGTCAACCTTGTGAACCTTAAGGTCAACAAGCTGCAAAGTATTTGGAATATCCGCAGTGTAAGTTATCACAGGATTCGTGCCGTCCTCAATATCCGCAATTGTGGTCGTTACAGTAAATGAACGGCTTAACTCTCCGTTCTCGTCAAGCATAATATACTTGTCGTTTTCACGCTCTGTTACGGTATACACGTTTTCAAAGGCATCACCGTTAAGCTTGCCAAGAGCCAGTCCGCTTACCTCTGCATAGCCGTTCTTATCGGTAGTAACACTCTTTACAACCTTTCCATTGAGCGAAATATCAAACGTTATCCCTTCGATAGGAATGCTATTCAGCACATCATACTTGTTAAGCTCCAGTTTAAGAGTAAACGGCTTGTCCGTTACTGAATAATTGTAATCGGAAAGCTTTGCATTCTGGAAGTTATCAAGGTCGTTCACTACCGTATTTGAGCGGTTTACAAGGTAGTATTCATTGTCAAGAACATATCCGTCAGGTGCGGTTATCTCCTTAACATAGTAGTTGGTATTTGGCAAAAGATCATAGTCAAACTTTGCTTTTCCGTCCGTTCCGGTTATTGCAGTTTTCAGAAGCTTCTTCGCCGAATTGTACAAGCCGTACTTTGCTCCCGGAAGCAGTTCTCCCGAATCACTTTTCTTTGTAAGCACAAGACTGTAATTCACAAGCTGATTCACAATTTCTGCATCAGAATGCAGCCTGTTGCTCTCCAACTTATTCGCAGAAATGGGATAAAGCCTTCCTGCTCCGATCACATAATTCTTTCCGCTTTCGTCGGTCAGAGTGTATGACCTTCCGGTGTTGTTTCTCACCAGGCCGCAGATATCCCTCTTTGAAGACACATCCTTGAGCGCACTCAGCATATATGCATCTGCTGCATCAAAGCTTTCCTCATAGCCGTAACCCTTTGCACCGTTTACCTCGATAAACACAAGCTCTTTTGCATTTCCAGAGCTGTTCAGCGGAACAAGATTAAAGAATATCTGTCCGAAGTGATCGCAGGTGTCGGAACCGCTGTAGTTCGAGCCTGTGCTGAAAACATATGCTTTTGAAATATCGGTCGTAGTACGAGCTGTATCGAATATGAGGTCGTGATTTGAGTTCAGCTTGGTGGGCATATAGTACATGCCATCGCCTGCGGAGTAAGACTTGTCCTTAAAGCCGTCAAGGTCGTTAAGATCTCCGTCAAAAGCCTTGCCTGCGGACTTGTAACCCTGAGATAAATATCTCATTTCTCCGTTATCCCAATATCCGACAATAAACTTTGTGGACTTGTAGATGTCGGAAAGGGTCTTGATGTCGCTTTCGTTATCAGAAGATAATGCTTTTCCGTCACCGTTCCGAACGATCTTGTCAAGCGTTGCCGTGCCGAACTTAGCATTGTAGCTTGTTTCGCTGTTGTTCATCTTGACCGTTTTTGTACCTGCATTTGTTGTAAAGTCACTTGTAGGAGACGGAAGAAGTACTGATTTAGAAAGCTTTTCATACCTCTCATTATCGGGAACTGTGTATTCCGTTACCGTATATGTCCTGCCCTTTGATGTTGAAGTAGGCAGGTCGTTTATGGTGAAAGTACCCTTTGTTTCGGTATTTTTAAGCGTTTTAAACTTTGTAGCTTCATTGATAGAGGTCACATATTTCGAGAAAACATATGCCGTTCCCGTGCTGTTTTTATCCGCCTGAACGTAATACTTTTTGCCGTCATACAGGCAGGAAACCGCAAACGTGGTCTTTCCAAGAAGAGTATTCAGCTCCGTTGCCGTTATCTGATTGTTGCTTGAATCGGTGTATGTCTTTTCAACGGTCAGATTCGGCTCATTGTATGAAGCAAGTCCCACATATCCTGCGATCGGGTCGAGCCTTGTGGAAAGCAGACAGGTCTGATAATAACTGTTCGCAAACAGAGTTTCCTGCTTTTTAAGGCTGTCCTTCATCTGCATTGGGATACTTTCAGTAACATAGATACTGCTGTCGCCGCTTGAAGTGAACTGCCTTTCTTTTGACCATATGGTATAGACAGTATTTGTGCCGCTTGTACTTGTTTCAATGCCGTAATCCTTGCCGAAAGTGCCGCTGAATTTAGACTTTATCAGCGATTCCAGCTTTGATTTCAGACCGCTGAAATTATGCGCAAGGCTTGAAGCTTTAACATAGGAAGTTGGAACAGTTACTTTGGTTTCGTATCTGAGGTTAACCACATTGTATTTTAAAATATTAGGCTCGTCCTTTGCCTGTGTCTTTGTAGATTTAAGAGCTGAGGGAAGCTTGTAATGATTTTTTACGTTTGACACGATATCATTGTACGCCTTTTCAACTCCCGATTTTGTGCACCAGCCCCCGCTTGGGTAGGTGAAATCATTCCACAGCACATCGGAGCATTTTCCGAAGGTTGTCTGAGTATGACCTCTGTATCCGAGTATCATTTCCCATATGATAAGCTGAGTTGCGGCATAGTAGTCACCGTTCTTATGACTTGAATATCCGTAATACTGAACAAGCCCGAGATATTTCGCCATTGGTCCGTCAGTTCCGCCTATGGACTTCCAGTAGGCAAAGCTGTCCGCCTTATTCTTGTCGGTAAGGTCGAAGGTATCATACTCGGTGAATCCGTTCTGTGTATACCAGTCCTTGTAGCTTGCTCCCTGCATTGATTTTGCAGGCTCGATACAAAACGCCCAGTCAGAAGTTGATGACGGGCTGAATCTGCATATCTGTTCTCCTGCTTTGATATACTGTCCGCTTACGCCGCCGGTCACGCCGTTCTTTCTGACATTGATCGTAGGGTTAACGCTGCTGTTCCAGATGTAGCCTATTGATATTCCCGATGTGGCAGCAGACACATTTGCCGCCAACGTGGTCATTCCGATTGCCGCCGCAAGCATAGCTGCCGTGCAGCGTTTTAATATTTTTTTGATCTTCATTTTTGCATTTACTCCTTTGTTTTTGCAAAGAAAAAAAGAGCCGAATTTTCGACTCTTTCTTTGCTTATTCAGTTGTTGTTAGTCCTCTGTAAGAAACCATATTGCCGTACCGTCAAAGCCTACATTAAGCTCAATATCGCTTGCGTATTTGAGGGAATTATTTATGCTGTATATCTCCCACCTGTTGAAAAGTCCGTAGTCAATGACGTGCAGGCAGTCCTCTCTAGTATTGCTGACTATACTGTAGATTTCCTCTTCGCTTCCGGCATAATCTATCAGCCATCTGCTGTCTGCGTCAACATATGCGTCCATGTGGGCGTATGAAAGGTCGGTCATATCATTTCGGATAATAAGATTCAGCGGCTTTTCGTAGGAAATATCGTATTCATCTATTCCGAAGCTTACATGAATATTCTTCTTGCCGTTAAAGCTTTCGGCATATTCAAGTATTTCAGACCTTATGAGATCCTGCTCTTTTCCGCTGAGGCTTTTACCTTCGCACAGCTTTCTCCATGCTTTCATGGTATCCGACCACTGCACTGTATTTTGCGGTTTTGTTGTGCTTGGCTTTTGAGTTGTTTTCTGTTGGGTTGTGGTTTGCGGTTTCTGCGTAGTGGTCGCAGGCTTTGGCAGAGCTGTTGTGGTTTTCTTTGCAGTAGTCTACTTTTGCTGTGTAGTTGTTACCGCAGGTTTTTGAGTAGTATTGACCTGTGTATTTTCCTGTATCTGCTCCGTCTGAGAATAATTCTGCTGTTCGGTTTGTTCCTGCGGTGGTTGCGTGCTTTTTGTGGTTGTTTTAGCCTTGATAGTTTCCATTGAAGCGGAAGTTTCGGATACCGTCTGCGAACTCTTCCTCGTAGTAGTTGTGGTTTCGCTTGTATCCTTTTCTTCCTTTGCAGATGTTACTGCGGAAGCTGTGACCGTGGTCGTAGTTTGGCTCGCCGCCGAAGTTTCAACGCTTACTGCTCTTTCGGCAGTTTCCTCAGCATTGCCGCAGGCTGTCAGCATTACCGTGCAGAGTATTGAAATAAATATTGCTTTTTTCATATGATCAACTCCTTTCGACAAGCAATATATCACACCTTTTCTTGTAAATCCAGACTTTTTTCAAAAGTTCTACCTTTGTTACAAGATACACAGCAAAATCTTTAGCAAACTACATACTTAGCTCCGGCTCAGGTTCATCTTCAGACTTCGACATTTCCTCATCGGGGGTGTTCTCCACCTCGATATCGGTCTGCTGAACCTGCTGCAGCTTGAGATCGTAAGCATTGAGCACAGCCTGATTAACAGCAGTTCTCGCCGACTTGGTTATGGCGTGGAAGGTGTCGCTGTACTGCTTGTTGCCGTCCTTATCGGTGTACGAGGTGGAAGGCATATTTACAAATCTGCCTTTTTCGGTCTCGATCACCCTTAGTCCGTGAACGGCGAACATACCGTCCATTGTCACGCTTGCATATGCCTTGACCGCTGAGTTTTCGTTGTTCATCATTCTGTTGATAGATGCGTGTATTTTCATAATTTCATTCTCCTTTACATTGTCTGTTCGATTTCTTCTTCAAAATCTTCTTCCGGTTCGATAATTTCCGGCTTTGTTTCCCTTACAGCAATAAGCCCTATGCCGGGCAGGTTTACTATCACATGATTAAACTGCTCCTTGTACTTTTCGATCTGCTCGTCGGTAAGCGAACAGCTGTCCCACTCGCCGTATTCGTTCTGGTAGTTGCCTGCAATGTAGAAAGTACCGTGAACAAGGGTCTCTCCCACTATTCTGTTAGGTGCAGAACCGTTAAGAAGAAACTCATCGTTGCACCAGCAAAGAGCGTTGTTTTTGGGTTCGAAATATATAGGCTCGATGCTGCCGCCCACGACTTCCTGCATGGCATGGATATCATCTTCAATATCCTTTACATACGGCTCTTTCATCGGCTCAAAAACCAGTATTCTCATGATAACACCTCCGACTCATCTCCGCAGTAATCTTTCAAAGGACACTCGTCGCAATCTTCGTACATAGCGCAGGTACGCTGTATTTCTTCCTCCGAGATACCGCAGTCCCGACGTTCTTTGTCGGAAGCGTTGTTCCATATGGTAAGAGAAACACCGTTGTCGTCCTTCTCGATCTCTACGGTTACTGGATCGCCGTTTTCATCATAAAGTCCCGAACACTCGGCAGTTCCGTTTGTTGTAAGCACCTGTGCAAGAATTAACTTTTTCATAAAACTATACCTCCATAATTATTTCATTGTCAAAGAGCGAAAGCTGACGGACAGACCTCGCTCTTTCGCTTGTGTCGTAATTTGATATGAGGAGTTCCGCATACTGACAGCCGCCGTCATAGCGCTGTGCCAAGTTGTTCAGTCTGCTTATCTCTTCAATTTTGATACCCGGCTTGTCCCATAACTCCCGTATTTCCGGGCAGTCATTGTATGAAACCAAGAACTTGCCCTTGATCTCCAGGAGTGTATCACGCAGTCTGATATGGTCCTTTGCCGTAAATCCCACGTCCTTGTAGTAGCTTTCGGTTGCAAAGTAGGGCGGATCGCAGTAGAAAAAGCTTACCGGTCTGTCATACTGCCTTATGAGTTTTTCAAAATCCTTGTTTTCGATTATGACCTTTTGCAGTCGGCGAGCGGCTAAGTCTATCATCGGAAAATCCGACCATATTGAATGAGGCTGACTTGCAAAGCTGTCAAGACCGCTTGCATAACTATACCTGATAAGCTGATAAAACTTAGCCGCTCTGTCCACATCGCAGAGCTTCGAAAAGATACCATGCTTATGAAGTGAAGCGATACGGTCGAAATCCTCACGGGAATTGAGGACATACCTCAGCTTGTATTTCAGCTTATTCGGCTTATCTCTTACGCAGCGATACAGATTAGACAGATTTCCGTTGAAGTCGTTCCAGACCTCGAAATCCATACCCGGAGGCTTATGGAACAGCACCCAGCCTGCTCCGCCGAAAACCTCGATATACCGCTCATAGTAGGGCGGAAATCTTGCAAGCACAGCATCACGAAGATTCTTTTTTCCACCTACCCATGACATAAAACTGTTCATTTTTCTCCTTTCCTTGCCAAACAGCAGAAAAGAAGTCCGCAAACGAAAAAAAGTCGCTTTGCAAGCACCAGATTTTTAATCTGCTGTTGGCAAAACGACCTTGTCCTAGCGCGGACGGCGCAATTTACGCTCAGTTTTGATTTAAGCTATACTGCCGGCCGCTGAATTTCTTTGTTGTGTTTCAGCCCTTGATTATGGGATCAACATAGCTGAATATGATGCGTTTCTGTTCGAGGTAGCTGTCGGTTTTGTTGACTTCATTGCACAGCTCCTTGTATTGACGTTCCGACAGCACCGGCTTTGTTGCTCTCAGCATCGCAGGGATATTACCCATACAGAACTTGAAGTCTACTTTGGCTTTAACTCTGTTTGTGTGCATCTTTGACCTCCTTATCAAGACGTGCGATCTCTTTTTCAGCAGACTTAAAAGCCACGGCAAGAGAACCTATCGTTGTTCCGATGATAACACCTATCATCATTCCAATGAACAAATACGTCATTTACATCATCTCCATTTCAAAATCTTCGGTTTCCGACTGCCCCTGAATATATCCTCCCAACGAGTTCTCCACATAGTCAGACAGCCATGTGCTTCCGAAATCCTCCCTCGTTCGGAGCCGCCATATTGCAAGCCTTCCTACATCAAGCTGAACATCTTCAAAGGGAAACAGCAGACAGGTAAGGTTCCCGTTTTTAAAAGAGAATGCTTTTTCAAACTTACTGCCGTTCTGCAATATTCCGCTTTCCGTCAGCATATCGTTTATGCCGTTCACCCAGTCATGCAATTGACCGCCGCAGCCCTGCAGGACAAGACCTTCGATGTCCTTCATTTTTCTGAGCTCGTCCAAAGTAACACCTTGAATATCCATTACTGCAAAATCTCCTTTCCGTAATATTTTCTCAGCAGACTTATGATAAAAAGTTGCCCTTTTCCCGTAACAAAAGTCTGCCGATAAGTCTTTTTCAGACCATTGACCTCGAATACCGACTCCTTGACCGCAAAATATCCTCTGTCGATATATCTTTGATATGGCAGATTGTTTGACATTAGTACACCCGTTCTTTTGAGCCAGCTGTACAGCTTGTTTCTGCCCACAGGGATATTTTCGGCTCTTGCAAGCTTTGCCATTGCGTTCATGTCGATAAGATCATTGGTGCCTGTCACCTGATTTGCAAACTCCACCAAAGGCTGATTGTGTCTGATACGCTCGATCAGCTTTTCGATAGCCGTCATCTGAAGTCTGAACAGGTCACGGTACGGTTCGTCGAGGAAGGGCAGGTAGTTTTCGATAAACATTTCTTCGTTTGTAACATAGCCGCCTGTTCTGCGGATAGTTGGGAGTATCTCTGATGTTACCCAGTGCTTAAACTCTTTTGCCCTTGGCATCTTGCTTGAAAGTATTAGGCTGTATAGTCCGCTTTCATTGATTATTGTCGGATGCTGCACTCTGCCCATGGGGTCACGAATTGTTACCCCATCGCCCTGATACTTATCTTCCTCATCAACGTGATCAGATAATGCCTTTTTCGTATTTCTGTACTCCAAAATCTTGGCAACATCCTTTCCCACAAACCAAGGCTCGCCGTCCTTTATGATCGTTCTTACTTTGCCGAACTCTTCATTCTCAAATATTTTTATCTTCTGTTCCATTTCCATTCTCCTTGTCGATCTCTGAAATATACTTTCCAATAGCCTCGATAACATTTGTAGTCACCGCATTTCCTGCCTGCTTGTAAAGCTGAGAGTCGGACATTCCTGTGGTTTTGACCTTGTTAAACTGCTCATCGGTAAAGCCCTGCAAACGCCAGCACTCCAAAGGCATAAGCTTTCGGATATATCCGCAGTAAACAACGCCGTGTCTGTCCGTTACAGTTATCGTAAACATAGGCTCGTTGGGAAGTTTAAATCTTCGTCCCTCCTGTCTTACTTCTGCCTTTGCAGGGGTAAGCACAGCTATTGGCTTGGTAACGAGTATCACTGCGGACTTCTCACCCTTATGATGACCTATACCGCTGTCCTGCCTTGCGGTTATACATCTTGCAAGCTCTGTAACTTTCGGTTCGGGATTCATATCTATCCCCAATGCGTAATACCCCTGATTACAGCTTGTTGTAAGGGTATGAGCTATCTCCTTTCCTACTCTCCCACGCCTTGAATTCATATTTGGGTATGCAAGGTCAATACTGTCACCGGGCAGAGCTATTTGATATCCTGACTTAGTTTTTGATTTTATCGGCAGACCGATTATCTCGTAAAGACCTGTTTTTCCTCCAAAACCGCCAGCCTGACTTGTAAGGGTTATGCTCAGTCCGTCGGCTGAATATACCCTGTTTCCCTCTCTGCCTGAAATTCTTTTGACAAGAGTTTTTGGATTTGCATCTGTGAAAGACAATACTTTTCCGGAACACTTTTCTCTATGAAATCCGACAATATACACTCTTTTTCGGGATTGGGGAACACCAAAATCTGCGCTGTTAAGCACTTCCCATACGACATCGTACCCCAATTCATCCAACGTACCGATGATGGTCGCAAACGTCCTGCCTTGGTCATGCGATAGCAAACCGGGAACATTTTCAAGGAGCAGATATTTAGGTTTTTTGACGGCGGCAATTCTGGCAATTTCAAAGAAGAGAGTTCCTCTTGCATCGTCAAAGCCGCCCCTTTTTCCAGCGATTGAAAAGCTTTGACAAGGGAATCCTCCGCAAATAAGGTCGAGATCGGGCAGTTCGTTTGGGTCAATTTTTCTTGCGTCATCGTAATACACCTCGTTTTCCGTATCATACAACGTTTCGTATGCTTTTTTAGCATACTTATCTATTTCGCAGTATCCGACGCACTGAAAGCCGCCTGCTTTTTCAAGTCCTGAGCGAAATCCGCCGATACCTGCGAAAATATCAAAATATTTTATCATTTACCACGTTCCTTTCTGCAATAAAAAAAACGGCCAAGCTTTTTTCAAAACTTGACCGTCACATTGATATATTCATTTCTTCAGATTCTTCAATATCCTCAGTTTCCGTAATTTCTTCTGTTTGCTCATCGGTCTGAGTCTGTTCCTGATCAATTTTATGGAACTTATCCACATCGGGAATAACTCCGAGCGTTCTTCCGTTATCGAATTTGCAATGGAGAGTACCTGCATCATCCACAAACTCAACCGTACCACAGGTTCCGCTTTCAATGGGACAGTAGTCGTCCATCGAGTCAACGCAGATCCTTGTTCCTTCCGGATATCTCTGTCTCAGTATTTCTACCTTGTTTTGGTTGTATATCATATTGCCTCCTGTTGAATTAATTTTTGCTCTCTTTTAATGGTATACCTGCCACATTGGAATCACCCTCTCTCTTGTGCTAACAAAAAAGACTGTTTCGTTTAACATCACATTAATTCGTGATATTAGACAAAACAGCCTTTAAAACTTCGTGAAACTTTTTTTCATAAAAATACGGCAAGTAGGGAGCAAAATCTGCTCATAACTTGCCGGAATGCTTGACAATATTCAATTGTTGAGGGTTCAAACCTCTTTTCAGCTGAAAAGCATCTA
>OLVY01001605.1_pt1 | contig 13930 bp, 12 predicted proteins | sample 1674261 | NCBI WGS metagenome assembly OLVY01 (sample SAMEA103958155, study PRJEB25191) | human gut metagenome | biome: human-associated habitat [ENVO:00009003]; feature: intestine environment [ENVO:2100002]; material: feces | place: Germany | collected 2013/2015
TGATGCCCAGGCTGGGCAGGCCGTAAAAGATGATGAACAGCTGCACCAGCAGCGGGGTGCCGCGGATGACCCAGATGTAGAACCGGGCAATCTGCCGCAGCACCGGTACATTGGCGTACTGCACCAGCGCCACCGCCACCGCGATGATCATGGCAAAAAAGAAGGAGAGAAGGGTCAGCGGAATAGTCATGGTCAGGCCTGCCGTCAGGATGCGGGGCAGCGCCTCCACCAGCACGCTGACCGTGCGGTTGGATAAAAGTGCTTCAAACATTGGTTTTTCCTCAAAATAAAAATGCGCAGACCGGCAAAGCTTTTGCCGACTAAAGCAGTATATACCTTAAAGTAGGGTCTAAGTCAAGAGACTGAATCACCAATCCCTACAAAACCTACCAGAATACTATAATAGCATGAAATGCCCCGCAGCGCAAACGGTTTGCACAAAACGTGTGATGTGACCGAAAAATTGCATAAACTTGTTAAATATTTGTGCAATGCGGCAGATGCTTGACGCTGTGGGTGCTTTCGTGTACAATGGTCATAGTAGTGCGCAGGCGCGGGGCAACGGCTCGGCACGGCGCAAATCCACCGGCAGAGGGCTTGCCCCTTGCCCGGTGCAGACACGGAGGATACAAACGTGAAAAAGTTTAGTATTGGTGTTCTGGGTGCAGGCACCTGGGGCATGGCTCTGGCACGGATGCTGACCGTCAGCGGCAACGATGTGCAGGTGTGGTCGGCCATTGAGGCCGAGGTGGACAACCTTTCCACTACCCGGGTACACCCCAATCTGCCGGGAATGGTCATCCCGCAGGAGCTGCGTTTTACCAAAAGCATAGAGGAAGTGTGCACCGGCAAGGACGTGCTGCTGTTTGCAGTGCCGTCGGTGTTCGTGCGCGCCACGGCGGCTAAGGCGCGGCCCTATATCCGCTCCGGCCAGATCATCGTGGACGTGGCAAAGGGCATTGAGCCTGATACCTTATATACCATGACCGAGGTCCTTGCCGATGAGCTGAGCCACGAGAACGGCCCCCGTGCGGTGCGTCTGGTGGCGCTCAGCGGCCCCACCCACGCCGAGGAGGTGGCGCTGGATCTGCCCACCACCATCGTTTCCGCCAGCCCGGATCTGGAAGCTGCCGAGGTGGTGCAGGAGGTGTTCAGCAACACCTGTATGCGCGTGTACACCAACACTGATATCAAGGGCGTGGAACTGAGCGGCGCCATGAAGAACGTTATCGCGCTGGGCGTCGGCATCTCCACCGGCCTTGGCTACGGCGATAACGCCCGCGCCGCCCTGATCACCCGCGGCATTGCCGAGATCGCCCGGCTGGGCGTGGCTATGGGCTGCAATGTCCAGACCTTTGCAGGTCTGGCCGGTATCGGCGATTTGATCGTTACCGCTACCAGTATGCACAGCCGCAACAACCGCGCCGGTATCCTGATCGGCAAGGGCGAAAGCCCGGAGCAGGCCGTGAAAGAGGTCGGCATGGTGGTGGAGGGCATCAACGCCCTGCCCGCCGCTATGGAGCTGGCCGAAAAGTACCATGTGGAAATGCCCATTGCCCAGACGGTGAACGCCATCGTCAAGGAGGGCATGAGCGCCAGCGACGCACTGCGCAACCTGATGTCCCGCGACCGCAAGAGCGAGATGCCGCAGGGCTATGAGAGTGTGTGAGCCTGAATGATTAGAAAGGGACCTCCTGAAATGCCTGCGGGCATTTCAGGAGGTCCCTTTTCTGTTTGGGGGAGCGGCGGGAAGTACAGCAAAATTATTAAAACTTTTTACAGAAAACAGACACAAAAGGGTAGAAGGTCGGCAAACTTTCTGCTATACTGAAAACGATAGGATTTTTGGTCAGTGCAGCCGGAACAGGGCGGCGGGCACTGGCACAGCAAGAAGGAGGAATGAGAGATGCCCTCTACCTACGCACACCGCCGCTTTGGCGCAAATGTGCTGAATCACCTGCCCGCGCCGCTGCGGGAAAAACTGGAGGCACACCGAGAGCTGTATGATATTGGTCTGCACGGGCCGGATCTGCTGTTCTATTACCATGCGGAAAAGTCTACACCGGTCGCCGCACTGGGCAATGCCATGCACGACGAGCCGGGCAGAACGTTCTTTGACCGGGCACGCCGGGTGGTGCACGAGGAAGCCGACCGCGAGGCTGCGCTGGCCTACGCGCTGGGCTTTGTGTGCCATTTTGCGCTGGACAGCACCTGCCACCCCTTTGTGGAGCAGTTCACCCGGGAGAGCGGTGTGACCCACTGCGAGATCGAGACTGAGTTCGACAATATGCTGCTGCGCCGGGACGGCTATGACCCGCTGACCTTCTTTACCGCCAGCCATATCCACCCCAGCGCGTCAAACGCCCGGGTCATTGCGCCGTTTTATAAGGATATTTCGGAGCAGACCGCGCTGGAAGCCCTGAAGGGGATGATCATGGTGCATAAGGTGCTGCAGGCCTCGAACCCGGTCAAGCGCTGGGTGGTGCTGACCGGCATGAAGGTGCTGGGCAAGTATGATGGGATGCACGGCCTTGTGGCAAACCCGCAGCCGAACCCGCAGTGCACCGAGAGCAACCGCAAGCTGGATGCGCTGTACGCCAAGGCTTTACCGCTGGCAGAGCGGCTGATCTTAGAGTATGTGGCAAAGCTGGATACGGACGAGCCGCTGGATGCCGCCTACGACCACACCTTTGGGGAATTTTAAAAAACGCGCCGCCCGGCGGTGCAAAGAGGACAAGGGAAATACGATGAAAACTGAAAAATTCAAGGTGACACCGCTGGAGCGGGCATGGATCCTATACGATGTGGGCAACTCGGCTTTTGTGCTGATGATCGCCACGCTGGTGCCCATCTTCTTCAATGCGCTGGCCGAAGCCGGTGGGGTGAGCAAGGTGGACTATCTGGCCTACTGGGGCTACGCAAGCTCCATCGTTACGGTGGTCACCGCCATTCTGAGCCCCATTCTGGGCACGCTGGCCGACACCAAGGGCTTTAAAAAGCCCATCTTCATGCTCTGCCTTTTTGTGGGCGTCATTGGCTGCTGCGCCATGGGTCTGGCGGGCACATGGCTGGCCTTTCTGGTCATTTTTATCATTGCCAAGATCGGCTACTCCGGCAGTCTGGTGTTCTACGACTCCATGCTGGGCGATGTGACCACCCCGGAGCGGATGGATATGGTGTCCTCCCGCGGGTACGCATGGGGTTATATCGGCAGCTGCGTGCCCTTTGTGGTCTGTCTGGCGCTGGTGCTGGGCAGCAGTGCGGTGGGGCTCAGCCAGATGACCGCGCTGTCCATCGCGCTGATCATTACCGCCGTATGGTGGCTGGTGGTCACCCTGCCGCTGCTGAAAAAATACCGCCAGATCAACTATGTGGAGGTGGAGCAGCACGCCATCCGCCAGAGCTTTGTGCGCATCGGGCAGACCTTGAAGCATCTGCCGCAGGACAAGCAGGTGTTCTGGTTTTTGCTGGCCTTCTTCTGCTACATCGACGGCGTGTATACCATCATTGATATGGCTACCGCCTACGGCACGGCGCTGGGGCTGGACACCACCGGCCTGCTGCTGGCGCTGCTGGTCACCCAGATCGTGGCTTTCCCCTCGGCGCTGATCTTTGGCCGTCTGAGCCAGAAATACGCGTCCAAGACCCTGATCCCGGTGTGCATTGCGGCCTATATCGGCATTGCCGTCTTTGCCTTTTTCCTGAAGAGTCAGTGGCAGTTCTGGGTGCTGGCCGTGGTGGTGGGGATGTTCCAGGGCGGTGTGCAGGCACTGAGCCGCAGCCACTTTGCCAAGATCATCCCGCAGGAAAAATCCGGCGAATACTTCGGCCTGTTCGACATCTGCGGCAAGGGCGCATCCTTCCTTGGCACTATGATCGTCAGCGTGGGCAGCCAGTTGACCGGCAGCGCCAACGTGGGTGTTGGCTCCATTGCCATCCTGTTCGTCATCGGCTTTGTGCTGTTCAGCATTTCCACCCGGACGGAAGAGACAAAGTCTGTCTAAACTATTTCACGACGAATCGCTTAAATTATCTTTATAACGATACAAAGGACTGCTGCACGGCATCTGGTGCAGCAGTCCTTTTTTGATGTGAGCGCAGTTCCTATTTCCTGAAAACGTGCCGGAGCATAAGCCTTCCCCCGGTCGGGACAGATTTCCCCCGGTCGGGGGAAAATGTCGCAAAGCGACAAAAGGGGGAGCGGGTGGCGCGCAGCGTCGGATGAGGGTGCAGACGCCTGCTATGCCCGCAAGAGAAACCGCTGTACAAAATGCTGTCGGGCGGGGGCGGCACGGGCAAAATTATCATGCAAAAAATACATCCTTGAAAAAAGTGGAATTAACCTATTGACAAACTAGGTAGAACGGAATATAATGCAGACATCCAATCCACCAGTCTTGTAGGGAAATGAAACAGAGGTTCCCCGGCGGGTGGTACATAGAGGAATGGAAAAGTTTTACCGGAAGGAGGGCACAAAGATGAAGCTGATCTGGAAAGAACTGCTGCACGCGAATTATCGCTGTGGGCGAATGCATACCAACCGGGCACCGGCATCGGATGTGTACTGTATGTTGCCCTCGGCTGTGCGAATGTACACCCGAATGTGACGGCAGCAGCTCCGGTAGACCACACTGCCCGGTGCGTCTTTGAAAACGCATCGGGATTTTTTGTACACAATAATAATACTTTTAGTATATAAAGAGAGGCAAATAACAATGTCTGAATATAAATTTGAGACCCTGCAGCTTCATGTCGGTCAGGAGCAGGCCGACCCCGCCACCGATGCCCGTGCGGTGCCCATCTACCAGACCACGTCTTATGTGTTCCGCAACAGCCAGCACGCCGCCGACCGCTTCGGTCTGGCCGATGCAGGCAATATCTACGGCCGTCTGACCAACTCCACGCAGGATGTGTTCGAAAAGCGCATCGCAGCGCTGGAGGGCGGCGTGGCAGCACTGGCTACCGCTTCCGGTGCAGCCGCCATCACCTACACCATTCAGGCACTGGCGCAGGCCGGTGACCACATCGTGGCACAAAAGACCATCTACGGCGGCAGCTACAACCTGCTGGAGCACACCCTGACCCAGTTCGGCGTTTCCACCACCTTCGTCAACGCCCATGACCTGGCCGAGGTGGAGAATGCCATCCAGCCCAACACCAAGGCTGTCTATCTGGAGACCCTGGGCAACCCCAACAGCGATATCCCCGACATCGATGCCATTGCCGCCATCGCGCACAAGCACGGCCTGCCGCTGGTCATCGACAACACCTTCGGCACCCCGTACCTGATCCGCCCCATCGAGCACGGCGCTGACATCGTGGTGCACTCCGCCACCAAATTCATCGGCGGCCACGGCACCACCCTGGGCGGCATCATCGTGGACAGTGGCAAGTTCGACTGGAAGGCCAGTGGCAAGTACGGCAACATTGCTGACCCCAACCCCAGCTACCACGGCGTTTCCTTCGCCGACGCAGCCGGCCCCGCTGCCTTTGTCACCTACATCCGCGCCATCCTGCTGCGTGATACCGGCGCAACCATTTCTCCGTTCAACGCCTTCCTGCTGCTGCAGGGCACCGAGACCCTGAGTCTGCGCATCGAGCGCCATGTGGAGAACACCAAGAAGGTCGTGGAGTTCCTGGCCAACCATCCGCAGGTGGAAAAGGTCAACCACCCCTCTCTGCCGGATCACCCGGACCACGCCCTGTACGAGAAGTACTTCCCCAACGGCGGTGCTTCCATCTTCACCTTCAACATCAAGGGTGGCCGTGAAGAGGCCTTCAAGTTTATTGATAACCTGAAGGTGTTCTCTCTGCTGGCCAACGTCGCTGATGTGAAGAGCCTGGTCATCCACCCGGCTTCCACCACCCACAGCCAGCTGAACGATGAGGAGCTGGCCGAGCAGCAGATCTACCAGAACACCATCCGTCTGTCCATCGGCACCGAGCACATCGACGACATCATTGCCGATCTGGAAGCCGGTTTCGCAGCAGTCCGCGGCGAGTAATTACCCGTTTGCACGAGCTGCATCAGAACCTTTGTCTCTTTGTCCATTCTTCCCTTTTTCCAAAACAAACGCAAAAGCCCTCCGGTCCTGAGCCGGAGGGCTTTTGCTGTTTCCGGGGTGTGATGCACACAGAAAAAGACCCCGCCGTGGAGCACACAGCGGGGCCGGAAGAATGCGGTTTATTCGTTGCCGGGGAAGTGGGGGATGCCGTCAAAGCCCTTCTGCAGGTCGGCGTCGGAGGGGATGCAGTCGGTCATCTTGCCGTCGTGGAACAGTGGGTTCGGGCAAACGAAAAGCACCCGAAAACTTACGTTTCTAGGTGCTGTTTCTTGGTGGGCGCGGGTGGATTACGCGAGCCGCGCATCTAAAAAAGCCCCGCAGGGGCTTTTTTCCCCGCCGGACTGTTCGGCGGGTCGATGCTGTTCTCATCCACCCTTGTAGTGCGTTATAAAGTCCAGATAAAACAGAAACTCCAACGTCATAACAACGCTGGAGTTCTTGGTGGGCGCGGGTGGATTACGCAAGCCGCGCATCTAAAAAAGCCCCGCAGGGGCTTTTTTCCCCGCCGGACTATTCGGCGGGTCGATGCTGTTCGAATCCACCCGCTCGGTGAGATTAACTTTGTTATATAACAAAAACCTCAGCGTACTTGATACGTTGAGGTTTTTTGGTGGGCGCGGGTGGATTCGAACCACCGAAGCTGAAAGCAGCAGATTTACAGTCTGTCCCCATTGGCCACTCGGGAACACGCCCATATTCTTTTGTGTGTCCTGCCGGACGACTTGTTTATTTTAGCATGGAAGGATGGATTTGTCAACACTTTTCTGCAAATTTCTGCAAGCGTTTTTCCAGGTCGGGATCCGGACAAAAAGCCCCGTCGGGGCCCGGAAAAAGGGCACCCGACGGGGCTTGGAAGCACATGCTTTTTTCTTGCAGATCTCTGAAAAATCAGTAAGCGATGCCGGCTGCGTCATAGCAGGCCTTGGCAGCCTCCATGATGGCGTTGGAGGTCACGGTGGAGCCGCTCACAGCGTCCACGTTGGGGGTGTTGCCAGCCACGATGGCATCAGCCACGGTGGGAGCAGCAGCCTGACCCAGGCTCTCGGTCTCGGTGGAAGCATCCACGTCGCAGGCGGTAGCAACGCCGTTCTCGAAGGTGATGGTCACGGTCACGTCGCCGTTCATGCCCTTGGCAGAAGCGGTCTGGGTGCCGGTGTAGCCCTCGCCCTCAGCAACGGAAGCAGCCTCGGAAGAAGCGGCCTCGCTGGCAGCCTCAGAAGAAGCAGCAACGCTGGAAGCAGCCTCGGAAGAGGCAGCAGAAGAAGCGGCGGTAGAAGAAGCGGAGCTGCCGCAGGCGGCCAGGCTGACAGCCAGGGCGCAGACAACAGCGATCTTGGTGAACTGTTTCATAGTTGTATATTCCTTTCTGAAAATCAAAATCGGTACCGGGCCCCAGCCGGGCGCACCGGGCACAGAATGCTATTATACACGTTTTGAACGATTTTTCAAGTGCATAATGCTGAAAAAGTCTGGAAAAGTTTGTGAAAAGTGCGAGCTTCCTTCTGAAACATGCACAGCGGATTGAAAATCCGGCAGTATCATGGTATTATTTTTATGGAGAACAGAAAAAGGCAATCCGCCGGACAGAAAGGTATGAGCATGTCATGACGATCCAAGAATGCTATGCACAGATGGGCGCAGATTACAACGAAGTATTCCGTCGCCTGTACAACGAAGCAATGATCCGCAAGTTTGTGCTGCTGTTTCCCAAGGATGACAGCTTCCACAATCTGGAAGCTGCCCTGAAGGAACAGAACGTGAAGGAAGCCTTCCGCGCAGCACACACCCTGAAGGGCGTATGCCAGAATCTGGGCTTTTCCAACCTGTATGCCCCGGCGGTGACGCTCACCGAGACGCTGCGTGCCGGCCAGCTGGATGGCACGGCAGAGCAGTTTGCCGAGGTAGAAAAGCAGTACCGCATTACGATGGCCGCCATTCAGGCACTGGACTGAACGAAATACCCCGCCGCATCCGCTTCCATTCTGGAAGGGTGCGGCGGGGTATTTGCATTATTGCAGCTTTTTTCGTTTTTCGTAGTCGTTGAGGGCGTCCATCGCTTCACCGGAGAGCGGGTAGAGGGCGATCATGTTGAAGATGGTCATCAGGCCGATGCCCACATCGCCCAGGTCCCACACCACGGTGTAGGCCTGCAGGCCGCCGATGAGCAGCATGACCAGAGCAATCAGCTTGTACACGGTCTGGCTCCACCAGTTGTCGCCGCACAGATAGGCCACATTGCCGCGGGCGTAGTACAGCACTCCCAGAAAGGTGGAAAAGCTGAACAATGCCAGTGTAGCGGCAATGAACACGGTGCCGAACCCGCCCAGATGGTACTGCATGGCGGTCTGCAGCAGGTCCATGCCGGAAAGCCCGGCGGTGAGGTCCTGCGGCACCAGCAGCATCAGAAAGGCGGTGCAGCTGCAGATGACCACCGTGTCAATCAGTACGCCCAGCGCCTGCACGAAGCCCATCTTGACCGGATCGTCGCACGCGGCGGCTGCGGCAGCGCAGGGGGCTGAGCCGCTGCCGGCTTCATTGGAGAAAAGCCCGCGCTTGACGCCGTTCATCAGCACGGCACCAAAGCCGCCGGCCGCTATCTGCCGCAGACCAAAGGCCTCGGCAAAAATGCGGCCCAGCACGGCGGGCAGCTGGCGGAAGTTGACCACCAGAATGCCCACGGTGAGCACAAAGTAGCACACCGCCATGATGGGCACCATCACATCCAGGCTTTTCACGGTGGCGTTCTTGCGCAGCACGATGAGAGCGGCCAGCGCTGTGAGCACCAGCGTAGTGGTCAGCGGGGGAATGTGGAACGCGTTCTGGAACGCCGAACTCACCGAGTTGGAGATCACCTGACTGATGCCGCACCAGCAGATCAGGCCCGACACCGCAAACAGCGCCGCCGTGACCGAGTACCGGAGTTTTTTGCCGCGCCGACGCTCAGCCAGTGCGTGCAGGTAGTAGGCCGGGCCGCCGCGCCAGCCGCCGTAAAGCGGGTCGGGCTGGCGGTATTTCTGGGCCAGCGTGGACTCGATAAAAGAGGTGGAAGCGCCCAGCAGGGCAGTGACCCACATCCAGAACACCGCTCCGGCACCACCGGCAGACACGGCAGCCACTACGCCCACCAGGTTGCCCATGCCCACCCGGGTGGCGGTGGACACCACCAGGGTCTGGAAGGAGGAAAGCCCCTCCTTGTTCTGGTTCTTTTCGCACACGGCGGCGATCATATCCCGGAACAGCCGCACCGGCAGCAGGCGGGTGCGCAAGGTGAACCAGATACCGGCGGTGAACAGCAGCACGACCATCAGCGAGATGCCGATGCCGCCGCCCACTGGCAGCGTGAACAGATCGCCCCACAGCAGGCGGTAAACAAATTCAATAAGATGGGTCAGCAAGAGCAAGGCCTCCTTGTCGGTTGATGACTTCATTATAGTACAGTACAAAAGAATTGTAAAATCCAAAATATTGATCGAAAGAATCAATGGAACAGAAGAGCAGGCCCGGCACAAAACAAAAACCGCCCGGCTGTTGCACCGGGCGGCGGAGGAAGCAATAAGAATTGTCAGAAAATCACAGGATATCGATGTATTCACCGGCCAGCGCTTTGTTCATGCTGCGCACGGCGCAGAACTTGCCGCACATGCTGCAGGTGTCGCTGTGGTCATCTTCCGGCAGGCGGGCGTCGCGGATGGCTTTGGCGGTCTCGGGGTCCAGCGCACAGGCAAACTGTGCGTCCCAGTCCAGCACCCGGCGGGCGTCACCCATCTTGTCGTCGATGTCGCGGGCATGGGGGATGCCCTTGGCGATGTCGGCGGCATGGGCAGCGATCTTGGAGGCCACGATGCCCTGCTTTACGTCCTCCACGTTGGGCAGTGCCAGATGCTCGGCAGGGGTGACATAGCACAGGAAGGCAGCACCGCTCATGGCAGCCACCGCTCCGCCGATGGCTGCGGTGATGTGGTCATAGCCGGGGGCAATATCGGTGACCAGGGGTCCCAGCACATAGAAGGGGGCACCCATGCAGATGCTCTTCTGTACTTCCATGTTGGCGGCTACCTGATTCAGCGGCACATGGCCGGGGCCTTCCACCATGACCTGTACGTTGTGAGCCCAGGCACGCTTGGTCAGCTCGCCCAGACGCACCAGCTCTTCGATCTGACACACGTCGGTGGCGTCGGCCAGACAGCCGGGGCGGCAGGCGTCGCCCAGCGAGATGGTCACATCGTGCTCGGCGCAGATCTCGCAGATCTCATCAAAGTGCTCGTAGAAGGGGTTTTCGTTGCCGGTCATGCTCATCCAGGCAAACACCAGCGAACCGCCGCGGCTCACGATGTTCATCTTGCGCTTGTGCTTGCGGATCTGCTCGATGGTCTTGCGGGTGATGCCGCAGTGCAGGGTGACAAAGTCCACACCGTCCTCGGCATGCAGGCGCACCACGTCGATGAAGTCCTGTGCGGTCAGTTCAGCCAGGTCCCGCTGATAGTGGATGACCGAGTCGTACACCGGTACGGTGCCGATCATCACCGGGCACTCGTGGGTCAGCTTCTGGCGGAAGGGCTGGGTGTTGCCGTGGCTGGACAGGTCCATGATGGCCTCGGCCCCCATGTTCACGGCACTCATGACCTTCTGCATCTCAATGTTGTAGTCCTTGCAGTCCCGGGAGACGCCCAGGTTCACGTTGATCTTGGTGCGCAGCATGCTGCCGACACCTTCCGGGTTCAGGCAGGTATGATGTTTGTTGGCACAGATCGCTACTTTACCTTCGGCAACCAGTTCCATCATTTTTTCAACCGGCATGTGTTCTTTTTCTGCAACAGTTTTGATCTGAGGGGTTACGATGCCTTTGCGTGCGGCATCCATCTGTGTTGTGTAATTACTCATTGTACTCTCCTGTTCTTATTGTTATTTGTATTATTAATTAGTAATTATTTCAAGATTAACGCTCCATGATTCATAGGACCGCTGCCGTGTCCCAGGTCAAGCATGGCTTTTAAACATGCCGTGACATATCGCTTGCCGTTATCCACAGCCTGCTCGAGCGGCTGTCCCTTTGCCAGGCCGCTGGCTATCGCTGATGAAAGCGTGCAGCCTGTGCCGTGTGAGTTTGGATTATCCACTCTTTTGGTCTCAAATGTGATGATTCGCTTTCCATCCCACAAATAGTCACACACGCATGCTGTGTCTGTGAAATGACCTCCCTTGCTTAAAACCGGACAGCCGTATTTATCATAAACAGCCTTTGATGCCTCTATGATGTCATCTGTGCTTTCGATCTGTCTGCCTGATATCACCTCAAGCTCAGGGATATTTGGCGTGATGATGTCAGCCAGTGGAAAAAGCTTATCCATCAGAGTGTTTGCGGCATTTTCCTCAAGCAGCCTGCTTCCGCTTGTAGCGACCATCACCGGGTCCAGAACTATGTTTTTTGCATTATATTTTACAAGTCCTGCAGCAATTGCCTCAATTGTATCTACCGATGATGTCATACCGATTTTCACCGCATCCGGATAAATATCCGTAAAAACAGCCTTCATCTGTGCCTCGATAAAATCAGCCGGTACATTCATCACCGCATCAACTCCCATGGTGTTTTGTGCCGTGAGTGCCGTGATTACGCTCTCGCCAAACACACCGTTTGCAAGCATGGTCTTTAAATCAGCCTGCACGCCTGCGCCACCGCTTGAATCGCTTCCCGCAATTGTAAGTGCTGTATGCATATTTACGCTCCTTTCTACTGAATGTTGTGATTTCTCGTAACTGTTCAGTATTTTCAAAATATTGTTTAATTACTGTAGTTATAGCAGTTTGTCATACTGTGATTACAGAATCTTGTCGCATATTTCTGCAAGTTTCCTGGCTGCATCCTTTATATCTGCGCTTGCAAATATCGCTCCTACCACTGCGATTCCTGCAATCCCTGTGCCCTTTAGCGTGACCGCATTGTCTGCATTTATGCCTCCGATTGCAACAACCGGTATATCGACAGCCGCCGTGATTTCACGCAGAAGCTCCTTTGTCATAGGCTTTGCATTGAGCTTTGTGGTAGAGCCAAACACAGCTCCGCTTCCCAGATAGTCAGCGCCATCAGCTTCTGCCCTCTTTGCCTGCTCCACGGTCTTTGCCGTGACTCCTATTATCTTGTCAGCTCCAAGAAGCTTCCTGGCCTCCGCCGGATTCATGTCATCCTGTCCCAGATGTACTCCGTCGGCATCTATATCAATTGCAAACTGCACGTTATCGTTGATGATGAGCGGCACCTTGTGCTCATGACAGATTCTCTTTATCTCAAGAGCCTCACTATACTCATCCTTAAGCCCTGCATCAGAATCCGTACTCAGAATATCCTTGTCGCGGATCTGAATCATAGTGGCACCACCCTCTATTGCAAGCTTCACATGCTCAGAAAGCCTCGCTTTGTGCAGCCACTGCCTGTCTGTTATAGCGTAGAGCTTTAAATCAGTTTTGTTCATATATACCTTTTACCTCTTATCCTGTTGTTTTCCAAATATAAGACCCATAACCTGCATACCAATTGTCTGTCATACAGCGATATTCACATCAGTTCATAATCACCATCGCATATATGATATACTGCATCAATCAGCCTGTCCCGGTATGCAGCATTTCCGGGCTTAATGAAATAGCAGCTGTTTGTCTCTCTGCCGTGCTCTGCCATATCAGAGGCAGCAAGCCCGCCTGCACTCTTCATGCAGCTAAGTGCTGCTGTAACTGCACCGTATTTATCATCGCAATCAGCCGCAACAAACGCACAAATGAGCCCTGAAAGCATACATCCGGTGCCTGTCACCCTCTTCATCATAAAATGGCCGCCTGTGATGCTTCCTACCCTGTAATTATGCGTGTATCCGTCAGCATCCGACGCAACAGCATTCACTACACAATTATCTATCACACCGGTCCCCATCGCATCAGTACTCATCAGACTGCTTTCATTATTGTCATAGCAATCAGCTTCATCACATAATTCTGCCACATAATCGGTCTCACCTGTAATCACACAGATGCAACCATATCGCAGGGCCGCCCTGCACGCAAGCGCCTTTGCATCAGACTCAGCTGCCGTATCGGTCACTTCCACGCCGCCATCGCACCTGCCATGCTCCATAACAGCCTTGACCTCAGACAAATTGCCCTTAATCACATCCACATGCACCTCGTCAAGCAGGCTCATCACAAAATCCATCCTGAAGCGGCTCACGCCCACACCAACCAGATCAAGCACAATAGGAATGTTCTTTTTCGCTGCCATCCTCGCAGCAATGCGCATCGCCTCAAAGCGCTCCTCAGAAGGAGTACCTATATTCAGGTTCAGCCCATCGCAGATACCCGTGACCTCATCCATCTCCTGCGGTGCCATAGCCATAATAGGCCTAGCCCCACATGCCAGCTCAATATTGGCCACATCATTGATAGTAACCATATTTGTGATGTTGTGAATCAAAGGACTGCGTGACTTAAGCTTTTCTATATAATTATTCATCTGTATCTCTTTACAACTATTCATAATCACCCACACATTCAAAAAGCGGATATACCGCCAATGAGTATATCCGCCTAAAAATCATGCGATATTATCCTACGTTGGCATTATCCAAATCAGGTTATGGGTCAAGACACTACCAGTCTACTCTCAGCCGGCTAAACACCAGCTCCCCTGTTGTGTTTTTATAAATAAATCTAGGAATAATGTAACTATTCAGAACCAAACCACGCACATTCGCAAAAACGCACGATACTCGTGCTTTCCCGCTGCTACGCAGCTAATTTTGCTCATATGTGTGGGGGTGGCTCTATTCGAGCCCCTTGAGAACAAGAAAACCTGCTGCTTACATGCAAGCATGACG
>OLVY01001606.1_pt1 | contig 13930 bp, 15 predicted proteins | sample 1674261 | NCBI WGS metagenome assembly OLVY01 (sample SAMEA103958155, study PRJEB25191) | human gut metagenome | biome: human-associated habitat [ENVO:00009003]; feature: intestine environment [ENVO:2100002]; material: feces | place: Germany | collected 2013/2015
CGAAGTTTTTGCTGGTAACGCCTTGTACTACAGGGTTTGCAGCGATTACTTCGGAATAACTATTTTCTCGGCATAATCCTGGTTATTCCGAATTCGGGATAATCAGGATCTGTCTGTTGCCGGTGCAAGGGCAGGTCTTGCGGGGGCTCGTTCCGGCCTTTTTATGGAGCAGATGCGAATCGTGCGCGAAATGCGGTTGGCAGAGAAAGCCCGTGGTCGGGAGAGCGTCAACATACGGCCGCGCTGGATGTGTTGGGAGAATGTGCCGGGTGCTTTTTCAAGCGGGACACCGAAGTACGAGGATTTTCGGATCGTGCTGGAGGAGATCGTGCGGATCTGCTTTCCCAATGAGCTTATCCCAAGCCCCTATCCTTACGCATGGCCTGACGCCGGTGAGCTCACGGCAGGCGGTGCGTTTTCTCTTGCATGGCGCTGTCTGGATGCGCAATTTTGGGGCGTCGCGCAGCGTCGCAAGCGCATTTTTCTCCTTGCTGACTTCGCCGGACCGCTTGCGCCGCAGCTTTTATTTGATGCATTTGGCGAAACGGAAAACTGCGGGAAGGAGGTCACATAGATGTACCGATTCGATGCAAACGGGCAGCTGATGATGCTTGAATTGGAAGCAGCCGAAGGGACCGGGGCTCCGCCCAAGCGCAGACCGGGCAAACCGGACTCCGAACTGGTTTCGATCCCGTATTTCCACCTGGATCTGGTATCCGGTTCTGTCGACCTCTTCGGGCAGCGCCACTGGGAGCTCCGATCTCCATGGCGTAAAGGGAAACGCCCCCTCAATACCGGGGCTGTGCCCCGTATTCCGATCCGAGTCCCGCTCTCCGGCATACTGGAGGCAACCCCGGCGCAAAAGTATTATCTGTCGAAAGTCGCCTGCATTGGCATCCTGCGCCGAGCCTTTGAGCGCGGAAAGGAGTTGCCCCAAAAGCTGGAACGGGCATTGAGAATTCAGGCGGGGCTCATGCGCCCGGACGGACAGCCCACAGGATTAGAAGCGTACCACATCAACCAGCGGGATGAGGGCATCGACCTGCACGGCGTGTCAGGTGCGTTGATGGCAACCACCAATATGCAGATGCAGACCTTCGTGACACAGCCGGATGAAGCTGTTGAGGGCTTTGACGGCTACAACGGTGATCTGACTGGCGATGTAGCAGCCACGCTCGGCGTCAACTGCGGGATGTCTACTGGAAGAAACGGAGTCATGGCCTTTGCCGCCAATCAGCGGGATGAGGTGCGCGACCTTCACGATGTAGCTGGTGCGCTGGGCGCACAACCAGGGATGAAACAACAGACCTTCGTAGCTTCAGGCGTTGTGACCAAAGGTAATGGGGATTGCTTCCTTTCCGAGGAACGACATACGGCACTATCGACAGGAGGTGGTCAGGCAGGACAGGGATATCCCTGTGTGCTGACTGCTGCCTTCTCCGCAGGTGCTGGAGCCTCTGCTGGAGGCATAGGTTATGGCGAGGAGCTATCTCCCACATTGAAAGGATCTGCCGGAGGGAATTGTATGCCGTCCGTTTTGTGCCTCAACGATCAGGGCGGCAGCGTGATGGAATACAGCGAAAATGTGTCCGGCACGCTACGGGCGCAAGAGCATGGACACCAGCCTCTCGTATACGAAAACCACGGCATTGATAGCCGTTACACAGGGCCACATAAGGTGGCGCCGACCATGTCTGCGCGATACGGCACAGGCGGCAATAATGTGCCGCTGGTCGAGCAGGATTCCGATGCTATCTGTATTGCCGGAAACATTGTGGATCGTCAACCTCAAAACGGTGGAAACGGTCTTGGCTGTCAGGACGATTTGGCATATACACTGACCGCCACGGATCGCCATGCGGTCTTTAGTCGGCAACGTGTGGATGCCTTCCGGCAAAATAATGTGGCAAGTACCCAGAGTGCCCGTCAATATAAGGACGCAACCGACCTAATTTGCCAACAGGCAGAAGTCTATGCCTACCTTATCCGCCGCTTAACACCTCTGGAGTGCGAACGCCTACAGGGATTTCCGGACGGATGGACGGACATCCCCGATGCTTCGGACAGCGCCAGATATAAAGCGCTGGGCAATAGTGTGGCGATACTGTGTGTGGAGTTTATTATATCGCGGATCGCTGCAGTGCTCCGCGCCGCATAATAGCTTTGGTGGTATCGCTGGCTTTCGCATTGCTTCTTCGTTGGGTTTGGTGAATAGATTTTCTTACCTTCTTTCAGTATGCTTTGCTTGCAAAATTAAAATAAGGAGGCATACCAATGGAGGGCAAAAAGAACCTCTGTGCGATGATCCCTGCCGAGCTTCACGCAAAGATCATGACAGAAAAAGAAGAATGGGAGCTAAATACACTGGCGGAATATGTGGAGCGTATCTTCGTCGAACACTTTGAAGGAGGCAATAGCATGAAAGCAGAACGCACCTTGGCGGTACAGATCCCGGCAGAGCTCTTCGATCGGCTGAAAGAATATCTGGTAGCCCACAACCTCAAGCAAAAGCAGTTCCTCATCCAGCTCATCGAAAGTGCGTTGGAAGATACGGAAAAAGAATAACAACCACGAGAGAGACCGCGGAAGCAACCGCGGTCTCTCTCGTTCTCATCGGGGGTGATTAACCATGTACATTTATCCGGACAATTTGTCTGCAAAGGCTACGCTGTGGCTTTGGGAGCTTCGAGACATTGGCATTATTGGCGTAGGACTTCTTCTATCTGTTCTGGCGCTGACCCAGACTGGCATTGCTCTGCCTCTGGTGCTGACTGCTGTCTTTGCCTTCTTGACCATCCGACATGAGGGAACCAGCATTCTGGACTTCATCCGCTACGCTGCAGCCTTCCTGCTGACAAAACAACAATACTACGAATGGAGACTTGACACATGAACAGAAAACAGGAAAAGAAAGATGCCCGTGAGCAGTCTACTCGGCAGCTCATGGGCATTGATGATTTCACCGACTACGGCATCGCAACCCGCATGGGGAATCTGGTGTTTTTTGCTATTAAACCAACTAACATTTCTGTCTTGCCGGGCTCCGGTGTAGGCGCAAGGATATATGCGCTTCTGAATGTCATTAAGGGGCAGGCGGAAATTGAAATGCTGGCTCTGAATTCGAAGGAGTCCTTTGAGAATAACAAGGATTTCTACCGACAGCAGGCAAATCTTGAGGATCTGCCCGCCATCCGAAAGCTGTTGGAGCAAGACAGCGCACACCTGGATCGCATCCAAGTGCTTATGGCATCCAGCCGGGAGTTTTATATTCTCGTCCGGCTGCAGGGCAAAAAGGAATCCGATGTGTTCAGCTACCTCTCCCGCATCGAAAAGAGTATCAAGGATAACGGATTCACCGTCCGTCGTGCCGCCGAGCAGGATCTCAAAAGGATGCTGGGCGTCTACTTCGAGCAGAATGTGACCACCGAGCGGTTCGAGGATCATGATGGCGAACGCTGGATTATCATGGGCGAATAAGACGCAAATTAGGGGTTGCGGGAGTGTGGATTTTTTGTTACGATATAATAGCTAATGCGCTCCGAAGCAGGCTGGGAGGCACCAGCCCAAATCAAAAACAGCTATAATTTTAGGCATTAGGAGCGATGTAATGATGAACAAAACTATTCCGGTATTTGATGAAGCAGGCAATTACATTAAAGATGTCTTCCCCAGATATGCAATTCAGAAAGTCCTAAAAGGGCAGGCTATTTGGATAAAGCGTAGCTCCGCCATTCAGGTACTGAAGCCATGTCCAATCCTTTCCGTCTTCCCCAGTATTGGAGTCTCTTTTTCTGTCCGCGATGCCATGAACAAACTAATTGCGCTCTTCCCAAATGATCCATATGCGCGTTACAAAGCCGCCGGTGCCCTTGGCGGGGCATCGAACCACGGATGCCTTTCCTTGGACAACAACGGTGTATGGATTAGAATAAAATAAATCCTAAACTGAAACCGCAGCTTCGAGATGAAGCTGCGGTTTTTTCACGGAAGAAAGGACTGTGAGTTTCTATGAGAAATCAAAAGTGTATAAGGAAACCAAACAGTGAGGATACAGGTATCAAGTCCTTCCTGGATATGATCGCACCCTCCGTTGTGAAATTCAATCCCGACCACTTTATCTGCGGTAATACCTTCCGTTGCGTATGGGCACTGCGAGAGTATCCGACTCAAACTGACGAGCAGGCACTGCTACGGCACTTAGGCGAGAAGGATGGGATCACTCTGCGCATCTACACCCGACAGCTCACACCTGCGGAGGAGGATCGTATCATTCAAAATGCAACAAATAAAAACCGTATGGGCAGCTCGAACACAAACGACTTGCGGCAGACGGTCACCGCTGAAAGCAATTTACAGGATGTGGCATCGCTGATAGCTTCTATGCATCGCAATCGAGAGCCGTTGTTCCACTGTGCGGTTTATCTTGAACTGACCGCCCCGGACTACGATGCGCTGAAACTGTTACAGACCGATGTGCTAACAGAGCTGGTGCGCAGCAAGCTCAATGTTGATAAGCTCTTGCTCCGCCAGCAGCAGGGCTTCTGCTGCGTCAGTCCTGTGGGATACAATGCTTTCGGCGCACAGTTTGAACGTGTGCTCCCAGCCAACTCTGTGGCTAATCTCTATCCCTTCAACTATTCCGGCAAGACGGATGCCAAAGGTTTCTACATCGGCAAGGACAAATATGGAAGTAATATCCTTGTAGACTTCGACCAGCGTGATGAGGATAAGACTTCTGCCAATATTCTCATTCTTGGTAACTCTGGTCAAGGTAAATCGTACTTGATGAAACTCCTCATTCTCAATTTGCTGGAATCTGGGAAATCCGTAATCACATTGGATGTGGAGCACGAGCAGAGAGAGATGTGCGAGGCTGTGGGTGGCTGCTTTGCCGACCTCATGGCGGGGCAGTACATCATCAATGTGCTGGAACCCAAATGCTGGGATGATGGTGGCGACCCAGATGATACTGCGGCGCCGGAAGCATTTCAAAAAAGCACCCTACTGTCACAACACATCTCTTTCCTCAAGGACTTCTTCCGCGCCTATAAAGATTTCAGCGATGCTCACATCGACACCATCGAGATCATGCTGTCGAAGCTGTATCAGAAATGGGGCATCACGGATCGGAGCAACTTTGTCCGGATGCGAGCAGAGGATTATCCTACTCTCTCTGAGCTCTATGACCTGATCGAAGATGAGTTCAAAAACTATCATGCCGAAACGCATCAGCTCTACACGAAGAATCTTCTTCAAGAAGTCCTGCTTGGGTTGCACTCCATGTGCAAGGGTGCGGACGCGCAGTTTTTCAACGGACACACCAACATCACATCCAGCCGATTCTTGGTGTTCGGTGTCAAAGGACTGTTGAGCGCAGCGAAAAATGTTCGTAACGCCATGCTGTTCAATGTGCTCTCCTATCTGTCGGACAAGCTCTTGACTGAAGGAAACACGGTGGCGGCACTGGATGAGCTATATATCTGGCTCTCTAACCCCACAGCCATTGAGTACATCCGAAACTGCCTCAAGCGTGTTCGCAAGAAGGAATCTGCCATGCTGCTGGCAAGTCAGAATCTGGAGGATTTTGACCAGGAGGGTATCCGTGAGATGACAAAGCCTTTGTTCAGCATTCCGCCCCACCAGTTCCTGTTCAATGCAGGATCTATCGACAAGCGGTCTTACATGGAGATGCTCCAGCTGGATGAGGCAGAATACAATCTCATCAAGTTTCCCCAGCGTGGTGTCTGCCTATACAAGTGTGGCAACGAGCGATATCTGCTGGAAGTACATGCTCCCACCTACAAGGAAAAGCTGTTTGGCACAGCGGGTGGTCGCTGATGGCAGTGACTGCAGGTATGATCGCCAAAGCCGCAGCGACAGTCCTTTCCAACGAGAAGCTCCGCAAAAGGGCCGGCTGGGGGATGGTCGCTGTTCTCTCGCCCGTTATCCTTCTCATTGCCGTGCTGTGCTCCATTGGAACGGGTGGCGCAGATCACAACAACCAGGCGGTAGCCGCAGCCTTCTATGGGACGAGCTATTCGACCGAGGTGCCTATGGCATTCCGCTCTCACATTGAGGATATGCGCACCGCTTTTTCTCTTCTGGATTCGGCAGTCGCCTCCGTCAATGGACGGACGGAAGGTGGAAACAGCCTTGACCCAATCCGAGTCAAGGCTGTTTTTTACGCCCTTTGCTTTGGCGACGATGCTCCCAGCAGACGGGCAGCAAACCGCTTTGTAGAGTGCTTCTACAATTGGGAAACCCGTACCCGCACGGTAGAAGTGGAGAGCGAGGATGGAACGGTCACCAGTACAGAAGAAGAATACACCGTCGCTGTTCCGGTTTCGCTGCATCAGGCGTATGCAAATCTCGAAGCAGAGCTGGGCCGGACGATCACGGAGGATGATAAGAGCAACATCAACCACATCTATACCATGATTGCTGGTGCTGCGGACGGTGGTAGCAACAGTGGCGAGTTCCTTCGCGGGGAGGGCAACAGCATTGATTTGGATATCTCGGCATTCAGCGATCCCAGCAATAAAAACGCCACCGGCCTTGTGACCTATGCCATTCATGCGTGGGAGTCCGGCTGGGGCTATGTCTGGGGGACCTATGGTAATGTGCTGACGGAGTCACTCCTTACCTACAAGGTATCACAATACCCAGATGGTGTTGGTAATCATGAGGGCTTCATCCGTGCCCACTGGTTGGGCGGTAGAACAACCGACTGTGTAGGACTTATTAAGGGCTACAGCTGGCTGTCCCCAGAAACGATGACCATCGACTACGGTACTCACGGGATGCCGGATATCGGTGCAAACCAGATGTACTATAACGCCAAGGAATCCGGATCCATTAGCACCATGCCGGACATCCCCGGTCTTGCTGTTTGGCATGACGGACACATCGGTGTTTACATCGGCGGCGGTCAGGTCATCGAGGCCATGGGAACAAAGTATGGCGTTGTCAAAACGGAACTTGCAAAACGCAATTGGACACACTGGCTGAAGGTGCCGTACATCAGCTATGACTGAGGAGGAAAGAGTATGAATGTTTTAATGGTGGAGCCGGGAAAGGCTCCGTATGTAACTGATATTGGAAATGATTTGCGCAGTATGCAGCAGGCAGTCGGCGGATATATCCAGGCTGTGTATCCCTACGAGGAGGCGGTTGTGCTCGTCTGCAACGAGGAGGGCAAACTGGATGGCCTGCCGCTTAACCGTGCGCTCCGTGATGAGGATGGCGACATCTATGATGTTGTTGCCGGCAACTTTTTCCTTGCAGGTATCGGTGAGGATGATTTTATAGATTTGCCGGATGAGCTTGTCGAACAGTTTACAGAGCAGTTCTGGCAACCGGAGGTGTTTGTGAATGTGGGCGGTCGGATCATCGCTTATCCAGTGGCGGAAGAACCGGTGCAGGATGGAATGTCATATTGACAATGATAGCAGCAAGGATTTCATCTATGTGCTTTCCTGCCTTAAAAAATGTAGCAGCAGAACTTGACTATGTGATTGGAGGACAGTAATGAAAAAAACGAATATCACACTTACCTTTGACGATGACAAACTGGATGCACTGGAATTTTCCCTTCGCAAGGAACATTCTTCCGTGCAATCTCGACTGGACGATGCCCTCAAGCAACTCTATGAGCAGGCGGTACCGGAAGCTGTGCGGGAGTATCTGGACAGCAAAGCTGCCCCTGCACCCAAACCCAAGCGCACGGCCAAAGCCGCTGCTCCGAAAGCACCGATCTGTGAGCCAAAGCCTGCGGCAGTCACGGTGAAGGAGGGCAACTGAGATGGCAGATTATGTAGACATCATACTGTGGATCGACCGGCGATGGAAGGATGCCATCGAGAAGCATCTCAAGGATGAAACCTTGCAGGAGCATCTGGAGGATGTGCTGGATGAGCTGTGCAACCAGCTCCCAGAATGTGAGTATGAGCGCATCAGTGCCGAGATCTACGCGGAGGATGCCGCACAGCGTGCAGAGGAAGAAGCCTCCCGCACCTATGCTGCCTACCATGTGGTAGAGAACGGGCAGGAGTGGTACTTCAAGACCTCCCCCGGTGAGGAGCTGCTGGATACCGCGGAAAAGCTGCGCAGCTATGTCACCGGCGAGAAAGGCACTGCGCCGGAGATGTTCATCAGAATGTTTCCGAACGGACGTCCCATCACGGCGGAGGAGTACGACGCGCTCACAGCCCTTCGCATGGAGAACACCGGCAAGGTGTGCGGCGTGTTCGATCTCAACTTTGACAAGCGGGAGTTCTCCGCTGTACACATCATGGACGGTTGGCAGACCTGGGCGATGCGGGATGTATCCGTGGCGGTGTACCATGCCACCCGGTCGCAATTCGCGTCGAGCGATGATCAGTGGCGCAAGCTGCTGGATCATCTGAGTGGTAAGGAGATCACCTCGGCGGGACACCTCTCCGCGCGGAATTTTTCCTTCAGTGATGAGATCATGATGGAGGAAGACGGTAAGCTCAACTTCTATGTGGACGCAGATTTTGATGTGGACGCTGCCTTCGGAACCTTCGTCCTCACGGACAAAAACGATGACTGGCTCAACATCTATGCCAACTACGACATCGCGGAGGATAGACCCTGCGACACGCTGGAGCTGACGCTCTGCAAAGGAGATGGCGCCGAGGAGAGCTGGAGCTACCCACTCAACGCAGCCGAACAGGATGTCCTGCTGTGGAAGATGGATGCGTTTTGCATGGAACAGACCGGCATGAGCCTGCGCGAGTATGCCCAACAGCTTCACGAGGAGCAGGCACAGACTGCGGAGCTGCAGCTGTGATCGTAAAGGAAAAGAAAGCGGAGTTTCTCTTGGCTGGTTATCCTAACACCGGAACAGGAGCAGCGCGATTCACCGGTGCTGGGAATGTGAAATCGAATACGCTGCCCGGAGAGCCGTGCCAACTGGCGTGGCTCTCCCTTTTGCACCCGCGGCTTGTCTAAAAGATGCGGAACACCGCGCAGGAGCAAACCATGTAATAATTGCGGTTTCCATTGGCTTTTCACAAAACCAGCCATGGATTTTTTGTTGCTTTTCGTGGATAGCTTTTCTCCCTGCGCCGTGCCATTGTGTTTGCACGGGCATTGCCCGAATCAAAAATCAGGAGGAAACAAACATGACAATTGATACCGCAAAGGAACTGCAGATGAATATCGCAAAAGAGGGACTGGCATTGCTGGTGCTCCACCCCACCGCAGATGTGCGGCTCCACAGAGAGTGCATCTCCCACATTGGGACGGCATGGGACATCCCCGTTGGTGACACACAGGAGGTCATCTCACTGCTGGAGCGCGAACAGGCGGCCATCCTTGCCGCGGAGGAAAATGGCACGGTGACACATGTGCTGCCGGAGGAAGAACTGCCCATGAATGCCAGCGGCCTGGAAACGCTGGATAACATCTGGGATCTGTTTGAAACGACTCTGCGCGCAGACAGTGCATACGCCAGGACGAGGCTGTTCGAGATGGCAAAGTGGCTGGAGGAGTCTCAGAACCTGCTGGACTGGATCGAAAAGACGCCGGCGGAAAAGCAGGCATGGATGGAACAAGTCAGCTGACCACACCACACAGGAGAAGCCGCCTCCCAGAGGGCGGCTCCTCCCTGTTTCGCCAGCTATGCCCCCTGTGAGCCACTGTGTCCGGCTTTGGGGGCGAGGGTGGCATCCCTGCACCCCAGACAAGCATCGGCGCTGTTTGCCCCCGCTTTCGCCCCGCCTATTGGGAACTGTGCTGGGAACTCGGCTGTTCGATAAAAGCACAAGATAAAGGCCCGGTGTCGTTTCCGCCCCGGACCGCCCACAAAGCCCCGCAGTGCGGGGCTTTTCAGCGTTTTGAATTGTAGGCGTTTTTGCTTGATTTCAAACAGGCTGTAGGCGTATTTTTCACAAAAGCTCCGTGTCGCAGGGGTTTGCGCCCGCAAAAAGCGACATCAACAGAAAGGACGGCAACTATGTCAAAAGAACAAATGACTATCCGGCTTTATCCAGAAACGCGCAGACAAATGGATGGTTGGTTGGAAGAAAGCAACAGCAAAAACCGAAACGAATTCGTGGAAAAGGCTCTGCGCTTTTATATGGGCTACCTCGGCACGGAGAATATCACCGAATTTCTCTCGGACGCGCTGGTGGCGACGCTGCGCGGAATTGTAGCTGACAGTGCAAATCGTACCAACAGTCTCCTGTTCAAATGCGCGGTAGAGCAGGGCATCATGGCGCATACTATCGCTGCCCACTTCCGTGATACGATGGAAGATCGCCGTGCCCTGCGGGGATATGTGGTGGATGAAGTGAAGCGCACCAACGGTCAGATCAAGTTTGAGGATGCCCAGGATGTCCAGCGACAGTTACCTGATGATACATGGCTCGAATAATTTTTATCTCGCCCTACATGAAGGGCGGCAGAGATTCTGCTCGGCTGGCCCATCGCACCCGCTACTTCGCCACCCGTGAAGGCGTGCAGCTCCTCAAGGATGACAATGCTCATCTTCCTGTCACGAAGAAACAGCAGCAGTACATCCAGCGTCTGCTCCGCAGCTTCCCGGAGGCAAGGGAGCTGCCGGAGTATGAGAACTATGCAAACACACCCAGCCGAAAGACTGCCTTTGCGCTCATCGCGCAGATCCACGAGGACTTTATCGAGCCCATGGATGGCCGGGAAAACTATCTGGATTATGTCGCAAACCGCCCCGGTGTAAAAGCGATGGGCGAACACGGCTTGTGGAATGCCCATGGCAAGGTGCCATCGCTGGAGAACGCTATTGCGGAGGTAGCGCAGCACACGGGAAATGTGTGGACGCCGGTCATCTCCCTCTCCCGCGAGAACGCGGAGCGGCTGGGTTATACCGACCTTAAAAACTGGCAGGAACTCATCAACGCATCTATCACCGACATCGCCAAGGGCTATAAGATCCGTCCGAGCCATCTACGCTGGTATGCTGCTCTCCATGAAAAAGAGAAGCACCTCCATGTCCATATGATCATCTTCTCCACTGACCCGAAAGAAGGCTTTCTCACCAAGCAAGGTATCCGCAGCATCAAGTCCGCACTGGTCAGCACGATCTACCGGAACGACCGCCTGCACATCTATGAGCAGAAGGATGAACAGCGCGGCCTGCTCCGGCAGGAGGCGGAAGCACGGATGGCAGCGCTCATCGGGCAGATGGCTACCGGTGCTCTGCAAAGCGATAAGCTGGAGCTGTTGGTGACGGATCTCGCCCAGCGGCTTCGGGAGGTCAGCGGCAAAAAGGTCTACGGTTATCTGCCGCCTCGTGTCAAGCGCATCGTGGATGAGATCGTGGACGAACTGGCAAAGGACGAACGGGTGTCGTCCGCCTATGCTCTATGGCAGGATCTCCGAGAGCAGCTTTGCATTGACTATAATCAGACACCGCCGCAGCGTGTACCGCTGTCGCAGCAAAAAGAGTTCAAGACTGTGCGCAACATGGTCATCCGGGAAACGCTACGACTCTCGGAAATGCACTTTACCTTCGAGGATGATGCCATGCAGGATGAGCCGGAGCCGGAAGAACCGCCTGTGCCTCCAGATCCAAGTGCGGAGCGGATGATCCATCAGCGGGCGCGGTTTTACCGCAGAGCAAAAAGCATATTAGATGCTGCGGACGCAGATCCCAGCGAGAAGTCAATGGCATTGGTCACCCTCCGCCGTTTGTGGGAGGAGGGCTATACCATTGCCGCCCACCATCTTGGAAAGGCGTACCGGGACGGGCTTGGCATATCGACTGACCGAAAAGCAGCGGCAGAGTGGTTTCAAAAATCGGCAGAAGCCGGTAATCCTTGCTCTGCATACGCGCTGGGCAAACTGCTGCTGGAGAAGGAGCAGATCCCGCAGGCCATTCACTGGCTGCGGCAGGCAGCGGATCAGAACGATCCATACGCGCAATACCGGCTCGGCAAGCTGCTGCTCACCGGCGCGGAGGGGGTGCCGAGGGATGCAGTTGCCGCCATTAAACTTCTGAAGGACTCTGCTGCCCAGGGCAATCAGTTTGCCCAATACACGCTGGGAAAGCTCTATTTGCTGGGGCAAGAGGTGCAAGCAGACCGTGAGGAAGCTCTGCGCTATTTCGCACAGGCAGCGGCACAGGGCAACACCTACGCTCAATATTTCATTGACCATCAGGAGGACTTCTTCGGTGCTGTGGTGGGAACCGCTATCCTTCGGATGCTCCATCAGATGAGTCGTATATTCCGCGAAAACGCCGCCCAGCCTGCCATCTATGCAGGAATGCAGATCGATAAGAAGCGTCGCCGCAGATTGCAGGAGAAGCGCATGGCAATGGGACACAAGGCGGATGACCATGAGGATCGCGGACTGACGCAACAGACACAATAAGGGAGGGACTATGTCAAAGTACATTCCGTTTACAACCGAGCAGAAAGAACGAGCCGCGTCGGTGGACTTGGAGGAGTTCCTCCGCCGCCGAGGAGAAAAGCTCATTACCTCCGGCAGGGACAAACGCCTTGCCAGCGACCACAGCATCACCATCCGCGGCTGCGAGTGGTTCGATCATGCCACCGAGCAGGGCGGCAGAGCCATCAGCTTCGTCAAGCAGTTCTATGGACTCAGCTACCCGGACGCCATGTCTCTGCTCCTCGGCGATGATCTGGGTGGGAGTTACCCTGCGGCAAAGGAGAAGGAGCCGGAGCCTGCAAAGCCCTTCACGCTCCCAGCGCAGAGTGAGTCCATGCGCCGTGTGTATGCCTACCTGCTGCAAAAGCGTTGCATCGACCGTGAGATACTCAATGCCTTTGTGCGCAAGAAGCTCATCTACGAGAGCTGTGAAAGATCCAGGGACGGGACAAAGGAATACCACAACGCCGTGTTCGTCGGATTCGATGAACACGGCGTTCCCCGTCATGGGCATAAGCGTGGGCTGTATACCATAGGGCAAGGATATCGCGGCAACATTGAGGGCAGCGACCCGAAGTACAGTTTTCACTATCTCGGCAGTGATGACACGCTCTATGTCTTCGAGGCCCCTATCGACCTGCTCTCCTACATCTCCCTTTTCCCGGAGGGGTGGCAGGAGCATAACTATGTGGCCTGCTGCGGGACATCCTCCATCCCCGTGCTGGAGATGCTGCGGCAGTTCCCCCAGCTCCGGCAGGTGTACCTCTGTCTGGATAATGACGCTGCCGGTCATGCCGCCAGTGAGCGCATGGGGAAGCTGCTGGAGGAGCGTGGTATCTCTGCGGAGCGGCTCGTACCGCAGCAAAAGGACTGGAATGACGATCTCAAGGCAGAACAGGAAAACAAAATGGAAAGGAGCGAGCTATGCCAAACCTTCTGCTGACAATGTGGGATACCCTGAATAGCTCCAATATAGGAATATTAGTTGCGGCGGGACTTGGGATGTTCGCCGTCATCGGCGGCCTCGCCATGTTGTCCTATCACTACACTCTCGGCAGTATCAAGTCCCGCACCGTGGGTGACGGGCAGCACGGCACAGCGCGCTGGGCAACGGATAAGGAGATCCGCCAGACCTATGCCCATGTGCCATTCAAGGTCAGAGACTGGCGCAAGGGAGTAAGCCTTCCCACAGAACAGGGTCTGGTGCTGGGCTGCAAGGGTAAGAAAGATGAACTGACTGCACTGGTGGACAGCGACGACATCCATTGCTTGATGATCGCCGCCTCCGGCGCGGGCAAGACGGCATTCTTCCTCTATCCCAACCTTGAATATGCCTGCGCGTCTGGCATGAGCTTTCTGGCGTTGGATACCAAAGGTGATCTTGCCCGTAACTACGGCTCTATTGCCAAAAAGTATTACGGCTATAAGCATATCTCCGTCATCGATCTGCGTAACCCCACCCGCTCGGACGGCAACAACCTGCTGACGCTCATCAACCGCTATATGGACATCGCCAGAAAACAACCGGACAACC
>OLVY01001617.1_pt1 | contig 13855 bp, 13 predicted proteins | sample 1674261 | NCBI WGS metagenome assembly OLVY01 (sample SAMEA103958155, study PRJEB25191) | human gut metagenome | biome: human-associated habitat [ENVO:00009003]; feature: intestine environment [ENVO:2100002]; material: feces | place: Germany | collected 2013/2015
CGGCGACCTTGACCTCGTCCTCGATACCGGCGAGGGTGCCGAGCTCGGCCTCGACGACTACGCCGTGGTCATGCGCGTACTCAACGACCTTCTTGGTGATCTCGATGTTCTCGGCAAAGGGCTTGGAGGAGGCGTCGATCATAACGGAGGTGAAGCCGCCGTCGATGCAGCTCTTGCAGGTCTCAAAGTCCGGGCCGTGATCGAGGTGCAGCACGATGGGGATGTCGGGGCAGCACTCCACGGCGGCCTCGACGAGCTTGACGAGGTAGGTGTGGTTCGCGTAGGCGCGGGCGCCCTTGGAAACCTGAAGAATAACGGGAGCGTGCTCCTCCTGGCAGGCCTCGGTGATGCCCTGCACGATCTCCATGTTGTTGACGTTGAACGCGCCGATGGCGTAGCCGCCGTCATACGCCTTTTTGAACATTTCGGTAGAGGTAACGAGTGGCATGATATCGTCTCCTTTTGTGAAGTTATTTCAAACGATTGGTACATTTGGTACTACCTGTATTGTAGCACAGAAAACAGAAAATACAAGAGAAAAGTGAAAAATATTTCCTTAAAAAAGAGAGACAAAGTGTGTGCTTTGTCTCTCTTTCTCTCATCAGATGTTGGCCTTGATCGTTGCGGCGATCTGATCGGCGGTCAGACCGTACTCGCGCAGCACGTCGGCTGCCTTGCCGGACTGGCCGAACCGATCGTTCACACCGATCTTATGGAATTTGCAGTTGACCTTGCCCATGAGGACGTCCGCCACCGCGTCGCCCAAGCCGCCGATGACGCTGTGCTCCTCAACGGTGATGACCTTGCCGCACTTCTCCGCCCACGCAGTCACACATTCGGCGTCGATGGGCTTGATGGTGTGGACGTTGATGACGGCGGCGTCGATGCCGTCCTTGGCGAGCTCGTCGGCGGCCAGGAGGGATTCATTGACCATCAGGCCCGTCGCGAAGATCGCGACATCCTTGCCCTCGCGCAGGACATTGGCCTTGCCGATCTCAAAGGGCTTGACCATGTCGCCCTCGAAAACGGGGGTGGCAAGGCGCGCAAGGCGCATATAGACCGGGCCGTTCATCTCGGCGATCGCCATGGTGGCGGCCTTGGCCTCGTTGGCGTCCGCGGGGCAGATGACCGTCATGCCGGGGATGACGCGCATGAGGGCGATGTCCTCGATGCACTGGTGGCTGCCGCCGTCCTCGCCGACGCTGACGCCCGCATGGGTCGCGCAGATTTTGACATTGAAGTGGGGATAGGCGATGGAGTTGCGAATCTGCTCATAGGCGCGGCCGGCCGCAAACATCGCAAACGAAGAGCAGTAGGGGATGAGGCCCATCGTGGACATACCGGCGGCGATGTCGACCATGTTGGCCTCGGCAATGCCGCAGTTGTAGAATTTTTCGGGGTGCGCCTTGGCGACCTTGCAGGTCTGCGTGGCGTTGGCGAGGTCGGCGTCGAGCACGACGACCTTATCGTTCTTTTCGACCAGTTCGATCAGCGCTTCGCCGTAAGCCTGACGGGTTGCAATTTTATCAGCCATGTTCTTAGTCCTCCAATTCCTTCAAAGCCTGCTCGCGCTGTTCGGCATTTGGGGCCTTGCCGTGCCAGCCGACCTGATTCTCCATGAACGAAACGCCCTTGCCCTTGACGGTGTGTGCAAGGATGGCCTTGGGCTTGCCGGGCATGGTAGGCTTGGAGAGTGCGGCCTCGACGGCGTCAAGATCGTTGCCGTCGGGCAGCTCGACGAGGTCAAAGCCGAACGCGCGGAGCTTGGCGGGCAGATCGCCAAGGCTCATGACTTGGTCGTTCGTGCCGTCGATCTGTAGGCCATTGTTGTCGATGATGACGGTCAGATTGTCGAGCTTATAGTGCGCGGCAGCCATGTAAGCCTCCCAGATCTGTCCTTCCTGGCTCTCGCCGTCGCCGACGAGGGCGAAGACCTTCGTATCCTTGCCGAGATGCTTGGCGCCCAGCGCCATACCGACGGCGATGGACACGCCCTGACCGAGAGAACCCGTGGAAGCGTCCACGCCGGGGACTTTCTTCGCATCGGGGTGGCCCTGCAGGATGGAGTGGAGCTGGCGGAAGTTCGCATACTCGTCGCGGGAGATGAAGCCCTTGGCGGCGAGCACCGCGTAGTAGCAGGGGGCGGCGTGACCCTTGGAGAGCACGAAGCGGTCGCGGTCGGGGTCGTGCGGGTTCTGCGGGTCAACGCGCATGTGATTGAAGAAGACGCTGGTCATCAGCTCCACCGCGGACAGCGAGCCGCCGGGGTGACCGCTGCCGGCGTTGGCGGTCATCGTGATGATGTCGCGCCGCACCTGCCGGCAGATGGGGGAAAGCTCTTTTGTATTCATGGAAACCCTCCTTGAAAAATACATTTCATCAACTATTAAGTATATCGGATGAAGCCGGGAAAGTCAATTTTAATCCTCGTTCTTTTTCATCTTTACATGCGACAAGGGATTTGCCTTTGCAGCAACGCGCAGCGCGTCGTTATCAATGTGTGTGTAGATCTCCGTCGTGTTCAGATGCTCATGCCCGAGCACCTCCTGCACGGCTTTGACGTCCACGCCGTTTTGCAGCATGAGCGTTGCCGCCGTGTGGCGCAGCTTGTGCGAGGAGTATTCTGAAGCGTCGAGTCCCGCGGCGCTCAGGTGCTTTTTGACGAGCGCGTGGACGCTCGAGCGGCTGATGCGCTCGTTGCGCGACGAGAGGAAGAGGGCATTGCGATCGCGGCCGGAGATGGGGCGGCGGACGGCGAGATAACGCTTGAGCGCATCCTTGCAGGCGTCGTTTAAGTAGACGATGCGCACCTTGTTGCCTTTGCCGAGCACGCGCAGCGCGTCGTCCTGAATGTCCTGCAGATCAAGGCCGCAAAGCTCGGAGATTCGCAGCCCGCAGTTTAGAAAGATCGTCAGAATGCAGTAATCGCGCTCGCGATTCTGCCCGTCGACGGACTGCAAAAGCTGCACGCTCTCATCGAGTGTCAGATATTTCGGCAGCGACTTTTTGATCTTGGGGGAGTCAAGGTCCTTGCAGGGATTCGTGTCCAAAAGGTGCGCTTTATTGACCAAATAGTTGTAAAAAGACCGAATCGTCGCGATTTTTCGCGCTCTGGACGCGGTATTCAGGCCGTAGTCGGACACGTCGCTGTTTTGATGCAGCACGCGGTCACGGCTCAGATAGGTCATGTAGGCGTAAATATCGGTCAATGTTACTTTTTTCACAAAGTCAAGATCGACGTCCATGATGGAAATTTCATTGAGAGGGAGGCCGCGCAGCGACGGATCGCGCGACTGCTTCAAATAGCGGAAAAAGTTGCGCAGGTCGAGGAAATATTCATCGACCGTTTTCTGCGAGTGGGCTTTGATGGTCTCGTGGTAGGATAGAAAATCGCGCAAAATCGGCGGCGATTCCAAGCGGTAGTCGTTCATAGTAAATGAGCGCCAGTGCAGGCGCAGAAACAGCTCATCTAAATCAGAAAGAAAATATACGGAGAAGTTACGAAGTGTTGGATTTCAAAATACCGGAAAAAATTCAGCAGCTTTGATCTGTGAGCGTTGTTGGCAGTTCAAACGCGACGCAGAGCAAAGCTGCGCAGAGATTGATCCTTTGAACGGGATGCACAGCGCACATGCCGTTGATCGGCTGTACGGCGGTTTTCAATAAAGGAGCCGATGGAGAGGGGGCATTTTGAAGTCCATGCTTAATTGAACAAAATAAAAATTTTGTTCAATTTAGGGGAGCGGAAAAGCGTATTCTTGCGGAAATGAGCGTTTTGGCGTGGCTGGCGACAAAAACCTCCTTTGTCAGGATCATGGGATTCTATGGGTCCGGCAGTGTGAAAACGCTGCCGGTTTTGCTACTATATTATAGATTATAGAAACTGCTTTACAATCGGCGCATCGGCGTTTACGCCTGCACAATGGCGCGCAGCGCTTCGGCGATGTTGCACGCTTCGATCAGCGCGAGCCCCTGCGGCGCGCGGATCTGATCCTTGCGCTGCTTCGGGATGATGCATGTTTCAAAGCCCAGACGGTGCACCTCGCCGAGCCGCTCGCTCAAATGGTTCACGCTGCGAAGCTCGCCGGTCAGGCCGACCTCGCCGATGGCGGCGACGTGATTGCCGATGGGCTTGTCGAGATAACTCGACGCGAGCGCCAGCACGGCGGCAAGGTCTGCTGCGGGTTCGTCCACGCTCAATCCGCCGATGACGTTCAAGAACGCGTCACAGCCGGACACCTTGAGCGCGCCGCGCTTTTCGAGCACCGCCATCAGCATGGCGGCGCGGTTGTAGTCAAAGCCGTTGCTTGTCCGCCGCGAGACTGACTGCGCCGCGGGCGCAAGCAATGCCTGTACCTCGGCCAGCACCGGGCGCTGGCCTTCCATCACGCAGGTCACGCACGTGCCGGGCGCATCGTCAGGTCGTCCCGAAAGCAGCATTTCCGACGGGTTCGGCACTTCGACAAGGCCTTCGCTGCGCATCTCGAATACGCCGATCTCGTTCGTCGCGCCGAAGCGGTTTTTCGCCGCGCGCAGGATGCGATAGCTCATGTGCGCCTCACCCTCGAAATATAAAACGCAGTCGACCATGTGCTCCAACACCTTCGGGCCCGCAATAGAACCCTCTTTGTTGACGTGCCCGATGACAAAGACGGTGATGCCCTCCCCTTTGGCCAGCTGCATCAGCTCCAGCGTGCAGGCGCGCACCTGCGCCACGCTGCCCGCGGGCGATTCGAGTGAGTCCTGATAGAGCGTCTGGATGGAGTCGACGATCAAAACGTCGGGCTTTTCTCCTTCGACGGATTCCAGCACATCACCGAGGCAGGTCTCGGACAGCACGTACAGGTTGTCCGACTGCACGCCGAGACGGTCGGCGCGCAGCTTGAGCTGACGCGGCGATTCCTCGCCGGAAACGTACAGAATTTTGGCGGTTTCACTCAGTTTTCCGCAGATCTGCAGCATCAGCGTCGATTTGCCGATGCCCGGTGCACCGCCGACGAGCACGAGCGAGCCCTGCACAGCGCCGCCGCCGAGCACGCGGTCTAGTTCGCCCATGCCGGTGGGAAAACGGATCTCCTGCGCTGTGTCAAGCTCTGCGATCGGGTGCGCCTTGGCGCGCAGCGTGCGGCTGCGGCCGCCCGCTTTTGCCTTTGCACCGTCGCCGACGGCCTGCTCGACGAGCGTGTTCCATGCGCCGCAGCTCGGGCAGCGGCCCGCCCATTTGGGCGTTTCGTTGCCGCACTCCGTGCAGAAAAATACACTTTTTGCCTTTACCATATTGTAAACCTCTTTTGCTTTACTGATGCTGCTGTAAAAGGCCGGACGCGATCACAACGGCCAGTCTTTGCTGATATTCGCCACTTTTTAAAAGCGCCGTTTCGTTTTCATTGCTCAAAAATCCGCACTCGATCAGGATTGCAGGCGCGGTGACGTTTTTCATCAGGAAGATCGACGCGTCGATGGCCTTCTCTGTCTTCTCATTGCCCGCATTGACAGTCTGATTCAGCGCGAGCTGCACCGCATTCGCGACCTCGGCACTCCCCTCTTTTTTGCCGTAAAACACCTGCGCGCCGTGCGTCTGCTTGGATGACGGAAGACTGTTCTGGTGGATGCTGACAAGGATAGCGCCTTGCATGCTGTTGACCAGTCCCACGCGGTTTTCGAGGTCGGAGCGCTTCTTTTCCCGCAGCGTGGACGCACTGGCATCGTGGATGGAGATATCCTCTGCGCGCGTCATGCGCGTCTCCTCGCCGAGAAAAATGAGCAGCGCGTCGAGCCGCCGCGCGATGGCGAGGTTCATGTCGCTTTCCTTGCTGCCGTCGGCGGCGACGGCCCCGCCGTCCTCCCCACCGTGCCCCGCGTCGATGACCCAGACGGTCTTCCCTGTCGGCGTCGACACGCTCGTCTCCACCGCCTCCGGCGGCAGAAGCAGGCTGACGGTCGCCGCCGTCAGCACGAGCAGCAGCGCGAATATGGCGTAAAACGCCTTTTTTCCGAAAACGATAAACAAAATACCCCTCACCCCGGAACAATGTATGCCCCGCGGCGCGGCCTTATGTGCTTTTCATTATACAGGACTTTGAACAAAAAGAAAAGCCCCGCTTCCCTTTTTTCTCCCGCTGCATAGGATGGTGTGGGCAGATGCCCGATTTCTTTGCAAGGAGGAGACTTCTTTGGACGACAACAGAGCCATGCGCGCCGAGTCCGGCGTGGGCACACTGCCGAACGGCTGCTGCGCGCCGCTGGCTTTTCCCTATGTCCCCGTGCAGAAAAACGACCCCGAGCGCTATTCCCAACAGGACGCGCTCAAGGCCGGCACGCTGTTTCCGGGGCTGAACCTACCCTTTCACGCGCAGATGAAGACGAAGTTCCCCGCCGTCAACACGGCGCTCTCAGAGCTGATGGCGCTCGATTTTGCCATCGACGAGCTGGGGCTTTATCTCACCACACACCCGGAGGACACCGAGGTTCTGAACCTCTACTGGTCGTATATCAAGCTCGGCCGCGAGGGGCGCGAGGCCTATGAAAATCAGTACGGCCCGATTTTGCAGACGGACGTGACGCCCGGCAGCTTCAAGTGGCTAAATGATCCGTGGCCGTGGGATCTGGAGGGAGAAAAGTAATGTTTGTATATGAGAAAAAGTTACAGTACCCCGTCAAGATCAAGAACCCGAATCCACGGCTTGCCGCGGCGATCATCTCGCAGTACGGCGGCCCGGACGGCGAGCTCGGCGCGTCGCTGCGCTACCTCTCCCAGCGCTACTCCATGCCCTACCCCGAGCTCAAGGGCCTGCTGACCGACATCGGTACAGAGGAAGCGTCATGGCCCCCAATTTTGGCACGGTATTTTTCCAGTCCGTCCAGCACATAGACCCATTTGGCGGGAAGCAGATTGAGCGCCACCTCTACCCTGCCGTCCCGGTACACAATCATTTGCTGGAGGAGATGCCCGTAAAAGTCGTCGTCCGCCGTGCGCCCGCTGACGATTCCCGTGATGGCGGCGCGAATGTCCGGTTTTAGGGTCTGCGTGTCGGTGTTCAATGCCTGCCGCTGTTTGATAGCTGTGATTTTCTCCTGCACCCGGTTCATTTCACTTTCACAGCGGGCTTTGGCGCGCTGATAGTCAGCCTTGGTGATGCTCTCGTCGAAAAAGCGGTCATGGATGGTGTCATTGCGGGCTTGCAGCTTTTCAAGCTCCAGCTCCAGCCGCCGCAGTTCCTGCTCGCCGCTGTCCTCACCGGACGCCAGAACGCTTTCCACAACGCGGGTGAGGCTCAATATGATCGATTTCTTATCCAGCGTCACGGCGTTCACGGAACGCCGTAGAAGATCCATGGCAATGTCGTCCCGGATCTGCCGTCCGACGCTGCATCCGATGGTATTTCCCGCGCCGTCTGTGCGCCGCAGGCCCTCGTTAGTGGCGGTGAAGCAGCACCAGCGGTAATAGGAACTGCCGTCCTGCCGCTTTTTGGTGCGGTGGGAGAAGCTCTTGCCGCACTCACCGCAGCGAATTTTACCGGAGAGCGGATAGCGGTTGCCATGTCCGCCGTGGCCTGTCGCGCGGTTTCGGCGGGACAGTTCCCGCTGCACCGCCTGCCACGTTTCCCGGTCGATGATGGACTCGTGGTGATCTTTCAGTTCTACCAGCGGTTCCTTGCCGTGGTTGTACTTCTTTTCGTGCGTCAGATAGTCCGGCGTGTAGGTCTTTTTCTGGATTAGGTCACCGCAGTATTTTTCATTCTTTAGGATCTTAGTCACGGTGGCAGACGACCAAAGGCAGTTGCCCTTGCTGCTGAGAATACCGGCCTCCCGCAGCTCCCGCGCGATGGTGCTGCACCCTTTGCGCTCTTGCAGGTACTTATGAAAGATGAGCCGGACAACTTCCGCGCCCTCCGGGTTGACGGTCATCTTGCCGCCGATCACGTCGTAACCCAGCAGCGAGCCGCCAAAAACGACACCCTTCTCCATGCTGCGCATCTGCCCCCATTTGGAGCGTTCAGAGGTCCTTCGGCTTTCGTCCTGTGCGAAGGAACTCATGATCGTCAGCCGCAGCTCCCCATCGTTGGTTCGGGTATCCAGGCTGTCATTGAGAAACAGCACGCCGACGCCGCGCCGACGCAGCTCGCGGGTGATTTGCAGCGCGTCTACTGTGTTGCGGGTGAAACGGCTGACCTCCTTGGTCACGATCAGGTCGATCTGTCCCAGCTCCGCCGCATGGAGCATTTTATTGAACTCCACGCGCTTGTTGGTCGATGTGCCGGAAAATCCTTCGTCAGCATAGATGCCTTGCAACTCCCAATCCGGCTGGCGCTGGATGTACTCGCGGAAATACCGCTGCTGCGCTTCAAACGAGTTCGCTTGATCTTCCTTATCCGTGGATACACGGCAATACGCTGCTACTTGTAACATAAAAATTCCTCCTTTTCGTGGTATCATACGATACAGAATGTGTCTTTGCAATTGTGCGAATACTGAAAGGCACTATTCCTTTACAGATTTTTATTTTCTTGTATTTCTTTTTTGATCTTCTAATTTTTGTACGCAGTTCCTACACTGCATTTCGTTAAGGAAGCCTTGCCGCTGCAAGGCGAGCAGGACGGCTCGCTGGTATGCGAGAAGAAAGTCCTGCCCGATCTCGTCTGCCGCCTGATTATGCAGCAGCTCCGGTTTGCTTGCCATCCTGCTCCCCCCTTTCCTTGAAACTATGCGGAGAGACCGGTGAACTTGTTTGCCGTTTTCCCGGAAGCGGTTTCCTGCCTGACAGAAACTCGATTTCTGATTCTTGGCACGCTCGCGTCATCAGACGGTCATGGCCTGCTTCCCCGAAAGAGAAACGCTCCGGCGGTCATTCAATTTTGTGGAAGATCGTTTGTGCTGAATTTCAACTTCCACAAAAATGATAGCAAGCGTTGACGGAGATTTCAATATGTGGTAAACTAATTGCGTTACAAATGATATACCACACGCATTGCACAGCTGTGTCCACGAATGGAGGAAAAGCCTTGAGAGCCTTGTATTGCTTGAGTTTTGGCCCCAAAAAGGAATATGTAGAAACGGATTTCAAGCCCGTGGAATATCGTCTCGGGACAACCCTTATTGCCTTTTTGTCCACAGATTTCGCTTCTTTACGGGCGAAATTACTGGTGCGAACAACGCCCATGATGGAAAATCAAGCCATTACCGAGATCAAAAACGAGCTGAGCACGATCCACCCTTTTGGGGAACGCTTTGTGCAGTCCCTCTTTTTTGAAGAAAAGCTGGCAGACGTGCTTGATGAACGCATGGAAGGTTTTGAGAAACTGCAAAAGGAACTTTCCGCCTTTGCAGATGCCGTGCTCGTGCCGGACAGATCTAAGTTGAGCGCCAAGCAGCGTTTGGCGCTCTATATGAGCCGCGATTTTCAAGCTGCCACAGCGATCGCCGGTTTGGACCTGAAGATGCGCGCAGAACGAAAGCTGTATGTAGATGAGCAGAATTTTGATCCGGTGTTGGCGGCAGACCGCATTTCGACGCCACCAAAGTCCGTCCGGTTTGCCCGCATCGAGGGCTCGGACGATTTGGGCGCGACGCTGCTGACAGAACTGCTGGAGATGGTCGAGCAAGGAATTGAATTGAAAAAGTGTGAATATTGTCATCGTTACTTTATCCCGTTCTCTTCCAAAGCTCTTTATTGTGATCGATCAGTCGGTGATACCGGAAAAAGCTGCAAAGAACTCGCAGTCAAAGAGAAGCATGAAAAGAAAATCGCTGCCGATGATGGCTTAAAGCTCATTCGGCAGCGGATCAAAACCTATGATATGCGTGTTCGCCGTACTCCGGCTATTTACACAGATGCCGCATTTCAAATCTGGAAAGCACAAGCGGAGAATGCACGAAACCGCTACGTGAACGGCGAATTGACCTATGAAGAATTAGATGCGCTTACACAGCTCCCAAAGAAGAAAGGCGAATAATAGACGAAGAAAATGCGAAATATTTGCGTATTTTTCTTGTCCTTTGCGTATACTGTGATATAATAAAGGCGAGGTGATGAGCGTGACCTTAAAAGAATTGCGTATTTCAAAAGGGCTGAATCAGGCCCAATGTGCGGAATACCTCGGTATGTCCACACGCAACTATCAGAATTACGAAAACGATGCCGCAAAAGCAAACACAGCCAGATACCATGCGATTTATCAAAAGCTGGAAAGCTATGGTCAGCCTGTTGTCACAGCCGCTGTACCCTCGCAAATGCCAGAGTTTCATACGAATGTTGTCACAGGTGCGGGCTTGCAGGCGTTGGCAAACAGCGTGGCAAAGTACGGCAAGCGTGACTGCTTCAGCACCTTGCAGAAGTTTGTGGCCGGCTCCTATGATGGGAAGATCTGTATTTTATACGGTCTCCGCCGGACCGGAAAGACAACACTTCTGTTTCAAATGCTTTCCGAACTGCCCATAGAAAAAACGGCCTACATCAAGGTGCAGACCACCGATGATATGTCACGGCTGACAAAGGACTTGAAAGTTCTGTTTGAACTGGGTTATCGCTATGTGTTTATTGATGAAATTACGCTCCTGAGCGACTTCATCGACACCGCTGCCGTGCTTTCCGATGTGTTCAGCATGATGGGCATGAAAATCGTTGTTTCCGGTACGGACTCTCTTGGTTTCGCTATGGCGAACCGCGATGAACTGTACGACAGAAGCGTGACGATCCACACCTCTTTTATTCCCTTTCGGGAGTATGCGCGGCTCCTGAACATCCGTTCTGTCGATTCTTATATTGAATACGGCGGAACACTGAAAACGGAAAATATGAGCTTTGACGATCCGGATGCCGCCTTTGACGAGGTCGCGTTTCGGGACGATGAAAGTACCCGGAAGTATATTGATACCGCCATCAGCCGCAACATTCAGCATACACTGAAAAATGACCATTACGGCGAATACTTCAATCAACTGCGCGAGCTTTACGAAAAAGGCGAGCTGACCAACGTCATCAACCGCATTGTGCAGCACATGAACCACCGGTTTGTGCTGCGCGTAGTAGAGGACGAATTTAAGTCCCATGACTTTGGCTCCGCAAAGGAGCTGCTTCTGCATGATCTCCCTGCGGAACGGGCAACTGTTCTCTACGATGTTGATGAAAAGCAAATATTGGAGCGCCTGAAGGCCGTTATTGAGGTCAAGGAAGAGAGTGAAACAATTGTTCCAATCACGCAGGAGCATATCGACAAGGTGAAAAAGTATTTGCTTATGCTGGATCTGATCGTCAACTGTCCGGAACGGTATGAAAGCGGTAAGCAGGCAGAGCATATCGTCTTTTCCCAGCCCGGTATGCGCTATGCCATCGCAAAGGCTTTGGTTTATTCCCTGATGCAGGATGCCTATTTTGCATCGATTTCCGAAGCGGATAAGGCATATATCACAGGAAAGATTCTGGACTATGTAAAGGGCCGGATGCTGGAGGACATTGTTCTGCTGGAAGTCCGCAAAACCGCGCCCAGTACGATGGAAGCGTTCAAATTCAAGTTCGATGCCGGCGGCGAGTTTGACATGGTGATTTATGATAAAACTAATCAAAATTGCCGCATTTATGAAATCAAGCACAGCACCGAGGCCAACGAAAAGCAGACACTTCATCTGCGTGATGCAGAGAAATGCCAAATCGTTGAAAAACGCTTTGGCCCGATCAGCGGTAAATTCGTTCTTTATCGCGGAAAAGATACGTTTGCCGAGGGTGTTCAGTATTTGAATGTAGAAAATTTCCTGTGTGGTCTGAAGTAACTTTTTGAGGGGGATTTATCATGAACTATATTTTAAAGCAGTTCGATGAACCGTTGGTTAAATTCTCCGCGACAACAGATACCAGTGAGCCGGAGATCCAAATTCTTTGGACAAACGAAGAAAAAGCGGCATTTCTGCCGCTTGATCTGACGCTGACACCGGATGGATTGAGCCGTTGGCTGCGCCGCCGCACGATCCCGAAGAATCGCGCCTATGTCCATAGCCTTTTGGCAAAATGCGGCTTAAACCTCAACCGTCCGCTCGCTATTATCAGCGTTTGTAAAGGGCTATCCCTTAACGATTGCTATTGGGTCGTCGAGGACGGTGACACCGCTTCTTTTGACAAAGTAAATCTCTACGACAACCCATTCAGCAATGTTCTGGCCGAGCTTGCCTTTACCGGCTATGGCAGCAGCGTCCGCACTTCCCTACTCTCCAGCCCGGAGTTTACCACCAATGGAATGCTCCGCAAATGCTGGCGGCGCATCGGCGGTAAGGTGTATCTCTATAAGGGCGGCACGGAGGGCGCGGTCAACACAGGCAACGAGCCATACTCTGAGTTTTACGCCGCGCAGATTGCTGCCGCCATGGGCGTTCACGCGATCCCCTACGGCTTATCCCGTTGGAAAGGCGTTCTCTGCTCCACCTGCGAGCTTTTTACCGACAAGGCGTACGCCTACCTCCCTATCGGACATCTCGTTTCTAAGGGCGGCATGGGGGCTGTCAGGGCGTATTACGAAAAGATGGGAGATAAGTTTGTCAACGCGCTGAACGAAATGCTGGTGTTCGATGCGGTGATCTGCAATGTGGACCGGCATTTCGGGAACTTCGGCGTAATGGTCGATAACCGGACGAATACCATTGTCTCCCCCGCTCCACTGTTCGACCATGGCAATTCCCTCTTTAACTTTGCGGGCACGGACGCCTGGGCGAACGAGACCGCATTGGAGGAATATATCGAAACGCTGTACCCCAGCGTGTACGATGATTTTCTCGGCACAGCCAAGGCCGTGCTGACGCCGGAGCTGCGAGAGAGGCTGCGGCATCTGCTGAACTTCAAGTTCAAGAAGCACTCGCGCTATAACCTGCCCGAAAAAAGACTGCGGATGGTGGAACGGCAGGTGCAGAAACGGGCAAGAATATTATTGTTGGATTTGTAAATATAATAGAATCGGCATCATGTCAATAGCATGATGCCGATTCTGTTACACTATAATTGAGGCTTTTCTAACACATACATCAACTGGCTTGCCAGCATAATTTGCTCCATAGCTTCACGTTTTTCGTATTGAAGATTGGCGTGGGCGGCTGGATTACGATAGGCTGCCATGATTCCTTCAAACAGAGATTGGATTCCGCGCCTGTAGTTCCTGCCGCTGGCAGCAGTCGTGTCACAGAATTTGAAAGTGCCGTTCTCGCTTATAAGTGCGCCAATCACATCACCAATCTTCGGAGGAATTGCTGCGCCGGGTTTTAACTCCGAAAACTTTTCGCGCAGACGAGATTCCACTTCTTTGACCGCCTTTTCTGCTGCGGTTGAACAATGACCATCTACATATAACTCATGGGAGACATTCACAATTCGCGGATGAATTACAGACCAGAACGAAACAACGACGGGTTCTGCTTCGATATGGCGAATAATAATTACAAGTTCTCCAAAAGCAGCTTGGTTTAAGATGAATGTTCCCATTCCGTTATCTATGAAGAGAACACTTGCAATTCGGGGTAGTGTAGCAGCATAAAAAGGATAATCTGTTTGTATTCCCCTCATAATTGCGTTGATCCATTGGTAGACGCGTTGAATTTCCTGTGGCGTGTGGAGAAACTGCATCTGCAAGTTTGCATTTGTAAAGTCTATCCACTTTCGCAGTTCATACAGTTCGTTTTCATACGGCAGTTTCAAAACACGCACCTCCCTTACAGCGCCCTAACCGTGTCGATAAATTGGCTCATGCTCACCGCACCCGGCAAGAGGTTTTCCTCATTCTCAAATACCATGTAATAGCGGAAATCCTTGCCCGCTGCTGTGCGCCACGCTTGACCCAGCGCGATTTTCTCCCGGCTATCGTCGTTTTTCAGGTGTTCG
>OLVY01001626.1_pt1 | contig 13784 bp, 12 predicted proteins | sample 1674261 | NCBI WGS metagenome assembly OLVY01 (sample SAMEA103958155, study PRJEB25191) | human gut metagenome | biome: human-associated habitat [ENVO:00009003]; feature: intestine environment [ENVO:2100002]; material: feces | place: Germany | collected 2013/2015
TCTGGCATACATGGTGGCCCCGCGGCCCGGAGGAGCTGAACAGCCCCGCGTTCAAGAAGGAACTGCAGGAGGTCGTGGATAAGCTCCGTGAAGATGTGCTGAAAAGCCGCTTCGCTACCACAAGGCACGCGGCAGCGATGGCCAGCGTGATCCACAGCAGCGACCGCATGGTCTGTATCTCCCGCTCGGAGTTGAGGAACAGCACCACCGTTTCGTCCTCCGTCGTGCTGACCAGATAGCGATAGCCGCTTTCATAGCCGCTTTCATAGCCGCGGACTTTCCCGTTCTCCAGCGCCGCGTCCGCGTAGTGCTCGGCGTCGCCTTCGGAGATGGAGGCGATATAATCCTGATTTACCCGCAGAACAGAACCCTCGGTATCATAGTGGACGGAGAAAAAACGCAGCGAATATTGCACCTCGGGTGAGAAATGCGACCAATCATCGAAAGGCAGCGCACCCCGGCGGGAAGAAAACGGCATCTGCTGATCCTCTATCTCCATGAGCCGCGTCAGCGCTTCGTCCTGCTGATTGGTTACGCTATGGTAGTTCCACAGATTCACGAAGCACAGCAGCGTCAGAACCACCGCCGTAAACGCTGCCATTGCCGCACCGATAAAGCGCCAGCGCATCTTCTTCAGCATGGCATTTCCTCCAGCGCATAGCCCGCCCCGCGGATCGTCCTGATCTCAATATCCGCGCCGATCTGGCGGAGCTTCCTCCGCAGGAAGCCGATGTACGTCCACACAACATCCATCTCCGCCTCGCTGTCAAGGCCCCAGACCTTTTCCATCAGGTGCTCCGAGGAAAACACCTGCCGGGGATGGCGGAGGAACAACTCCGTAAGCTGAAACTCTTTGTTGTTCAGCCGCACTTCCTCGAAAGCGGTTTTCAGCAGATATTGACAACAGTCCAGTGTGACATTTCCGAAGCTGAGCGCAAACGAAGCGTAGGTGTTGCTGCGACGGGTGAGGGCGCGGACACGGGCAAGAAATTCGTTTGCGGCAAAGGGCTTGGGCAGGTAATCGTCCGCCCCGGCATCCAGTCCGGCTACCCGGTCGGCCACCTCCGCCTTGGCGGTCAGGAGCAAGGCAGGTGTGGTGTTTCCCTCTGCGCGGGCGGCCTTCAATACCTCGATCCCGTCCTTCCCCGGCATCATAATATCCAGCACCAGCGCGTCGTAGCCGACGGCCTGTATGTAGTCCAGCGCGTCGCTGCCGTTGTGAACCATATCCACAGCGTATTTGTTCTTTTCCAGCATGACCTTCAGCGCACGGGCGATGGTCACTTCATCTTCCGCGATCAGGATACGCATGGCACTTCACCTCCATTTATTATGCCCATTCTCCCACGGCGACCCAAAATGAACCTGAAAATCTCTGCCGTTGGGAGAGAAAAGTTCACAGTTCCCTCATGGATTTTTTCGGGTCTATTTCAGGTCACGGCGGCATACTGTACGGCAGAAACACGCGGAACACACCCACAGCTATAGCAAGATTCTCCGCGTGTCGGCGGTCAACTGTCCACCGGGGCGATATGCTGAAAGCGGCAGACAAATGACAATCACCGCCCAGCGGTGTTCACATAGAAAGGGCTGGACAGCATGAGCATCGGCGGCGGAAAGCATCTCAGAGACTTCAATGCCGACGATATGGATTTCGGCGAGGAAGGCTTTGAGGGCGAGTACGAGAAAGATGTAGAGCCGGCAGAGGACGAAGTTCCGGCAGAGGAAACTTCCGAAGCACAGGCTGAGACAGAAGAATAGGAGAGAAGGGAACGACCACAGTGAGTACAGTAAAGAAGGTTCCGCAGAGACAGTGCATTGGCTGCGGTGAAATGAAAAACAAGCGGGAGCTGATCCGTGTCTTAAAAGGTACTGACGACGTGATTTCCATTGACGCGACCGGAAGAAAAAACGGACGCGGCGCATATATCTGCCCATCCATGGCATGCTTTGAAAAGGCAGTGAAGAGCCGGGGACTGGAACGCTCCTTTAAAATGGCAATTCCAAAAGAGGTTTACGAAAGTCTGAAAAAGGAGATGGAACAGATCGATGAACAGAAATAAGGTCCTTGGCCTGCTGGGCCTGGCGGAGAAAGCCGGCAAGGTAAGAAGCGGTGAGTTCTCCACAGAGAAGGCGGTAAAGTCCGGAAAAGCCGGACTGGTGATCGTATCGGAAGAATCTTCGGACAACACAAAGAAAATGTTCCGGAATATGTGTACTTACTATAAGGTCCCGTACTTTGAGTTCGGAAGCAAGGAAGAGCTCGGACACATCCTGGGAAAGCAGATGAGAGCGTCCCTGGCCGTGATCGACGAGAATTTTTCCAATGCGTTGTTGAAGCATTTTACTGCAAAAGCGTAGTCCTGCGGACATGAGGAGCGCATGCCTGCATGCGGCGGGTCATGTACATTGGCGATGGTTTGCAGGGACTATTTTGGAGGTGGCGAGCGTGAGTGAGTTTGAAAAGGATTTAAGAAAGAAAAAAGAGGGAACAGATACATTGAATCAGAATCAGGAGAATTCCACAAAGCCGGCAGTTCCGGCTGAAGGAGAAAATAATGCGCCGGCAGCACCGGCAAAGAAGCGTATTGCGGCAGTTTACCGTCCGCAGAACAGCACACAGAAACGTCCGGCAGGAAACCGCCAGCAGGGCGGTCAGAGACCGGCAAGACCGAACAACGGTTCCGGCATGCAGGTGAGACCGACGACAAACAGCGCGCCGGCAGCACCGGCAAAGGCAGCTGAGACTTCAGCAGCACCGGCACCGGCACCGGAGAAAAAGGCGGAGACAGTTAAGACAGAGGCACCGGCACAGGATCTTCGTGAGAATGTCCGTCCGCTTCCGAACCAGAGCCGTCCGGAAGGACGCCAGGGCTTCCAGTCCAGAGAGAGCCGTCCGTTCCCGGGACGCGACGGAAACCGTGAGAGCGGAAGAGATAACCGCCAGGGCGGCTATCAGGGCAACAGAGATAATAATCGTCAGGGCGGCTACCAGGGCAACAGAGACGGAAACCGCCAGGGTGGCTACCAGGGCAACCGCGACAACAATCGTCAGGGCGGTTACCAGGGCAGAAACGACAACCGTCAGGGCGGAAACAGAAGCGGCATGGGCATTCCGAAGCCGTCCTTCGATACACCGCTTGCACAGAAGCAGCAGAACACAAAGCAGAGCAAGAACGCTTACAAGAAAGAGCATGACGCAAAGAAAGACCGCGATATCGAGATGAAAGGCAAGGCAGGAAAGGGCCAGAAGGGCGTAAAAGCTCCGGTTATGCCGCCGCAGCCGAAGAAGGAGGAGGCGAAGGTCGAGGAGATCAAGACCATCGTAATCCCGGAGGTTATCACGATCAAAGAACTCGCGGACAAGATGAAATTACAGCCGTCCGCAATCGTTAAGAAGCTCTTCTTACAGGGCACCATCGTTACGATCAACCAGGAGATCGACTTCGAGAAAGCCGAAGAGATCGCTATGGAGTATGATGTTCTCTGCGAGAAGGAGAAGAAGGTCAACGTCATTGAGGAACTCTTAAAAGAGGAAGAAGAGGACGAGAAGGACATGGTTCCGAGACCGCCGGTTATCTGCGTAATGGGTCATGTTGACCACGGTAAAACTTCCCTTCTTGACGCGATCCGCCAGACAAATGTAACCTCCAGAGAGGCAGGCGGTATCACACAGCACATCGGTGCCTATGTTGTTGAATACAACGGACAGAAGATCACATTCCTCGATACACCGGGTCATGAGGCGTTCACGGCAATGCGTATGCGTGGTGCCCAGGCAACAGATATCGCGATCCTCGTTGTCGCAGCGGACGACGGTGTTATGCCACAGACCGTTGAGGCCATCAACCACGCGAAGGCAGCAGGCGTTGAGATCATCGTTGCGGTCAACAAGATCGATAAGCCGAGCGCAAACGTAGAGAGAGTAAAACAGGAGTTATCCGAGTATGAGCTGATTCCTGAGGACTGGGGCGGAAGCACCGTATTCGTACCGGTTTCCGCACATACAAAAGAGGGAATCCCGGAACTTCTCGAGATGATCCTCTTAACAGCAGAGGTAAAAGAGTTAAAGGCAAACCCGAACCGCCGCGCAAGAGGTCTCGTGATCGAGGCGCAGCTTGATAAGGGAAGAGGACCGGTGGCAACGGTACTTGTACAGAAAGGTACCTTAAAGGTCGGTGACGCTATCGCCGCTGGCTGCTGCTACGGTAAAGTCCGCGCCATGATGGACGATAAGGGCAACCGTGTCAAAGAGGCTGGCCCGTCCACTCCGGTTGAGATCCTCGGTCTCAACGATGTTCCGAACGCAGGTGAGGTATTCATCGCGCACCAGAACGAGAAAGAGGCTAGAAGCTTCGCAGAGACATTCATCGCAGAGAGCAAGAACAAGCTTATCGAAGATACAAAGGCAAAACTTTCCTTAGACGACCTGTTCTCCCAGATCAAGGCCGGAAATGTCAAGGAACTTCCGATCATCGTAAAAGCCGATGTACAGGGTTCCGTAGAGGCTGTAAAACAGAGTCTCGTAAAACTTTCCAACGAGGAAGTTGTTGTCAAAGTCATCCACGGCGGCGTTGGCGCGATCAACGAGTCCGACGTTACACTTGCATCCGCTTCCAATGCGATCATCATCGGTTTCAATGTTCGTCCGGACGCACAGGCGAAGTCCATTGCGGACCGCGAGAAAGTCGACATGCGTCTGTACCGCGTCATCTATCAGGCGATCGAGGATGTAGAGGCTGCCATGAAGGGTATGCTGGATCCGGTATACGAGGAGCAGGTAACCGGTCATGCGGTTGTCCGCCAGACATTCAAGGCATCCGGAGTCGGCACCATCGCCGGTTCCTATGTGCTTGACGGTAAGATCACCCGCGGAAGCAAGGCCCGCATCACGGAGAGCAGATCTTCGAGGGACCGCTTGCATCCTTAAAGCGTTTCAAGGACGATGTGAAGGAAGTCAACGCAGGTTACGAGTGCGGTCTTGTATTCGAGGGCTTCAACGATCTCCAGGAAGACGATATGATCGAAGTTTATATCATGGTAGAGGTGCCGAGATAGTTGTCTGTCAGGTCTGTGCATAGCCGCGGAGAGTTTCGTTTCGCGGCTATGTCCGGGATAGTCGTAAAAAAAGAGGTAATATCATGAGAAAAAACAGTGTAAAAAATATCCGGATCAACGGCGAAGTCCAGAAAGCTCTGAGCGAAATCATCCGCTCCGAGCTCAAGGACCCGCGTGTTCATCCGATGACAAGCGTGGTCCAGGTCTCGGTCACACCGGACCTTAAGATCTGTAAGGCCTACATCAGCGTCCTTGCGGACGAGGAGCAGGCGAAAGATACGATCCGCGGTTTAAAGAGCGCGGAGGGCTTTATCAGAACCCAGCTTGCGAAAAAAGTAAATCTTCGGAACACCCCGCAGATCTTCTTCGTGCTGGACCAGTCTATCGAGTACGGCGTCCGCATGTCCAAGCTCATCGATGAGGTGACAAAGGATATGCCGGAGGAGCAGGAAGACGACGGAACTGAGAGCGAAAATTAAACGAAGGAACCGGTCTGCGTGGAAAATACGCGGACAGGAGCGTACTGAAATCATATAGAGGAATCCGGTCGGACACGCGTAACGCGGATTCTGCCGGATTTTTCTGTTTTTTATATTACAATACACATTAAGGGAGGCGGAACTTTTGGGAATTCTTGATGAGATGCTGGAAGGAAAGAAGAGCATTGTGATCCTGGGCCATGTAAATCCTGACGGGGACTGTATCGGTTCCTGTCTGGGACTCTATAATTATCTGAAGGAAAATTATGAGGGGCTTGAGGTCTCGGTGTATCTGGAGAAAATGGGAGTGAAATTTTCCTTTCTTTCCGGTTTTGAGGATGTACACACAGAATACGACGACACAAAAACATTTGACCTTTGCATCACATCGGATGCCAGCGACGTTCCACGCCTGGGCGTCTTCGCCCCGTACCGGGAGACAGCAAAAGATACATTCTGCGTTGACCACCACATCACGAACAAGGGAATGTGCAGGGTCAACGTGATCGAGAGCTGGGCAAGCTCCGCAAGTGAGGTGGTGTTCCGCCTTCTCGATAAGGGAAAGATCAGCAAAGCGGTCGCAGAGTGCCTGTATACGGGAATTGCTCATGACACCGGTATCTTCAAGTTCTCAAACACATCGAGACAGACCATGGAGATCGCCGGGTTTTTAATGGAAAAGGGCATCGATTTCCCAAAGATCATCGACGACAGCTTTTTTGCGAAGACATATGGTCAGGCGAAGATTCACGGCCGGGCTGTTCTCGAAAGTGTCCGGATTCTGGATAACCGTTGTGTATACACGGTTGTCACGACGGATGAGTTAAGGGAATATGGCTGCACCGTAAAGGCCACGGACGGAATCGTGGACCAGCTTCGGATCATTGAAGGCATCGAGATCGCGTTTCTGCTCTACCAGACGGGAAATCCTGACGAGTACAAGGTGAGCCTCAGAACGAACTCCGCAGTGGATGTGAGCCGGATCGCCCTGAGCTTCGGCGGCGGCGGACATGTGAAGGCCGCAGGCTGCACGATGACGGGGGAGCCGCAGGAGATCGTGGAGAAGATCAGCGGAAAGATCCGCGAGCAGTGGGAAGAGCTCAAGTAACGAACACCGGAGGAAAGAATGTACGACGGAATTATTAACGTATATAAAGAAAAAGGATTCACCTCCCACGATGTGGTGGCGAAAATGCGGGGGATCCTGGGTCAGAGAAAGATCGGTCATACGGGGACTCTCGATCCGGCGGCGGAAGGCGTTCTTCCGGTGTGTGCCGGAAAAGGAACAAAACTCTGCGATATGCTGACCGATCATGATAAGACATACCGGGCTGTTCTTCTTCTGGGAACCGAGACGGACACGGAGGACACGACGGGTACGGTGCTGGAGACGAAAGAAACATCGGGCCTCACTGAAAAAGAAGTGCAGGACGCGGTCCTCTCCTTTATCGGGGATTACGCCCAGATTCCGCCGATGTACTCGGCACTCAAGGTCGATGGAAAGAAGCTCTATGAGCTTGCGAGAGAGGGGAAAAACGTGGAGCGGAAGGCGCGCCCGGTTAAGATCTTCGATATCAAGATCGAGAAGATGGAGCTCCCGGAGGTCACGATGACCGTGTCCTGTTCAAAGGGAACTTATATCCGAACCTTGTGCCATGATATAGGCGCGAAGCTCTCCGTCGGCGGCTGTATGAAGGAGCTGCTTCGGACAAAGGTGGGCCGGTTTGAACTCTCGGAGAGCCTGACACTGGACGAGCTTCAGAAGTTAAAAGAGGAAGACCGGTTGGCGGAGGTCGTACTTTCGGTGGAGGAAGTTTTCAAGGAGCTTCCGGAGATCCGCTCGGATACGGAGGAGCTCGATAAGCTCTTAAAGAACGGAAATCCGTTCCGCAGCCGCGCGGTAAAAGATATAAGGGGCGGGGACATGTTCCGGGTTTATCATTCGGATGGAACCTTTATCGGGGTGTTTAGGTACGACGAAGGGAAACACATGTACTATCCGGAAAAAATCTTTCTGGGAGGAAATTGACATGCAGTACATCGCGGAAACCAGAGAGTTTCAGATCAAAGAGAAGACAGTCGTCAGCATCGGTAAATTCGACGGTCTCCACAGGGGACACCAGAAGCTGATGCATGAGATGTTAAAATGGAAGGAACAAGGCTTTAAGATCGCCGTGTTCACCTTCGCGACGCCTCCGGGAACCCTGGTAAAGGGAAAGATGCAGACTATGATCATGACGAACCCGGAGCGTGAGATGCTTTTGGAGAAAGCCGGTGTTGACTACATCGTGGAATACCCATTTGATGAGGAAGTATGCCATATGGCACCGGAGAAGTTCGTCTCCGACATCCTGGTGGGACACATGAACGCCGGGGTCATCGTTTCCGGTCCGGACTGCCACTTTGGATACAAGGCAGCCGGGGACTGCGCGATGCTGGAGCGCCTGTCGTCTGAGTACGGATACCGCTATTTTGTTGTTGACAAGGAGCGGGACGAGGAAGGAAAGATCATCAGCAGCACCTACATCCGTGAGATGCTGGCGGACGGAAATATCATAAAGGCAAACAAGCTTTTGGGGTATTATTACTTTGTCACCGGAACGGTGCAGCATGGAAACGCCATCGGACACACAAAATTATATCCGACGGCGAACCTGATCCCGCCGGCGGTGAAACACCTGCCGAAGTTCGGCGTCTATGTGACGAGGGTGACCGTGGACGGAAAAACTTACGGTGGACTGACAAATGTGGGGGCAAAACCTACGATCTCCGGGGAAAATCCTGTGGGAGTGGAGACTTATCTCTATAATTTTGCGGGAGATCTCTACGGAAAAGACATGAAAGTGGAGCTTCTCGATTTTGTGAGACCGGAGATGAAGTTTGAGTCCATCGACGCGCTGAAGGCGCAGCTGGACCATGATATCAAGGAGTGCCAGAGACGGTATCTGGAGTTTGCGTAAATATTCATAAATTTCAGAAAAGTATCATAAAAAGGAACATCATCCGTTTCTCACAAAAGGATGGGAGACGGGCGTATCTTAAAAAGGGAAGGTAATTGTCTGGAAGAGCTTTGCCCATGCAGTGCGGATCTGACGGACAGTTATACATGGAGAAGGAAGAATTGGAGTTAGAAAATAAGCCGGAAGGCGGGGAAAAAGAAAAGCAGGCGCCGGAGCAGAAGCCGGCGATGACATATGCAGAATTTAAGGCCCAGAAAGGGAGAAAACGGGGGAAAAACCGTGGGACCGGAATGAATAAGGACCTGGCGGTAAAGATCGCGGCTGTGTGCGGCGGCGTGGTCGTTCTCGTTGGAGCCGTTGGCGGAGGCCTCTACTGGCATGAATCCTCAAAATACAAGACATGTTTTCTGCCCGGAACCATCGTTGACGGCATGGATGTGACGGGAAAGACGGCATCGGAAGTGGAAGACGCCATCATGGAGCAGTTAAAGGGATATACGCTGACCATCAATGGGCGTGAGGATCTCTCTGAGTCCATCACCGGGGAGAGTGTGGGACTTTACGCGGAGTTTGATGATACGTTAGATAAGGCCATCGCCTCCCAGAAGCCGATGGACTGGGGAAAATACCGGTTTGGAAAAGCGGTGAATGAGGTAAATACGGATGCCCTGCTCCGCTACAGCGACGATATGCTGAATGAGGCAGTAGGAGGCCTCTCCTGCATGGACGAGGAAAATATGAGAGAGCCGGAGGACGCGAAGATCTCTGATTATGATTCCGCGACAGGCTCTTACTCGATCATAAAAGAGGATGAGGGAACGGAGCTCCTGGAGGACAAGGTGAAAGAGGCGGTCGCCACTGCGATCATGTCCCTGGCGGAGAGCGTGGACCTCGAGGAACAGGGATGTTATCTGGCTCCTTCGGTGACCTCCGAGGACGAGGCACTTAAGACGGCCTGCGAGACCATGAACAAGTATGTGGGGGCGAAGATCACATATAAGTTTGGAGATAAAGCGGAGACGCTGAACGGAAATGAGATCCATAACTGGCTCACGGTCAACGGAACGAGCGTCAGTGTCAGCGAGTCGAAGGCGGCGGAGTATGTCAAGAACCTGGCATCCACCTGTAACACCGCGTATAAGCCGAAGACATTGAAGACATCCTACGGAAAGACGGTGACCATCACCACCGGAAATTACGGATGGAAGATCGACCAGGCGAAGGAGACGGCAGCTCTCGTGAGCCTCATCAAAAATGGGGAGCAGACATCCAGAGAGCCGGAGTATTCCCAGAAGGCCGCGAGCCATTCGGGAAATGATTATGGAAATACATACGTGGAAATCAACCTGACGGCGCAGCATCTTTACTTCTATGCGAATGGAAAGCTTCTTGTGGAGTCGGATTTCGTGTCCGGAAATGCCGCGAAGGGCTGGAGTACCCCGGCGGGTGCTTATTCCATCACGTATAAGCAGAGAAATGCGACCCTGAAAGGCCAGGGATACGCGACTCCTGTTTCCTACTGGATGCCGTTTAACGGCGGAATCGGTCTGCATGACGCGAATTGGAGAAAGACATTTGGTGGAACGATCTACAAGAATGGCGGATCCCACGGCTGCGTCAACCTACCGCCGGCAGTGGCGAAGACCATCTACGAGAACATCTCTGCGGGAGATCCGGTCCTGTGCTACCATTTAGACGGCACGGAGAGCTCCAAGACCGGCGGAACGAAGAAGGACGGGACGGCGGAGACAACGGCAGCTACGACGGCAGTGCCGACAACCGCGGCACCTGAGACGACGGCAGCACTGGCGACCACGGCAGCGCCGGAAACGACCGCGGCGGGACCGTCCGTGCCGGAGACAACCGCGGCACCTGAGACGACACCTGCAGTTACGGCGGGCGGGGACAACGAGAGCTTCGGACCGGGATTCGTGCAGGAGACGGAAGGCATGACAGAGCAGGAAGTCGGACCTGGATTTTAAAATCTGTTTAAAAGAAAAGCAGTTCAATTTTGTGACGTTTAAACACGAGTTGAACTGCTTTTTTGAACTGTAACGATTCTGGAGCTTTTTATGAAAAAAACATATTTACTTTTAAAGACAGGTATGCTATACTGTCGAGGTATGTGAAAGCGCCGACGCTCGGTCAGCGGATAACTCCAACCGGGACCTGGTGATCGGTAAGTTTAAAGAATTTTAAGGAGGAAATCACAATGATTTCAAAGGAAAAGAAAGCAGCTATTATCGCTGAATACGGCAGAAAACCGGGCGACACAGGTTCACCGGAAGTTCAGGTTGCAGTCCTGACAGCAAGAATCCAGGAGCTGACCGAGCACTTAAAGAGCAACCCGAAGGATCATCATTCCAGACGTGGTCTGCTGCAGATGGTAGGTCAGAGACGTGGTCTGCTGGACTATCTGAAGAAGAATGACATCGAGAGATATCGTTCCCTGATCGAGAGACTGGGCATCAGAAAGTAAGACTTGGAGACAGGGCGGAAGCCGTACAGCTTTCTGCCCTGTTTTTCGTGCGATATGCTGCAGCTGCAAAAGAACCGGTGGCACAAAGGTGTTTTGCCGGGGCTGTTGTAAGTAGACAGGGTGTTGCACACGATGTAAAAAGCGGATACCGGAGCAATTCCGAGACCACTGACAAGCGCATTGAAGCCAGTGTGTTTTTCAGTAGTTTCGGCAGCTTTGTCTTTCGCTTTTTCCATCATCCGAAGCGTTTTCGGAACAATTTCCAACAACAAGGTAAAAGAAAAGGAGAGACAGAATGTACAAGACATTTTCCATGGAACTGGCCGGACGTACGTTAAGCGTAGACGTAGGCCGTGTAGCGGCACAGGCAAATGGCGCTGCATTTATGCACTATGGCGAGACAACCGTGCTTTCCACTGCAACTGCAAGTGAGAAGCCCAGAGAGGGAATCGATTTCTTCCCCCTGTCCGTTGAATTTGAAGAGAAGCTCTATGCAGTAGGCAAAATCCCCGGCGGCTTCAACAAGAGAGAAGGCAAGGCGAGCGAGAACTCCGTTCTGACCAGCCGTGTTATCGACCGCCCGATGCGTCCTCTGTTTCCGAAGGATTACAGAAACGACGTTACCTTAAATAACCTGGTTCTGTCCGTAGATCCCGAGTGTCGTCCTGAGCTGGTGGCAATGATCGGTTCTGCGATTGCAACCTGCATTTCCGATATTCCGTTTGCCGGTCCCTGCGCAATGACACAGGTTGGCATGATCGACGGGGAGTTTATTATCAACCCTTCTCAGGAACAGTGGAAAAAGGGCGATTTGCAGCTGACTGTCGCTTCCACAAGCGAAAAGGTTATCATGATCGAGGCCGGTGCAAACGAAGTTCCGGAAGCTGTCATGATCGATGCAATCTACAAAGCCCATGACGTAAACCAGACCCTGATTGAGTTCATCAACAAGATCGTTGCAGAAGTAGGCAAGCCGAAGCATTCCTACACCAGCTGCGCAGTTCCGCAGGAGCTGTTCGATGCGATGAAAGAGATCGTTCCTCCCGAAGAGATGGAACAGGCAGTCTTTACCGACGTAAAGCAGGTTCGTGAGGAGAATATCCGTCAGATTACAGCACGTCTGGAAGAGGCTTTTGCGGATAAAGAAGAATGGCTGGCTGTTTTAGGTGAGGCTGTTTATCAGTACCAGAAAAAGACCGTCCGCAAGATGATCTTAAAGGACCACAAGCGTCCTGACGGCCGTGCAATCACACAGATCCGTCCTCTGGCTGCAGAAGTAGATATCATTCCGAGAGTACACGGTTCCGCAATGTTTACCCGTGGACAGACTCAGATCTGCAACATCTGTACGCTGGCTCCTCTGTCTGAGGTTCAGAAGCTGGATGGCCTGGATGAAAACGAAGTATCGAAGCGTTACATGCATCATTATAACTTCCCGTCCTACTCTGTAGGCGAGACAAAGCCCTCAAGAGGTCCCGGACGTCGTGAAATCGGTCATGGTGCACTGGCTGAGAAGGCTCTGTGCCCGGTAATTCCTTCGGAAGAGGAATTCCCTTATGCAATCCGTACCGTATCCGAGACCTTCGAATCCAACGGTTCTACCTCCCAGGCTTCTGTCTGCGCATCTACACTGTCTCTGATGGCAGCGGGTGTTCCGATCAAGAAGCAGGTTGCTGGTATTTCCTGTGGTCTGGTTACCGGCGATACCGATGATGATTATATCGTCCTGACCGATATCCAGGGCCTGGAAGACTTCTTCGGCGATATGGACTTCAAGGTAGGCGGCACTCACAAGGGTATTACTTCCATCCAGATGGATATCAAGATCCACGGTCTGACCCGCCCGATCATCGAGGAGGCAATCGCTAAGACGAGAGAGGCAAGACTCTACATTCTGGATGAAGTTATGGCGCCGGTTATCTCCGAGCCGAGAAAGACCGTCAGCCAGTATGCTCCGAAGATCGTTCAGATCTCCATCGATCCGCAGAAGATCGGCGATGTAGTCGGCAAACAGGGCAAGGTAATCAACAAGATCATCGAGCAGACCGGCGTTAAGATCGATATCGAGGACGATGGCAGCGTAGCTGTATGCGGCACCGATCAGGCAATGATCGACAAGGCAGTTTCCATCATCAAGGGCATCGTGACCGACATCGAGCCGGGTCAGATTCTGACAGGTACCGTTGTCCGTATCATGAATTTTGGTGCATTCGTAGAGCTGGCTCCGAACAAAGATGGTATGGTTCATATTTCCAAGCTTTCGGACAAGCGCGTAGCGAAGGTAGAGGATGTTGTCAACATCGGCGATGAAGTTACTGTAAAGGTAATCGAGGTCGATAAGATGGGTCGTATCAACCTGAGCATGAAACCAGGCGATCTGGCTGAAAATAAATAATAAATAGATTGCAAATGCACACGATGTGCTGCAATCATCCATCATAAAATCAATGTGCCTGCATCACTGCGGCGCAGACCAGATAAAGTAAGGAATGCTGCAAGGCAGAGAAGCGGTTCGCTTCTGCTTTGCGGTGTTCCTTTTTACTTTACAAAGAGGAAAAATATGTTAGAGGTAACAGGGATAGAAAAACGGTACCGCGGAAGGACGATCCTAAAAAATGTCTCTTTTCGGGCAAATCCAGGGGAATGCATCGGGATTGTCGGCGGAAATGGATGCGGCAAGACGACGCTGCTCTCGATCCTCGCGGGGATCCGCAAGCCGGATCGGGGGAGTATTCGGATTGACGGGCAGGAGGCGCTTGGAAGACATCGTCTATTAGAAGAAAAAATTGCCTATGTGCCTCAGGAAAA
>OLVY01001630.1_pt1 | contig 13774 bp, 15 predicted proteins | sample 1674261 | NCBI WGS metagenome assembly OLVY01 (sample SAMEA103958155, study PRJEB25191) | human gut metagenome | biome: human-associated habitat [ENVO:00009003]; feature: intestine environment [ENVO:2100002]; material: feces | place: Germany | collected 2013/2015
ACGTAGGCACAGGCTTAGAAAATTACCTGAATACGGAAAAGCATATGACAAGCTGCGACCTGTTCGAACTGCGGCTGCCGGGTGGCAGTGTATATTATTACACTGATGCAGATAAGGATATCCTGTATGATGGCCATAACTATCGACATGACGTGCTGCTAATCAAACGCCAACAGGTCAAGGTTAATGACAGCGTAGTTGTCGACACGCTGAGCGTAAACATCAAGGCTGATAAGACTGCTAAAATAGGCAACACGCCGCTGCTGAAGGCTGCGCATGACGGCACACTGGATATGAGCAAGCTGTATTTACGCAGATGCTTTTTCCGTGATGCCGTAGTTATCGGTGCTATTGGTTTGTTTGGCGGCAAGGTGGAAGTTAAGTCGTGCGGTGGTTTAGGTTTGGACCTTACAGTCAAGGCTGTTACGCAAGGCCTTAGCCAGGAATTCCCGGTGCGAAAGTATTATCCGCAGGGCACATATTCAACAAAAGGCGGAACGATAACGGCTAGCACGGACAGTACAGCAGGCTGCCTGATTGCACCATATGTTCCATTGAAAGAGGTGCTGATGTAATGAATGAGGGACAGAAAATAGCCGAAGCTGCTTTGAGCTGGCTGGGTACGCCACATGTCAACGGAGCAAAGAGCAGAGGCCACGGAATTGACTGCGGCATGCTTTTGATAGCGGCAACGGAGGAGGCAGGCTGCATTGCGAAGGACTCTGTAAATGTGGCGCCATACAGCAACGAATGGCATCTGCATCACAGTGATGAATGGTTCCTGCACTATGTGCAGACCTATTGCCACGAGGTCACGAAGATGGAGGCAGGAGATTTCCTGCTGTATCAGTTTGGCCGCTGCATTTCTCATGGCGGTGTATATGTTGGTAACGGCATGGTTTGTCATGCTGTTGTTGAGCAGGGTGTTATCCTCAGCAGCGTTGATGACGTAATGTTTCTGGATGCTAAGGGCAGAAGCAGACTGCGTGGTATATATAGGTTTGGAGGTGAGTAGATGGGCTTATTTAAGACGGCAAACATCGTCAGCAGGGCGGATAAAATCAGCAATTTTACCGTCAGCACGGCTGAGTATGGCAGCGCTGTAATGGAGCTGCTTGGTACAACACGTATCAGCGGTAACGTTATTTATTATGATGACTTTACGGCCCATGAGCACCGGGAAACCCAGCGCTCCGGCAAGGGCGGCGGTGTAAAATCTACTACAATAACCTATACATATACGGCTGCTGTCATTATGGGACTGTGTGAAGGTCCCATTAAAGGCATCGGCCGTGTATGGATTGATAAGGAACTGTATCAGTATCCGTCAGAGAAAATCGGCATGACATTGTACAGCGGGACCGCTGATCAGCAGGCGTGGCCTTACGTTGTCGGTAAACATCCGGAAAAGGCTCTGCCTTATACCGGGCTTGCTTATATGGCCGGTGTTATCGACCTGGGCAACAATGCCAGCCTGCCTAACTTTAACTTTGAGGTTCAGGGCAAGCTGTTGGATACCGGTGACGGCGTTGACGTTAACCCTGCTGATTACATCAGATATATTCTGGACAAGGTTGGGCTGCAGGAAGTTGAGATTGTCGGTTTGGAGAATTACCGGAAGTATTGCCGTGAGTCGGATTTTCTTATTTCAACGCCAGCAGACTACACCAGCGCAAAGACAGCTCGTGATATTGTCAATGAGATTGCGAACCTGACAAATGCATACATGTTCTGGAGCAATGACAGGTTTAAAATCGTGCCTAGGGCTGACCGCCCTGTAGGCGAGTGGCAGCCTGACAAACAGATTGTCTATAACCTTACTGCAGATGATTTCCTTGAACAGAGCAACGGAGCCTGCGTAACCTATTCCCGCAAAGACAGCAGCGAGCTGTACAACCGTTTTACCGTGGAGTTTTACAATCGCGAAAATGCTTACGAAAAAGAAAGCGTCAGCTATGAGGACAGCGAAAATATTGCTGATTATGGCTTGCGGCAGGCAAGTACAACGGCTGCTCATTATATCTACACTAAAAAGCGTGCGGTGAAGCTGGCAGAAGAGCTGGCAAGGCGCAACAAATATGAACGCAATAAATATACCTTCAAATTAGACTGGTCCTTCTGCCGGCTTGAACCGGGTGACCTAGTGACGCTGACTGATGCTAATATTGGCCTTGATAAGCAGGTAGCAATGATTGACGGCATCACAGAGGATGCGCATGGCATCCTGAGCGTTACTGCTATCAGCAGAGCTGCAGGCGATTACTCCGAAGCTCTGTATGATGTGCATGAGGTTGACAGGCCTTATGTAGATTTCAACGCTGAGCCAGGGGATACGGATACACCACTGATATTCCAGCCGCCTAGCGATTTGACTTCCAGTGGTAACGAAATCTGGATAGCAGCCAAGGGCAAGAAGGATGCCTGGGGCGGCTGCACAGTATTTGTCAGCGACAATAATACCAATTATAGGAAGGTAGGCACTATAACCAATAATGCGCGCTTAGGTACGTTGGCAAAAAACATGCAGGTTAGTGATACAACCTGCGAGGTCAAGATTAACGGCATGCTGCTCAGCGGTACCGCGCAGGATGCAGAACGTGGCAATACACTATGCTGGGTAGATGGTGAGTGCATCAGCTACACTACGGCTACAATGCTCAGCAACGGCAATTACCGCCTTGACGGCTGCAGGCGCGGGCAATATAACACTACTGCTACAGCGCATAACAGCGGAGCACGTCTGGTGCGCTGCGATGAGGCGCTGCTGAAAACAGAGGTCCGGAAAGAGGACGTAGGCAAAAAGATATGGCTGAAGTTTTGCTCCTACAATATCTTCAGTACAGGGGAACAGAGCCTTGCTGATGTGCAGTCCTATGAGTATACAATTAACGCTTACTACATCCCTCCGGTGCAGAACCTGACGGCCTATAATCGTTACCGCCAGCTTGCTGACGGTGTGGCTCGTTATGACATTGTTGTCAACTGGACTCCGCCTAATATGGCTACATATCTGGAAGGCCAGCTCTGGTATAAGACCAACAATGAGCAGGCAGAAAGAATGGTTATGGCTGAGGGCGTGCCGGCAGATGAGATGGGCTGGCAGGGAGGATGGCTGTATGGTGGCTCCGGCAAAGACCAATGCGTAATACCTCAGGCTATTGTTGGCGATACCTATCGGCTTGCTGTATGCACCAAGGATGAATACGGTATGGCTACCAGCCCTGATATGTCGCCTCAGATTGATATTACGGTAGCGGTGAAGACTACAACGCCGAATACTCCGGATGATTTCAACATCAGCTTTAATAATGTAGCAGTAGTTACATGGAAAGAGGTTACAAACTCCGACATAGCTTTCTACGAGGTGCGACGCGACAATTACCCCGGTGTTGAGGATATAAACCTGCTAGCGCGTACCAACGGCCTCAGCGCGTCGCTGGCGCTGTCAGAGCGTACAGGCACGCTGTATCTGTATGCTAAAAGCGCCATAGGCAAATACAGTGCTCCTGCAGATTTGAAATACTACAAAGCAGCACCGCCAAGACCGGAGCCACCGGTGCTCAGTCCTAAGGTTGGCGGCATGGGAATCAAATGCAAGGCTGTACCCAGTGACTGCATCGGCGTGCTCTATTACATCAATGATGATAGCGTGTACAGCAAAAACAATACCCTGTCATATAGCTGTGAAGCAGGTGTGTATGATGTAACCTGTGCTTATGTGGATATGTTTGGCGATGGTCCGACATCCGGGCAGTCGACCTGTACCGTAAAGACTGTTATTGACGAGAGTATGATTGCTGATGAAGCTATCAGCTCCGCTAAGCTGGACAAGATTGTACAGACAAATATCAGTAATGCTACGGCCAACGCAAACACTGCACTACAAAATAGTAATAACGCTTTAGTTAATGCAAATGCAGCATTGAGTAATAGTAATATTACGGCTGATAAGTTAAAAAAAGATTATAGTACAACCACGCAGACGGAAACACTTATTGCTACACGTGTTGCTAACAGTTTGGGCAATTACAGTACTACAGAGCAGACCGCCAACATGATTGCCGGCAGTATTGCTAATTTCAAGGACAATACGCTTAGTCAGTATAGCACAACAAAGCAGACAGCTGCCATGATTAGCAGTGGCATTGCTGATTTTAGGAACGGTACGCTCAGTAAGTACAGCACGACTGAGCAGACATCTGGCATGATTAGCAGTAGCATTGCTAATTTTAAAAATGATACTCTCAGCCAATATAGCACAACAAAGCAGACTGAGGAGCTGATAAGCTCGCAGGTTGCAAGCTACACTGATGGCAAGTTAGAGGGTTACACAACCATAGAGCAGACCAACATGGTAATCAGAAACATAGTTGTCAAGCTGAATAATGAGACTGATAAAAAATTAGAATCATACAGCACAATACAGCAGACGCAGGACGCTATCAGCCTTGCGGTAAAAGATATCGACCTTGACGGCAATACGCTGGTCAGCAAAATCAACCTTGCGAATGGCGGCATACTGCTTGACGGCAAGCTCATCCATATCACCGGGCAGACTCTTTTTGATGATAATATTGTTACCAATAAAATGCTGCAGGCGGGGAGTGTGGATGCAAGCAAGATAAAGGTAGATAGTTTGTCAGCTATATGCGCGACTATCGGCGAATTTAAAACGGCTGATACGGGGGCCAGGACTGTTATCAAAGATAATCAAATACTTGTGTACGACGCAACAAACAGGCTAAGAGTGCGAATGGGGGTATGGTGATATGCCACAAGGTTTACAGATTTGGCGAGGCGACGGTAAGTTGATTTTTGATGCCTCAAGGTCACTTTGTCGTGTTTTAGGTAATATTGATTTGACGGAGGCGAAGGGCAAAGTATATTGTGACGATAAACGCAAATGGGCATCAGTTTATCGGATATCAAATGAACAAACGTACCCGGTTAAATTGACTATAGTTGCCGACGGCATAGAATGGGAATACAGAGAAGATATGTATATAGGTCATAAAAAGGATTATAAGTATGGAATGAGGTTAATGTATGGCAGCTATTGACAGTTATTTTGCCGTTTATAATGATGACAACATCTTGACAATTGATGACAATTATAAAAATCTTGTTTATGCAGGCACATTTTACCCGAATCAATATAAAAAATACAATCAGCGATCACAGTGGGTTGCTTCTGATACTGAAGTCTATCAATATTATTATGCTAGCAGAAACAAAGAGTACGAGACGTTAATCACGTTCGATTTGCCGGACGAAAAAGAAAAGAAAAACAAAATATTGGCGTTTATGCCGCCACCTAGTGAAGATGTATCGTATTTCTGCTATCGCGTTAAACAGCGCATTTTTTTAATGATTAGCGTCCCTATTGCCTGTCCACACGGCAAATCAGAGGACGCGTTAAAAAATTTTTTATCGCAGATAAAATATGGGCTATATGCCGAAGCAAAATTACGTAAGCCGCAGGTTGGGGTGAGCAGTGGTGAATGTGGGCTCTTTGTCTATAACGCCGAGGGGGAGGTTGTTTTTACTTCCGACAGAACTTTTATGCAAATTCAAGATTATTTTTTTCGGTCACTCGATAACTTTACAAACGCGGAAGAGGTATTTAAAAAAATTACAATATCCTGTGACAGAGATTTAGAAATTGTGCCGATGACTATGAGTCAATACCTTCGACATACCCCACAAAATTGGCAGCATTATCGCGTATACATAAAAGTAATCACCTCGCGAACTGTAGAGCTTAGCACCAGACTGTATGATTTGATACCCGACCCAGAAGCATATGCTGAAGGCACTATCGACCTCACGACATCATTTTTGCTTACAAGGCGATTGTGAACTAATGGTAATTTTTAAGGAGGCGACAAATGAAACCACAAGCATTTCAGCCGGGAGAGCTGCGCGATGAATATGACCAAATAATTCGCGCCGGAGCCTACGGCAAGAAAACACCATTTGTTAATTCTGACAATAGCGCTATCTTAGACTATATCATAAACAACTTTGATGCGTTATATGCTCAGATACCTAACGGCAGAGCCTATGTAAAATCTGTCAACAATATAACACCGGACAGCAACGGCAATGTTACTGTTAATGTTGGCACCGGCGGTGGTGGAACCGGTGGCACAAACATTACTGTAGACAGTACATTGTCAAGCACAAGTACCAACCCTGTGCAGAATAAGGTGCTCTATGCAGCCTTAAACAATAAGCTGGATAAGAATGGTACTGCAACATATGCTGCGCGGGACAGCTCCGGTAATATCATCAGCAGCACATATGCCAAGAAAACGGACCTCAGCAGCTATGTGAAGTCAATCAATAATGTGAAGCCTGACAGTGCCGGCAACGTCAACATCAGTACCGGGGGCGGTGGATCTAACATTACTGTAGATACCACATTAGACAGCACTTCGAGTAACGCTATCGCTAACAAGGCCGTTTATGCTGCCCTGAATAATAAATTGGATAAAACAGGGACGGCAGCAGCTGCTACAAAAGCTACGCAGGACAGTTACGGCAATGTAATTGTTACTACTTATGCCCGCAAGTCGGACCTCAGTGGCTATGTTAAAACGATTAATAACCAAGAGCCTGATGCCAACGGTAACATCAATATTAGCACCGGTGGCGGTGGCTCAGGATCCAATATTACTGTTGATACTACGTTATCAAGCACATCAAATAACCCGATTGCTAACAAGGCTGTTTATACGGCCTTGAATAATAAGCTGGAAAAGAATGGTACGGCCATGTATGCATCTCGAGACAGCTCCGGAAATGTCTTTGGCAGTACATATGCAACTAAAACAGAGCTGAGCAAGTGTGTTAAAAGTATCAACAATTTGACTCCAGACAGCTCCGGCAACGTCAATATTAGTACCAACGGTGGCGGAACGAATATTACTGTAGATACTACTTTGTCCGCTACATCTACTAATGCTATCCAAAATAAAGCAGTATATGCTGCTCTGAATGGCAAGCTGGATAAGACAGGCACGGCAGCTGCTGCAACTAAGGCAACACAAGATGGAGCAGGAAATGTTATTGCAACGACTTACATCAAAACAGTCAATAATTTAAAGCCAGATGCTTCCGGCAACGTCAATGTTAGCGCTGGCGGCGGTGGAGTAAGCACGTCTACAGCTAACACGTGGACTGCTCAGCAAGATTTCCAATATTTAGGGGTTGCTTTTGAACGCTATAACTCTGCTAATATAAGTGGATCGAGTGTTACCCCGAATACGTCTATGGCTGTTTATGTTGCATCAGGGGCGTTTACTATAAATATGGCAACAATAGCAAGTCGCCTCAGCTACAATCAAGCAACAGTTTTTAGTGCTTATATTACATCGGATGCAGATTATGCTTTAACGATTTCTGATGCCGGCACTGTTAAATATATCGGCAGTGCGTCCGATTTAGCTATAACTAGCGCTGGCTTGCTGCTCAATATATTGATGAGCAAAGACGGTACTGGAAATCTGATTAGCATTATCCAAGCTAACAAACTGGCGTGAGGTGTAGAACATGGGACTTAACAGGATGATGCTTATAAGCAAGCATACTACTGGTGGCGGAACTACAGGAGATAATGCGTTTGTTATAACAATGGGACAGCAAGGCTATCAATATGGCTATTCTCGCTACAATGCTACTTTCGGTGAGGTTGAAGGCAACGTGCAGCATGAAGGAAAAGCTGTAACGCTAATAATGCTTTGCTATTATAGTTCTTTTCTTGACTTTGCCTTTAATGTCGAAGGTGTAACAAGTGGAAGATACAATGTTACCATTAAAATAACATCAATGGAAACAAATACCACGGCGAACATTGAATTTCCGATTATACAATATCAGAGCTACATCCCCGGCTTCTATGAATATACGCAGAATCTAACTTCTGACGCTGCGAGTATGTTTTCAAAGGCAAACGTCGGTAAACAATTCAAAGTGGAATTAATCTTTAACTAAGGAGCAAATAATGAAAACGTATACATACAAGGCTAACAGCTACGATAACTTGTACGATTTGGCAGAGGCGCTGGCGCATGACGGCACATTTATCCCACGCACAATATCTGATACAGACTTGAAGCAGCTGGGCGTTGTCGTGGCGGAAGCGGAAGAGCCGATTGGAAATATCCGCGCCCGCAAAATCATGGAGCTGAAACTCCAGCGTGATGCTGCAGAGGTTGAGCCGGTGAAATATGGCGGTTATCTCTACGATTATGACAGCAAGGCGCGCGACCGCATCGCCGCTGCAATAATTGCGCTGGACGTGCAGGGCGAGGGCGCTAAAATCAGCTGGACAACGGCAGATAATGAGGACGTCTGTGTAACCGCCGCTGACCTGCGCGCTATCGTGGCCGCCGTCGCTGTGCGCAGTAATGCGCTGCATATTGCTTACCGCAAGGCAAAGGCGCAGGTGGAAGCTGCAGGCACGGCGGAAGAAGCCGATGATGTTACATTAGAATTATAGGAGGTAATGAGATGGATTTTTTAGCTTTACGCATGGCCGTATATAACGCGGCACACACTTTAACTCATGGCTTTACTTACAAATCGGTGATTGGGGCAATCCTTGCGGTTCTGCTGCACAAGCACGCCGTATTGTTTATGGTTTTCTCTGCGCTGGTGTTTTTGGACTGCTTCACTCGCTGGATGTCTTTAAGCTACAAGCGCCTGCAGGGCATGGGACAGAACCCGACTGTGATGCAGATTATTGTAGGTATTGAACCTGCGCGAGCCGAAGGCTTGATTTCCTCGGAAGTGATGAAGCATCGCTTCGTTGGCAAGGTTATTGTTTATATCCTCTGCGTACTCGCCGCCGTACTGGTAGATTTGGCGATGATTACGCTGCATCAGCCTGTATGGGCTGTCCCATTGGTGGCAGGGTATCTGGTAATCACGGAGCTGCTGAGCATCTGTGAGAATCTGAGTGATGCGGGTATTGAGGCTGTTGGTGAGCTGGCAGCACTTATCAAAAGAAGGAAGGGCTGATTATAATGCGTGTTTTTATCAATCCCGGCCATCATCCCGGACTTGATCCGGGCGCTGTTAATCGCGACTACGGAGTAACTGAGGCCGACATCGTCCGTGATGTCGGCGCTCTGGTGGCGCAATATCTGACGGCCGCTGGCTGTGAGGTCAAGACCGTGCAGAGCAATAACCTGTGCGGCGAGGATGCAGCCTATACCAATGTTTGCCTGACGGCTAACAGCTGGCCAGCAGATATCTTTGTCAGCTTGCACTGTAATGCGGCCACTCCTGCAGCACGTGGCACTGAGGTGCTTGTGTATAGCAGATGGACGCAGGCCGACACGCTGGCAAGCTGTGTCCTGCATCAGATTGTTGATAATCTCGGTACATTGAGCCGCGGCGTCAAGGCTCGGCCTAACCTGGTCGTCCTTAACAGCACGCACATGCCTGCTGTGCTGGTCGAGATGGGCTTTATCAGCAATGCTGATGATTGCCGGATGTTGGTTGAGCAACAGGATGCGCTGGCCCGCGCCATCGCTCGCGGCATCACTGATTATATCCAAGAGAGGGGAGAGTGACATGCATTATGGTGAGCGCGAAGTTAAGGTTATCGGTTACGCTCTGCTTATCGCTGGCCTTGTATGTCTTGCCGGTCTGCTGCTCAGCGGCGGATGCGGGCAATACAAACAGACCGGTAGCACCAGCGGGGTACGTGCTGCTATCGACGGAACAATGGCAAACATTAAGCAACAACAGCAGGCTGTTGCAAGCCAAATTGATGCTGCTCGAAGACGAATTAATGATGCTGGACAAGCCGTCGAGCGAGCTGATGGAGCAATTGGCAATAGCGAAGCAGCAGTTAAGCGTCAGCAAAACAGCATTAAGCGATGCCAACAGCTCGCTAAAGAATGCAGAGAGCTTGCTGCAGCAAACGCAGCAATCATATCAAGCATTGGAGCGCCAGATGGAAGCGGAACGGACGGAGCAGAACAGGCAAAATAAAAAAGCCTATCGCAAAGGCTGGCTTAATGGCTTTTGCATAGGCTGTTGTTCTGGGCTTGCTGTGGCTTTATTTAAATAGTTATTTTTGTGCTATATAATAGGAAGGAAAGTGCTACTTCTAGGTTTATATTGCGAAACCGTAATCCGCAGCAGCGGAGAGAAGTCTGTCAAATTCCATGAGGATCACTCCTTAGTTTTTTTACGCCAGAACTTGGACGTTACGATTGACAACACGAGCTTCAACAGCTTGTACCAGGTCACCGCCGACAGTGCTGAAAACGTTGGCTGCGACGATTTTTTGCATGGCTGCGTCGGTTTCGGCTTTGGTGAGGTTTTCTTTGGGGTTGGAGATGGTGATGATTTTGCTGCTGCCTGCAGCGTTTTTAAAGACGAGTTGTAAAGATTTTTCCATGGGTGATTGCTCCTTTGTGTCATGTTGATTATTTAAGTTAAATGCTTATTGTGAGAATTTAGGGTAGCAGAGAGGCTCCCCTAGGGGGGACAAGGTGAATTGCCCGCAGGGCAAGAGAGGGCGCCCTGGGGCGGCTGTCACCCGATAGGGTGACTGAGAGGGGACTGAAAGCAATGTTGCTTTAGGCAGAACCCCTCTCCGCCTCGACAAGCTCGGCACCTCTCCCCAAGGAGAGGCTCTCCTGCTTATTTACTTTGGCGTTCTGCTTACGCTTCCGCCAGCTCACTCTTTTCGGTCAGCTCAATATCCTTATAAGGCTTCTCCATCAAGCCGCCGAGGGCAGTGCCTGCCTCGTACACCTTGTCCAGTGCAGCGTCGGTCTTGATGCCGTTGAAGTTTTTCGCCTTATACTTGGTAGTGCCGTCGGCACCAGTGCCATCCTCAACGTTGATTACCAGAGTACGTTTCAAAATTTCCTGATTGATTTCTGCCATAGATTAAAACTCCTTTCGATGATGAAAAAATGATGGGTAGATGAGAGGCTTCCCTAGGGAGGACAAGGTGAATTGCCCGCAGGGCAAGAGAGGGCGCCCTGGGGCGGCTGTCGCCGTAGGCGACTGAGAGGGGACTGCTGTCATTATGCTTAGCAATTAAACCCCTCTCCGTAATCGCTTCGCGATTGCCACCTCTCCCCAAGGAGAGGCTTTTTGTCGGCGCTAGGCGTTGCCCTCACGCCGCCAGCAGCTCAGGCTGCTCCACTTCCGCTTCATGTGGCTGCAGCAGCTTGTCCCTGAGCATACCGTGCAAATACGCCAGAGCCTTTTTCCGCAGCAGCACGCCTCCCGGGCGCAGGGCCCTCGTTTCCGGCATGCCTTTGAGCATGTACAAATCCCAGCGCATATCGGGATCACCTTGACCGGGACCATATTGGTCGCGACTGGCTGCTTCGGCATGAGTCAGAACTGTATCATTATTGATTTCCAGTTCCAACTCGTGACACAGGATAGCGACTACTATCGCCATCTGTTCCACTTGAAGTTCAGTCGGTGGATATGCGCCAAACACAGGATTGCATTTGTAGGCGAGGATTGCATCCTTAGCGCAACAGAGAGTGACGCCAATGGAGCGACTGTTGCGACGCCAGGTATGCGATTTATATTCGCGCAGCATGTTGCAGGTGAGGTAAAGCTCGCCATGCTCGCCGATGTTGATGTGGTAATCATCAAAAACCTGGTCGTAGGTTCCTGCCGTCCAATGCAGATAGATGTGAGTGATACCGCCTTTGGCATTCTTAGCCAAGATTCGCAGCTGTTCATGATTAATTCTGCGGGGATTTGTTACAAGCATATATCAAAAAGCTCCTTTGTATTTTTTCTCCCATGCGCCTACTTGCATATCCGGATTCTGCTTTGGGCAAGAGGCGGGAGCATGTTGTTTTTGCCTCTCACTCTATTAATGGCTACGAAAGTGCGATTTTATACCCATCAGCAAAAAAATATTTTAAAAAATTTTTTATAATTTTTTTTGAGGCCATGGGTATAAAACAGGCAAAACATTGCCATTAGTATAATGAGTTTTCTTTTTTCTCTCTTTCTTTTTTATAATTTTTTCTTTCTGTCTTTATTTCTTTTGGCTGTGATAAAAACTACTAGCGTAAGCTAGTAGTAACCTTGTTCTTTAGAGTACTACCTAGAGGATAGATGTAAAGTACGGTAGAAGCAGAGCGTAGGCAGAATCCCGAATCCTTGACAAAAGAAAAGGCTGAATCCCATTTACTTGACAATGCTCTTTTTTTATACCGGCGTAGAAATAAAAAACGTCCTGCTGAACTGGCAGCAGAACGTCAAAATAAAATTAAGCAATCATACGCTTAAGGTTGTCTAAACCTCTATGCAGATGCAAGTAGGCAGTTTTGTAGCTTATCTTATGTTCTTCGCTATATTTTTTTATTGTCATATCCGGTTCTTGCATAGCGTTAATAATATTACGCTGTTTATCTGTAAGACGTTTGAAGGCAAGCTGCATGGCCTGATTGTCCTCCATTTGAGCAATAGCATCAAATTTTTCGGCAATCTGTGTTTCTTCGCCTTCTTCCTCTGCGTCCAGATAATAGCAATCCTTGACAGATTTCCCGCGTGTAAACTTGTGCAGCAGTCCGTAATGGACATGGTACTGCAACAGTCCGGGCAGATGCCCGAAGTCGCGTCCGTCATACTTCTTGATTTGCTCTAAAAAGATTAACCAGGCAGTATTGACGGCATCCTCGCCCAAGGCTTCACGCACTTCGTAGCGATAGGCCTCCTTGTAGATTAAGGGCTTAAAGGCTGTGCATAATACATTGATAGCCTCGCGGTCACCCTTTTGGGCGCTGTGCACCAGCTCTTTAAATTCTGTGAGAGTGAAGGTTGTTTTTTCCTCCGTGCAGTCCTGCGGTTCGGTGCCTTCCGGCACGCAGCAGATTACCTGTTCGGTATTTTCCTGTTCAGGGCAGTTTTTTGTTGTTATCTTGTCCAGTTCCTTTCTGAGGCGGTCGCAATGCCGCATATGACAGAATTCTGTGCTGTACTGCATCAAGTCTTGATGGGGTTATTATAGCACAGAAAATTAGAAAAATTATAAAAGAGGACAGATGTGTCCGTTTTAGCCGTCAAAATAAATTTATGTAATACGCTATTCCCATATGGAGGCGATTACATGGATAAAGACAATGAACGTATTTTATTGGCCAACGTGATTGGTGAGTGTATTAAATCTCTGCAGCTTGACAAGAATATTAATCAGAAAGAGCTGGCGTTGCTGTCGGGAGTGTCGGAGCGTTCGCTGCGCAGGATTGAAAGGGGGCAGGTGAACGTGAATGTGTATGTGCTGAGGCAGCTGGTGATGGCGCTTGGTGAGGAGATGCCGGATTTTTGGAGGATTGTGGAGAAGAATATGGAGCTGATGGGAGAGGAGTTTCCGCATGTGCGCAAGAGGGTTGCGGATAAAGTGTTGAGGGATAATAAAAAATAATAAAAATTATTGTAAAATGTCTGTAACGTCGTTTGCGTTGGTTTAATAGCATAGGAAATTTGCTTAATAACAAAAAATATGTTTCTTTTTTTGGATAAAAATTGTATAATAATTATATGACCCCTCCAAGGAATGACGGTTAGAAGTGCAGAAACTTTGAAGCTCTGAGGTTGGGGAAATTTGATGCAAATTTTCTCGGTCTTGGAGTTTTTGTTTTGTCTGAAATAGGTTCCTTGATTGAGATGCGTTTAGAAAAAACAAGGGAGTGTATTGGATGCTAAAATTAGCAACAGTTTTTAGTGGTATTGGAGCTGTTGAACACGCTTTAAAGAGGATGGGAATAGATTA
>OLVY01001654.1_pt1 | contig 13631 bp, 10 predicted proteins | sample 1674261 | NCBI WGS metagenome assembly OLVY01 (sample SAMEA103958155, study PRJEB25191) | human gut metagenome | biome: human-associated habitat [ENVO:00009003]; feature: intestine environment [ENVO:2100002]; material: feces | place: Germany | collected 2013/2015
TGAACAACTCGACTGTCTCCTGCGTGGTCAGAACCGCCGTCGGCTCGTCCAGAATCAGGATCTTCGCTCCGCGCACAAGTGCCTTGAGGATCTCGACCTTCTGCTTCATGCCGACCGGGATGTCCATGACTTTGGCCTCCGGCTCGACGTGCAGGTTGTATTTTTCCGCGTATTCCTTCGTAATAGCAACGGCCTTCGCGTGGTCGATGAACAGACCCTTGCGCGGGGCCATGCCGAGCACCATGTTTTCCGCGACGGTCAGGCTCGGTACAAGCATGAAATGTTGATGCACCATGCCGATCCCGTGGGAAATGGCGACGGTGGGGGACGAGAGTGTCAGCTTTTCGCCGTGCACCCAAATTTCGCCGCTCGTCGGCTGCTCCAGACCGAACAGCATCTTCATAAGTGTAGACTTTCCAGCGCCGTTTTCGCCCATCAGTGCATGAATTTCGCCTCTTCGGAGGTTAAAATCCACGCCCTGATTGGCCGCGACGCCGTTGGGATACACCTTCGTGATCCCTTTCATCTGGACGACATATTCCTCGTCCAAACGGCCGGTTTTTTCGTCTGGCATACGATATGTTCCTCTCTTTCTTTAGAAAAAGTCGTGCGTATGAAAAAGCAATAAGTAATAGTGAATAAAGAACAAGCGTTGAGATACGTTTTTTCGCTATTCACTATTACTCCGCAGAACCGGGAGAAATTGTAGGGGCCGATGCCCACATCGGCCCGGCAGAACAGCTTGCCGAAACGCGGAACACTCCGGCGAATTCGCGGTTCCTCGCGGGCCGATGTGGGCATCGGCCCCTACTATGTGCATGGGGTAAAACCCGGAAAGGGGGCTCATGGGAGCCCCCTTATGATAAACTTACGGTCTGACGGAGTCGCGCAGAGCGGCGAGGTCGAAGTTGGCGTCGAACGCGGTGTCGACCTTGGTGCTGCCGTCCATGATACCGGCCTGTGCAGCCTCAACGGCGGCCTTGGTCTCGGCGGAAGCGTACTTGTCGTAGTTCTTGTCGGTCACGATGCCGACGCCGCCCTCGGCCAGGCCGAGCTGGACTTCGGTGCCCCAGTAGGTCTTACCGGCATCCCACTGGTCGAAGATCCAGATGATGGAGTTGCCGATGTTCTTGAGGCCGGAGGTCAGCGTCAGCGCTGCAAGGTCGGAGGAGAAGGTCAGCTCCTGGTCGGAGTCGACGCCGATGAACCATGCCTTGCCGGTGTCCAGAGCAGCCTCAGCCGCGCCGTTGCCCGCATTGCCGGCAACGCCCCAGATGATGTCGCACTTCTTGTCGTTGATCATGGAGTAGCCGAACTCCTTGGCGATGGCGGTATCGACATAGTCGTTGGTGTAGCGGGTATCGACCTTGATGTCGGGGTTGACGGCCAGAGCGCCCTCAATGAAGCCGGTCAGGAAGTCGTTGATAACCGGGGAGTCAACGCCGCCGACGAAGCCGACGACCGCATCCTCGTTGATGTTGGCAATGCTGGTATCCGTGGTCATGCAGGCGGCAAACGTGCCGACCAGATAACCCATGTCGTTCTGCTTGTAGGTGATGTTGACAACGTTGGAGTTGTTGCCGGCATAGGTGTTGTCGTCGAAGATCAGGTAGAGCTGATCGGGATACTGCGTAGCGACTTCCTTCAGGTAGTCGGGCATCTGGTAGGTGCCGCAGATGACGAGGTCATACTCGCCGGACTCGGAAACGTCGTACAGCGTGGACAGCCACTTCGGCTGGTCTTCGTCGGTGCCGCCGAGCTCGATGGTCTTGCAGGTGATGCGGCCTGCTTTGACCAGCTCGTCGATACCGGCCTGTGCGGAGTCGAAGAAGGACTTGTCGCCCAAGTTGCCGTTGACGATGTAGACAACATTCTTGACGTCAGATGCTTCCTTGGTTTCCGTCTTAGAGGCGCAGGCCGCCAGACCGAGAACCATGATCGCTGCAAGCAGCAATGCGATGATTTTTTTCATGTTTTTTCCTCCATCATGTTCAATCTGTATGATTGCGGGGATAAAACCCCCAGCGTTATTGTACAGGACTGACAGAGCAGTGTCAAGCATTCTGCATAGAGAAAACAAAAAATATTTATCTGTCCTTAAAAATTTTGGCACTTATGCCGGAGTCATTCATCGACCTTTTCTGAATCGATGATGGGGCCGTTTGCGTACATGCGCAGCTTTTCCCGTGCGGTACGGATGCGCTTGGAGAAGGCAAACGTCACAATGAGATCAAACACGCCGTCCACAATCAGCGAAATCCCGGCCAGCAGCATGATCGAGTCGAACTTGCCGAACAGGATCACGCACCCGAGCGCGATCGTGATGACGGCCAGCGCCGCCAGCACCCACCAGCCGCCGAGCTTCGCCCGCGCGCAGTCGATGCCGTCCTGCAGCGTGACCATGCCGTCGATGACCAGAAACACGCCAAAAATGACGGCCAGCAGCCCCTGGATGACCTCCGGCCGCAGCAGGCAGAACACGCCGCACACCAGCAGCACGATGCCAGACACCAGCGCGTACGACCCGAACAGCCGCCCCGAGGCCAGATAGCTCACCACCGCCGCAATGCCGGAGGCCAGCAGCAGAATGCCAGCCACATAGCAGATCACGTCAGCCGATGCCTGCGGCGTCAGGATGAACAGCAGACCAAGTAAAATCGCCGAGAATGCAACGATCAGACTGCGCCACTTGAGTGCCTTGAAATACCCACGGATGGATTCCATAAAAAGAACTTCCTTTCCAGATTTGATACAAAACTATTATGCCGCTCCATGGCGAAAAAAACAACAGTTAAAACCGCCAATCTGCCGCAACATGTCCGTGCAGAACAGAAAACAGAATCGGCCTGCCGCGTGCGCGGCAGGCCGATTCTGTTGGTGTAGAAAAGAAAGAAGAAAGAGAAGAGAGGAAAGAAAAGATTGGCTTGCTTACGAGTATGAGTATACCGGCCAATCATGTCAGAACTGTGAACGAATCCGAAAGGATTTGTGAACATTTTCTGCGGTTCATTCCCAATTACTGCACATTCTTTGTCGCAATGATATCAACGCCTGTTCCGGCGGCGTTTGAAAGCAATACATCGCCGATCTTTACAGGCGCGTGCGCCGTGACCTGACGGAGCGCCACGACGATCTCAAAGATCTTACCTTTCGGGATATCTTGTGCCGTCTTGCAGCTGACGACGGCTGCGCCGGTCGCGCTGCCAGTCAGACGGACAGTGCTTGTGACGATGCGCGTCGGATTTGTGACTTCTTTTCTCGCGTAATCATGCCCGCGTTTGCAGGTGTATCCGGTAACGTCTTTGATCTCACCGTTTTCCAGCGTGACAGTGATCGAACAGCCAAGAGGGCAGCCGATGCAGGTCAGTTCTCGTTTTTCCATCGTTATGCCTCCTCTACTGTGATATGAATGCGCGTCAAGCCGGGGTGCGCGTTCAGCATGTCCTTTGTGAGTTTCAGTTCTTCCATCTCACCCGGGGCCATGACGGGCCGCTTGCGCGAAAGGACTGTATCATCATCCAGAAACAGCTTTACCACGCGCTTTTTCATCACACTGCCTACGCGGAACCGAAGCACCAGATCGTCCGCGACCAGTTCCGGATCAATGCTCGCTGGAACGGTGTAGCGGATGCCGCCTTCAAACGTAACGGGGATTTCGTGGCGCTTTGCTGTTTCGCCCTGCGCAAGATACCGAACGGCGGCGCGGCCAGCTGCAGCGGCTTCCTCGGAGACGTAGTCAACCAGGTCGTGTACATGCAGCACATTGCCGGCCGCAAAGACACCGGGAATGCTCGTCTGCAGGCTTTCGTCAACGACAGGGCCGTTTGTGATCGGGGAAATGTCCACGCCCATGCCGCGCGAAAGTTCGTTTTCCGGGATCAGGCCGCAGGACAGCAGCAATGTGTCGCAGTCGTAGTGAACCTCCGTGCCGGGGATGGGCTTGCGATCGGGGCCGACCTCCGCGATCGTGATGCCGGAAACACGCTCCTTGCCCTCAATGTTCACAACGGTGTGGCTAAGCTTGAGCGGAATGTCGAAATCGTTCAGGCACTGGACGATATTACGCTTCAGACCGCCAGAGTAGGGCAGAAGTTCTGCTACAACCAGTACCTTCGCGCCCTCAAGGGTCATGCGTCGTGCCATGATGAGGCCGATATCACCGCTGCCGAGAATGACGACTCTACGGCCGGGCATGAAGCCTTCCATGTTGACGAGACGCTGTGCTGTACCAGCTGAGTAAATGCCTGCCGGACGGTAGCCGGGAATATTCAACGCGCCGCGGCTGCGCTCACGGCAGCCCATGGTCAGGATGATGGCGCGCGCGTCAATCTCAATTAGTCCTTCTTCACGGTTGACCGCCGTGATATGTTTATCCTTGCTGATGGAAAGCACCATCGTATTGAGTTTGTATTCGATTTTGCGTTCAAGCGCCTGTGTGATGTACCGCGCGGCGTATTCCGGGCCGGTCAATTCTTCGCCGAAGGTATGCAGGCCAAAGCCGTTGTGGATGCACTGGTTCAGAATGCCGCCCAACTGCACATCGCGTTCGAGGATCAGGATGCTCCGGCAGCCAGCGTCATATGCTGCGATAGCCGCAGACAGACCGGCGGGGCCGCCGCCGATGATGACAATGTCATAGTTCATTTGTCCTGCACCTCCTCAAGTTTGTCTTTATTTGTTCCGACAATCAGCCGGGATGCACCGCCGCATTTAGTAATTTCACTCTGATCAACGTGAAGTTCTCGCGCCAGAATTTCCATCACACGCGGGCTGCAGAAGCCAGCCTGACAGCGGCCCATGCCTGCGCGGGTACGGCGCTTGACGCCGTCAAGACTCTTTGCACCGAGCGGCCGGCGGATCGCATCAAGAATTTCCCCCTCCGTGACCTGCTCGCAGCGGCAGATGATCTGGCCGTAGGCGGGCTTTTCGCGGATGAGGTTCTGATACTCCTCTTTGGAAAGCGTCTTCGGGTCAAGTACGCCTTTGCGTGTGGCGATAAAGTGCTCCTTTTCCCGCAGGTCCATCAGATCGCGCATCAACTCCGACACATGCAGGCCGATGGCGGGGGAGGAGGTCAGGCCGGGCGATTCGATGCCCGCGCAGTCGATGAACTGCTGTGCGCCTTCGGCCTCACCGATAACAAATTCGTGATGATCCTCATGCGCGCGCAGACCTGCAAAGCTCGTGATGACCTGGCGGATGGGAAGATTCTCGACCGTCGCGCCCGCCTTTTCAATCAGGTCGTTCAGCCCTTCGGCAGTGGTGTTCGTGCCCTCGCGGTCTTCAATGTCGATGGCCGTCGGGCCGACGATGGTGTTGCCGTGGACGGTCGGGCTGACCAGAACTCCCTTGCCGAGTTTACCGGGCAGCTGAAAGATGGTATGCGAGACAAAACCGCCGGTGCTCTTGTCCAAAAGACAGTAATCACCGCGCCGCGGCGTGATGTGCAGCTTGCGAGTCGAAACCATGTTGTGCAGCACGTCCGAATAGACGCCTGCGGCATTGATGACATAGCGCGTTTCAAAATCGCCGTGGTTGGTATGAATGGTCCAATAGCCGTCATTCCAAGCAAAGCCGGTGACTTCAGTATTGAACTGGAATTCCACGCCGTTGTCAAAGGCGTTTTCTGCCAGTGCTATGGTTAGATTGAACGGGCAGACAATGCCGCCGGTTGGTGCCCAGAGTGCGGCGATGGCGTTTTTCGATACGTTTGGTTCCAGTTCGTGCAGGCGCTTTGCGTCTACGATCTCCAGTCCTTTGACGCCGTTTTTTACGCCGTTTTCATATAGTGCATGCAGCTTTGGCAGATCTTCATCAGACATACATACAACGAGCGAGCCGTTCATTTTGAATGCAAAATCAAGATCCTTCGCAAGCTGCGGCATCATGAGATTGCCTTCAAGATTCATTTTTGCCATTAGACTTCCGTGCGCGGCGTCGAACCCGGCGTGGACAATGGCGCTGTTGGCTTTGGAGGTGCCGCTGCACACGTCCTCCGCCTTTTCCAACACCAGCATCTTGCCCTCATAACGGGACAGATACCGCGCGACCGCGCAGCCGGTAACGCCTGCGCCGATGATAATAATATCGTACAAAAAGATTCCTCCTTCATCTGCCAAAGAAAGCCGGGCAGCCCAAAAAAGCCTTCCGGTGGGAGGGTTGGACTGCCCGACACATTCACTTAGAGCAGAGTGTATTCAGATGTGCTTACCAGGGGATGACGTTGTAGAGCAGGACAGCGACAATACCGCCGATGATGGGCCCAAAGATGGGGACGATCAGACCGTATTTGAAGTTGCTGGAGCCCTTACCCTTGATGGGGAGAATGGCGTGCGCAATACGCGGACCGAGGTCACGCGCCGGGTTCAGCGCATAGCCGGTCAGGCCGCCGAGAGACATGCCGATTGCCACGATGATGCCGAAGACCAGAAGCTTGCCAACGCCAGCATTGAGTTCCGGAACCTGATTCAGACCGCAGATGGCGAAGACCAGAACGAAGGTCGCAATGGCTTCCTGTACGATGTTTCGACCGGTGTTGGGAATAGAGGGGCCGGTGGAGAAAACGCCAAGCTTGGTGCCGGGGTCTTCCGTCGCATCAAAGTGATCTTTGAAGAGGATGTAGACCAGAACGCCGCCGACGACACCGCCGAGGATCTGCGCGATGACATAGCCGGGAACCAGCGCCCAGTCGAACATGCCGCCGACTGCCAGCGCGATGGTCAGCGCAGGGTTGAAGCTTGCACCAGAGGCTTCGCCGAAGATGAACGCGGGAACCATGACCGCAAGGCCCCATGCAATGGTAATCTGAATGGAGCCAGCGCCCTTCATGCCGGACTTGTTGAGGGTTACGTTTGCAACGACGCCGTCACCGAGCAGAATCAGCATCATCGTGCCAAGGAACTCACATAAGTACTTTAAGAACATGAATACTCCTCCCTGTCATACATCAATATTTGGTTGTTTTCCGTTTCTTCTCCTAATAATCGATTTTTATTCGTCCTTCGCCCAGCCGTAGGAGCATTTGACAGCCTTGTTCCAGCCCTTAACCTTGGCTGCACGATCTTCTGCTGTGATCTCCGGATGGAATACACGGTCAATGGCGCGGTTGCGGACGACGTCTTCCTTGCTGGCCCAGTAGCCGACGGCAAGACCTGCCAGATATGCAGCGCCCATCGCGGTCGTCTCAACACAGGTCGGACGCTGAACCGGAGCACCGGAAATATCGGACTGCATCTGCATCAGCAGGTTGTTGGCCGAAGCGCCGCCGTCGACGTTCAGTGCGGCCAGCTTGATGCCGGAGTCCGCCTGCATGGCGACGAGGATGTCGTTGACCTGATAGGCCAGGGATTCCATCGTCGCGCGGATGATGTGGTTCTTGTTGACGCCGCGGGTGATGCCAACGATGGTGCCGCGCGCGTACTGATCCCAGTGCGGCGCGCCGAGGCCCGTGAACGCCGGGACGACATAGCAGCCGTTGGTATCCTTGACCTTGCCGGCATAGTATTCCGAATCCGGCGCGGACTCGATGATCTTCAGCTCGTCGCGCAGCCACTGGATGGCGGCGCCGGCGACGAAGACGGAGCCTTCGAGCGCGTATTCGACCTTGCCGTTCAGGCCCCAGGCGATCGTGGTGACCAGACCATTCTTGGAGAACACGGGCTTCTCACCGGTGTTCATCAGCAGGAACGCGCCGGTGCCGTAGGTGTTCTTGGCCTCGCCGGGATGGTAGCAGGCCTGGCCGAAGAGGGCGGACTGCTGGTCGCCGGCTGCGCCCGCGATCTTGATCGGGCCGCCGAGCAGCGACGGATCGGTCTCGCCGTAGATGCAGCTCGAGGGCATCGGGGTCGGGAGCATGCAGCGGGGGATATCGAGCTCCTTGAGGATGTCGTCGTCCCACTGCAGGGTGTTGATGTTGAAGAGCATGGTACGCGAGGCGTTGGAGTAGTCGGTCACGTGGACCTTGCCGCCCGTCAGCTTCCAGATGAGCCACGTCTCGACCGTGCCGAACAGCAGCTCGCCGCGCTCCGCACGCTCACGCGCGCCGGGGACGTTTTCGAGCAGCCAGTGGACCTTCGTGCCGGAGAAATAGGCGTCGATGACGAGGCCGGTCTTGGCGCGGAAGGAATCGGTCAGGCCCTTGGCCTTGAGCGAGTCGCAGTATTCGCTCGTCCGGCGGCACTGCCAGACGATGGCGTGGTGGATGGGCTCACCGGTGACCTTATCCCAGACGATCGCGGTCTCGCGCTGGTTGGTGATGCCGATGGCGGCGATGTCGGCGGCAGTCGCGCCGATCTTCTGCATGGCCTCGACAGCGACACCTAGCTGCGTGGCCCAGATCTCATTTGCGTCGTGCTCGACCCAGCCGGGTTTCGGAAAGTATTGGGGGAATTCGCGCTGCGAGACGCTGCACATTTCGCCGCTCTCATTGAAGAGAATGCAGCGGTTGGAAGTCGTGCCGGCGTCCAGGGCCATGATGTATTTTGCCATGAATACGTCCTCCTTATCTTTCTTGAAAATTTTTATGATCACTCCATGGTGGTATCTTCAAAAAACAGTATAGCGGAAAAACCGCCCGGTGTCTTTAGACAAGCTTGGGGAAATGTCAAAATCACCAAAAAATAAAATTCTATCGATTGATTTATAGCTGATATGCACATAACATCGTATGCGCAAAACCGGAAAATAGAAGCGCTTCCGTAAAATTCATGACGCCTGCCGCATCGTCACGAACAGCGCGCGCATGTTCCGCGCGAACGTCTCGACGTTGAGCGGCGTCCGGCTGACGACAAGACTGTCGAGTGTGCAGAACGCGGCGTAGCAGAGCATATCCAGCGCGAGCCGGTACGTCCCGGCGTCCTGCGTGTCGGGCGGGGGAAGAAAGCGCGCCAGCTGCGGCCGGAGGATCCCGGCGGTGAGCTGATAGAGCTTTTCCCGGCCGAGGGCAGGGGAGATCCTGCGCAGCAGCGGCTGTCTGGCCCGCAGCAGTGTCAGCGCCTGCATGCACCAGTCCTCCGCGCTGACGCTCTCGTCATACCGCAGCGGCGTGCAGATCTCGCGTACCACGATCCACTCCAGTACGCTGTAAATGTCCTGATAGTGATAGTAAAAGGTCTGGCGCTTCATCTGCGCCTGTTCCATGACGCTCTGGACGGTGATCTTGCTGACCGGCTTCGTCAGCATCATCTGTTCGACGGCTTCTGCGATCTTTTCCTTGGTATCGCTGCACATCGCGCATCCTCCTTACATCTGCCAGACGTCCGGCGCAGTGCTGGAAATGGCGAGCGCACCGGCCTCGAGCGCCTGCATGACCTCCCGTTTTTCCGTAATGAGCCCGCCCGTCAATACCGGGATGCCCGTCATCTGCCGGACCCTCCGGATCATCGATGGCATCAGCCCGGGCAGGATATCGATGGCGTCCGGCTTCAGATTCCGTGCGCCCAGAGCCGCGTCGAACGCCATGGAGTCGATCAGAAACACCCGCAGGATGGCGATCATCTGCAGCTCCTTCGCCCGCTGGATCATGTTGGTGCGGGTCGAAATGATCCCGTCGGCCAGCGTGGTGCTGTGCAGAAAATCGACGGAGATCTCCTTGGCGGCAAGGCCCGTGATCAGATCCGCGTGGACGATGGCGATCTTTCCCGCGTCCTTGATCCGCCGGACGATCCCGGCGATGCCGCAGATATCGCCGTAGAGCACGAAGACGGTCTGCACGTCTGCCTGCAGACAGGCCTCCAGCCCCTCGTCGTCGCGGACCGCGGCAATGATGGGGTTCGACTGCAGGGCTTCATAGAGTCGTTGTTCCAATCTGATCCGCCTTTCTTCAGGGAATCCTGTTTCCTATCCAATATCTGACTTCTGAAAAAATGAAAAAGAGCATGCAAAACAGACGGCACGATTAGTCCGCTTGTCCCCATGCTCAACACTCCGGGCAGGTATCCTCTTGTGATTTTCTGATGTTAGCATAGCATAATCATCAAAAGAATGCAAGAAAAAATGCACTCGTTTGTTAAAATTGTAAGTTTTCACAAAAATTACGCGGTCTGCCTATTCAATCTGCAAATGGAAAGAAGAATTTATCCACACCGTATAATTTTTTATAAATTCCTCTTGACAAACGAAAAACCTGTGCATATAATTTTTTATACAAGAAGAAAAAATTACAGATCACCGGGAGGGAACCATCATGAAGCTCGATCAGCTCGATACGCCGTCCCTGCTCATCGACCGGGAGCGGCTGCTGAAAAATCTCGCGGACATGCAGCGCTATGCCGACAGCTATGGCGTGCAGCTCCGCCCGCACACCAAAACGCATAAAATGCCCGCCATCGCCAAGCTGCAGCTGCAGCAGGGCGCCTGCGGCGTCGCTGCTGCAAAGACCGGCGAGGCGGAGGTCCTGGCGGAAAACGGCCTGCAGGATGTCTTTATCGCCAATGAGATCGTTGGCGAGCAGAAGCTGCGGCGCATCGCCGCGCTGGCCGCGCGCGGCGTAACGATCTCCTTCGGCGTCGATACGCCCTGCCAGGTGACGCAGGCCGAGCAGGTCTTTGCCGCGCAGAACGTAAGCGTCCCCGTCCTGATCGAGATCGAGGTCGGGGAGAACCGCTCCGGTGTCATCGAAGAGGCGGATTTCCTGACCCTTCTCGATACGCTCCGCACCTGCCCGCACGTTATCTTCGGCGGCATCTTCTCCCACGACGGCAACAGCTACGGCGCGGCGGATCTGATCCAGCAGACGGGCAATGTGATCATACCCATTGCCTTTTTGTGCGTCAACTCGGCAGCTCTGCGCTTTTCGATGGACAAGGCAGAGCGCAAGAGCGATGTGTTTACCGTAGGCGTGCGGGTGACTCTGGTGGGCTTTTTGGCCTTTCTGTTGTTTGCGTACCCGATCAGTTTAATTAAGATCAACGACTTTAAGCTGGGCGATTACCTGGTGCTCATTTATGTGTTTGTGCTCACCTCCGGTTTTCGCCAGCTGTGCCAGCAGTTTGTGCGCGGCTCCGGTCATGTAAAGCTGTTTGCCATTGACGGTATTTTGGCTACCGTGACCTATCTGCTGTTTACCATGCTGTTCTTGGGTGTGTTTAAGTGGGGGGTTACCGGCTATATTTTAGCCATCGTGGCGTCGGACTTCTGCTCCGTTCTGTTCTTTACCGTAACTGCCAAGCTGTACCGTTATGTGCGCTTTAAGGGCGTGCACCGCCAGACCGGGCGGGATATGCTGCGTTACTGCGTGCCCATGATCCCTACCATTATCTTGTGGTGGATCATCAATGTGTCTGACCGCTATATGGTTACTTATTTTGTGGGGTCTTCTGCCAATGGTCTGTATTCCGCCGCGTCTAAGATCCCGAATTTGGTGATTATGTGCGCGTCTGTATTTACAGACGCCTGGCAGCTGTCTGCGGTGGATGAGTATAACAATAAAGATACCGCCCGGTTTTTCTCCAAGATCTTTCGGGTGTACTGTGGCGGCACCTTCTTTGTGGCTTCTTTCCTGATTTTGACTTGTAAGATTATTACGAAAGTTTTGGTGGCAGACGCATATTTTGACTCTTGGCAGTATGTGCCGGTGCTGATCATCTCCACCGTGTTCTCCTGTTTGGTGAACTTCTTGGCCTCCATCTATATGGCGGAGAAAAAGAATATTATGGCGATGGTAACTGCCCTCACCGGTGCAGTCACCAATGTGGTGCTGAACCTGATTTTGATTCCCCGTATGGGTGCCAACGGTGCGGCTGTTGCCACTGCCTGCGCCTTTGTGGTCGTGTTCCTGACCCGCAGTCGGGATACGCGCCGATTCATTAAGATCAACTACCAGCCGGTGGTGCTCACCTGCCAAACCGTGGTGCTGGTGGCCCAAACGGTGGCGGCGCTGTGCTTGCAAGGCGTGTGGTTCTATGTGGCAGAGGCACTGCTGTTTGCCCTGATGTTGGGAATGAACTGGTATCAGGTGGTGGAGCTGTACAAACTGGTGACGACCAAGATGCTGTCCAAACTGAAAAAGCCGAAGACAGAGGAAGAATAAGAGAAATGTTTCGTGCATAGGCTCTTTTAGCGACTTGGTATTGAATTACAGACGATTTTAGTATATAATCTACAAATGGAGCACGATTATTTGCGTGATTTATAATAATTTTTGGAGGATTTGTATGAAATCAACGATTTCTGTGGCGCAAGCAAAGCGACGGATCAACGACAAACTCAGTCACTTCTTCGGCGTTACGCCGGCAGACGCCACCAATGAACAATATTATAAGGCTGTGGCCATGATCCTGCGGGAGATGCTCAGCGAAAAAAACAGCCAGTTCCGCCATCAGGCTGAGGGTCAGGACTCTAAGCAGATCTATTATCTGTGCATGGAGTTCTTAATGGGGCGTTCCTTAAAGAACAACTTGTATAACCTGGGTCTGACTGAGACTTTTGAAAAGGCACTGGCCGGCTTTGATGTAAAGCTGGAGCAGCTGTACGATGAGGAGCCGGATGCCGGTTTGGGCAACGGCGGCTTGGGTCGTCTGGCTGCCTGTTATCTGGACGGTTTGGCCTCTGACGGCTCCATTCGGTATGAGGCCGGTATTTTTAAGCAGAAGCTGGTAGACGGCTGGCAGACAGAGCTGCCGGACTTTTGGCTGCCCGGCGGAGAGGTTTGGTTAGTGCCCCGTGAGGAGCGCGCCCAGACTGTCAGCTTTGAGGGCTGGGTCGATGAAAGCTGGGACGGGGAGTACCATACCGTCACTATGCGGGATTGCAACACCGTGATCGCTGTGCCCTATGATATGTATGTAAGTGGTCTGGGTGACGGTGTGGCTCGTTTGCGCCTGTGGGCGGCTCGCAAGCCTGCACTGGATATGAGTCTGTTTAATCAGGGCGAGTATATTAAGGCTATGGAACAGTCTGCCATGGCAGAGACCATCAGCAAGGTGCTGTATCCGGCAGATAACACGCCGGAGGGCAAGTCTCTGCGCCTGCGCCAGCAGTATTTCCTGGTGTCCGCCTCTGTGCAGGATATTATTCACCGTCACCTGTCCAAGTACGGCACGCTGGATAATCTGCCGGAGAAGGTGGCAATCCATATTAACGATACCCATCCCACCTTGGCCATTCCGGAGCTGATGCGCATTATGCTGGACGAGTGCGGCTATGATTGGGACTCTGCCTGGAAACTGGTAACCGACACGATGGCGTACACCAACCACACGGTGATGAAAGAGGCGCTGGAGTGCTGGAGCGAGGACCTGTACAAGCGCTTGCTACCCCGTATTTATGAGATCACCAAGGAGATTGACAACCGCTTCCGTGCCTTTGTTTGGGGCGCTACCCATGACGCAGACAAGGTGGAGCGTATGGCTGTGATCTCTTGCGGCGCCGTGCGTATGGCCAACTTGTGCGTGGCCGGTTCTCATAGCGTCAACGGCGTGTCTGCTTTGCATAGCGAGATTTTGAAGGACACGGTGTTCCACGATTTCTACACCATCACCCCGGCCAAGTTTACCAATGTAACCAACGGCATTGCCTTCCGCCGCTGGCTGTGCCAGTCCAACCCGCAGCTGACCGATTATTTAACGGAGCTGATCGGTGACGACTTTATTAAGCACAGCGACCGCCTGCTGACCCTGCGGGATTATAAGGAC
>OLVY01001669.1_pt1 | contig 13565 bp, 10 predicted proteins | sample 1674261 | NCBI WGS metagenome assembly OLVY01 (sample SAMEA103958155, study PRJEB25191) | human gut metagenome | biome: human-associated habitat [ENVO:00009003]; feature: intestine environment [ENVO:2100002]; material: feces | place: Germany | collected 2013/2015
TGGACGTCCATCAGCGCCCCGCCCCTCTCTCAAAAACAAAAACCACCACAAAGGGGACAGGCACCTTTGTGGTGGTTTCCCTCGTGGTGGTTCTAAGTGTAAAGCCTTCTACGACCGGCAGTCGCTAGACAAACAGTACGTGCGCGAGCAGGGCACACACGCACACCGCTCCAAATACCAGTGCCACGATCGAAATTACGCGATCGGCCATGTCCATGTTGGCACGGTTCGTCAAAAACCGATCTTCGTCAGCATCGGCGCACGCCTCACGCACCAGCTCGGCAACCACCTCGCGGCTATCAAGTATCTTTGCATCCATGTTTGCCTCTCCGGCCCCAATCTTGTCCATCGAAAACCAACTCCATGCAACCCGTCGGCGCCTACGGGCGCTCGTTGGGGGCCAGGCGCTGCATCTTGTTCACGGCCTTGAACTTGGTGAACAGCGGCACGTACTCAAAGCTCACGTTGGAGTTCTCCAGGCCGTACCAGCGTGCAGGGGTGCCGGCGGCGCGGCGGATGATGTACTTGAGCGTGATGGCCGTACGCTCGCTCGGCTCCACATCGCTTTCAGGCGCCAGAAGCTTACGAATCAGGACGAACTTGAACGTACCGATGTTGCCCGGATCCTTGTAGACCGAGTAGTCATGCGTCTGCGCCGGCAGCTCGCCGGTGGCAGCCAGGTCCTGAACGACCTGACGCAGGTAGGCATTGACGCGCTGGTTGATCTTGTAGCCCAGGTACAGATGCACGCGGAACACGTAGTCGGTGCCGAACGTCTCGACCGAATAGGCAAAGGTGTGCGGTTCGTCCATGGTCTCGACATTCACGAACCACCAGGCGCGGGCACGCTTGGGATGCTTGTCCAAGATCGAATAGACGATATCGCGGTCGATATAGTCGGTATGGGTGTCCTTGGTCAGGTACACGACGTTGTCGCTCATGCGCTCGTAACGGTCGTCGTCGCGCAGGCGCTTGAGCTGCGGCAGATAGCTGCGCAGCGGCAGCAGCGTAAACTGACGCTGCTCGACCGCCGTGCCGTTGTACCAGCACACCATAATGCCCATGATGAGTGCAGCCATGAGGATGGTGAAATAGCCGCCGTGGAAGAACTTGGTGAGCGAGCTCACGAAGAAGAAGCCTTCGAGCAAAAGGAAGAAGGCCGCGAAGATCCACGGAGCAACCTTGAGCTTGCGCTCCTCGTGCAGGTAGAAGAAGAGCAGCAGCGTGGTGCACATCATAGTCAGCGTAATGGCAAGGCCGTACGCGGCTTCCATATGCGCCGAGTTCTGGAACAGCAGCACCACGATGACGCAGCCGACAAGCATGACGTTGTTGACCATGGGGATGTAGAGCTGGCCCTTGGTCTCGGCAGGATAGAAGACCTGCATGTGCGGCATGAGGTCCAGGCGACTGGCCTCGGACACCAGCGAGAATGCGCCGGTGATGAGCGCCTGCGAAGCGATGATGGCCGCGACGGTGGAAAGGCCGACGGCAAAGGGACGCAGACCCGGGGTGAGCATCTGGTAGAACGGGTTGAGGTCGGCGATACCCATGAGCTCCGGGTTGCCGGCGTTGTTGATAAGCCAAGCGCCCTGGCCCATATAGGACAGCAGCAAGCAGCACTTGACGAACGGCCAGGTGGCGTAAATGTTGCCGCGACCCACATGGCCCATGTCGGAGTAGAGCGCCTCGGCACCGGTGGTGGCAAGGAAGCAGCTGCCCAAGATCATGATGCCCGCATGGTTGTTGGGACTCAGCAAAAAGCCGACGCCGCGCAGCGGGTTGAGGCACAGCAGCACCGCGGGGTACTGGAAGACAAAGAACAGGCCCGTACCGCCCAGGAACAGAAACCACAGCGTCATGATGGGGCCAAAGGCACGGCCGATCTTGGCCGTGCCGATGCGCTGCACCAAGAAGAGCACAATGATGATGGCAAGCGTGATGGCCACGACGCGGGCCTGATCGTCGCCTAACACGGCATGGACTGCCGGAATGGTGCGCAAGCCCTCGATGGCCGTGGTAACGGTAACGGCAGGCGTGAGGATGCCATCGGCGAGCAGTGCCGCACCGCCCAGCATGGCGGGGATGATGAGCCACTTGCCGCAGCGCTTGACCAGGCTGTACAGGGCAAAGATGCCGCCCTCGCCATGGTTATCGGCGCGCAGCGAGATGAGCACATACTTGATGGTGGTCAGCAACGTGACCGTCCACACGACAAGGGAGAGCGCGCCGAGCACAAACTCCTCCGTGACGCTTCCGATGCCGCCGTTGCCGGCAACGAGCGCCTTGGTTACATACATGGGGCTGGTGCCGATATCACCATACACCACGCCCAGCGTGACGAGCATCGCCGAGATGCTCACAGGAATCGCAGCGTGCGAGGCTGCCTCCTTGGCCTTTTGTTCCATAAGCCGGTTTCCTCCCAACTTTAATGTTCGAAGGAATTATAGGTAATCGGCCCATGTTTGAATGGCACCGTTTTCCCAGCTAGATAAACATTTATACGGCCTTTAAGCCACCTCGGCGATATGGAATGTGACAGAGGGACTGTCCCTTTGTCACATTCGTCATTTTCCAAGCCAATTTTTGAACCACCACTCCATGGAGCGGCTCATCTCGGCCATAAAGGGACTCGTGTGCTTGCGGGTATAGATGTCCACGACGCGCTCCCCCACCTCGCGGGCATGCGGACGGAACATCGCGTCCATCTCGGCCACCTGCGCGTCCATGGTCGCAGCATCGGCGCGGCAGTAGCGCTCCTCGTGCACTAGGTTCACCACGGGGTGCGCGATTGCCGGGCGCTCCTTACGGGGCGTGCCGATGATGAGCATCGATAGCGGCATGGTATAGGGCGGCAGATCGAGCAGCTCGGCAACTTCCTCGGCATTCTCGACGATATCACCGATGTAGCAGCTCCCCAGTCCCAGGGCCTCGGCGGCAACCACGGCGTTTTGCGCGGCGATCACGGCGTCCTGGGCCGCGATGGCAAAGTCGCCCAAACCCGGCGCGCGGCGGGGCGCCTTGCCCGTACGCTCGACAAACTCGGGCTCAAAGCAGCCCACGTGCTCAAACAGATCGATCCACTTGGCATAATCGACCACAAATATGAGTGCCCAGGGCGCCTTGGCGATCATGGGCTGGTGGTCGCACAGGTCAGCCAGACGGTCCAGCGTGGCCTGCTCGCGAATGCTCACGATGGAATACATCATCATGGCGCCCGCCGACGGCGCGCGACTCGCCGCATGCAAAATCGCCGCCCGCTGCTCGTCGGTCACCGCTACGGGACGATCGTTGTCATCGCGCGCAAAAGCGCGCGTGGACGAACGGTGCTCCAAAATGTCCAGCACCGCGTTGCCCGTAGTCTCGGCCGAATAACCGCCGGCGTCCACGACCGCAGCTCCGTCGCCGCCCATGTCCGCCTTGCAAACCTGCTCGCTCATCGCCCTACCCTCGCCATTTCTTTAAGAAGCCTTTACGTTTCCGTGTAATTCCCGTCCATTATCGCGCAGGTCGCCACTACATTGCGCCACACCGACGCACATGCGCGTTAATATGGCTGGTTGTTGTGCGCAGCCCGCAAATGCAGCGCATATTTAGGTAACAATCGGGTAAACCCCCGCTTTCGTAGGTTTTAAGTTTGTGAGGAGTCTCAGCATGTTCGCTGCCGCCATCTCGCTCGTCGGTCTTGCGGCGACCGTCTACCTTGTCTTGCGCGAGGCCAAGGCCATTCGCGCACAGTCGGGCACCGTTGCCAAGGGCGCCATCGCCTGGAGCGTCGCCTTCGGCCTGTTCCAGGTCTTTTTGACTATTTGGGGCGCCATTGGCCTCGTGGCACAAAACGAACCGCTCGCTTTTGTGATGCTCATCCTGACCAACGTCATCCTCACCGGATGCGCCTGGGCCAGCATCGCCCGCGACCGCATCGCCCCGCGCGTCTTTGCGTTCGCCGGGCCCGACGCCCCCGCCCCCACCGGCAAGCTCGCTCGTTTACGCGGCGCCTTTGTGGGCCGCCCGCTTGTCGCCGCCGTCTTGTGCCTGCTGCTCGCCGGCGTCTTTGCACTGCTGGGCATGGAAGTCTCGTCCAACCACGACTTTACCTGGGTCTACCCCCTGTGCATCCTGCTCGAGTGGGCCATCATCACCGTGCTCATGACCGGCTTGTTCTTCCTGTTCCAGCGCCACGGCACAGCTCCCGCGGTCCTGGCCTTTGCCCTCTTTGTCCTGGGCATTGCCGAGTTCTTTGTCATCACGTTTAAATCCATGCCCATCCAGCCGGGCGACCTTTCGGCCATCTCCACCGCCGCCGCGGTCGCCGGCAACGGCTACACCTTCTCGATCTCGCTGTTCTGCGTGCTGTCCATGGGCTTTACCGCCATCGCCATGCTGCTATGCGAGTACGCCGGCCTGGTGGCACCGCACCGTCAGAAGGGCGCCGCCAACGCCAAGCGCATGCTGCTCACCAACCTGCTCGTCGCCGTGCTGTGCCTGGGCGGTGTGACCGCGCACGTCACGCTCATCGACTACTACAACACCCTCGGCATCACCGTCTACACCTGGCGCCCGCTCGAGAGCTACTGGCGCGAGGGCTACCTGCCTGCCTTTATTAGTGCGGCGCAGTCCATCAAGCCGCCCAAACCCGCCGACTACTCCGTCGACGATGCCAAGGCCACGCTCAAAAAGTACGCCAAGGCCTACGACAAGTCCGACGCCGCCAAGAGCGACGAGCGCACCGCCGCAAAGGACCAATTCGACAGCGAGAAGCCCACGGTCATCGCCATCATGAACGAGACCTTCTCGGACCTGTCCATCTACCAGAACATGCGCGCCGGCTACGAGGGCCCGCAGTACTTTAAGAACCTGTCCAACTGCCTCAGCCGCGGCAAGCTCTATGTGAGCGCCTACGGCGGCGGCACGGCCAATACCGAGTTTGAGTTTATGACCGGCAACTCCATGGCCAACCTGGGCTCGGGCGTGTACCCCTACACCATCTACAACATGGAGACGACCGGGAACCTGGCAGAGCAGTTCAAATCGCTCGGCTATTCCACCACGGCCATGCACCCCAACCACGCGACCAACTGGAACCGCGAGAACGTCTACAAGGACTTTGGCTTTGACCAGTTCCTGTCCATCAACGATTTCCAGGGCGCCGATACTCTGCGCGGCATGGTGACCGACCAGGCTACCTACGACAAGATTCTTGAGCTGCTCGACCAGAACGCCGATCCGCAGTTTATCTTCGACGTGACCATGCAGAACCACTCGGGCTACGATACGGGTCTGCTGCCGGTCGACAAGCAGATGCACCTGAACATCGACACGACCGATCTGGATGCCAAGACCATCGAGGACGGCACGCTGTCCGATGTCGACGAGTACGTCTCGTGCATTGAGCAGTCCGACCAGGCGCTGCGTTACTTCCTCAACGCCCTGAACAAACTCGACCGCAAGGTGGTCGTGGTGTTCTGGGGCGACCATCAGCCGTTCTTCCCGTCCAAGTTCAACGACAAGTGGTTTACCGGCGAGGACGACGCCACCCACCAGGAGCGCTTGTGGCAGACCGACTACATCATTTGGGCTAACTACGACGTTGCCGGCTGCAACCAGACGAGCGAGGTCGACGACCTGTCCACCAACTACCTGTCCACCCAGCTTATGCAGCTGATTGGCGCGCCTCTCTCCGACTATCAGAAGGCGCACATGACGCTGCGTGAGTCGCTGCCCGCTATCAACTCCGTGGGCTACGAGGACGCTAGCCTGCGCTGGGCGCTCTCCTCCAACGTCACCGGCGACGACGCCGCTGCCGCAGCCGCCACCAAGGCGCGCGAGGATTACGCCAAGATGCAGTACTACGAGATGTTCCGCGACGGCAAGAACGTGTACACCGAGCACTTCCAGACCGAGGCCAACGAGACCGACCCCAACCTGGCACCGGGCACGACCAAGATCAAGTAGCGACTAGCTGCGAGTTCATAACTGAAACGTCTGTCCGGGCGGAGGCATATAAGGTTCCCTGCTCGGACAGTCCTGCGCAAGACGGAGGCCACGTCATGTGGCCTTTTTTGCATCCGGAAACCGTGTCCCAGAATTCACGTCCGGAATGGGATGCATTTTCCGCTTGTGGCTCCGTTGGGAAACTGCATCCCACTCCAAAGGCAAATTCTGGGACGGGCTTTCCGAAACCCCATCCATCCGGAAAGCCCGTCCCACTCTGCATACATCCAGCGAACGCATGCGAGTGTGTCGTCCAGGACGGTCTCGTCATCGGGGTGATGGAAAATGTCACCCCAAACGCTTGCCACGGTTGCGCCCACGAGTGTCAAGAAAAAAGCCTCGAGTATTTCGAGGCTTTCACATTTGTATTGCTTTGCACGAAGGACCGCGAGCGACGCTCTACTCGCCCAAAACGGCCTTTTTGGCGGCTGCAGCCATGTTATCCAGATCTTCCTTGGTGGGATGGTCCTTCGCGGCAACCCAGTTGTCGAGCAGCATCTTAAATCGGGCGTTGTCGGGATCTTGCTCGAGCATGGCCTCGTAGCGCTGCTTGACCGCGGGGCCCATCTTGCCCTGGCACATCGCCCAGCCCGCAAGCTCGGCATCCCCAGCCAAATTGGAAGTTACGCGATCGATAATCTGCTGGTAATAGCTCTGGTCGGCGCCAAAACCGCAGGTGCCAAACAGAAAGACGCGCTTGCCGTGCAAGGCGGAGAGCAACGCCGCGACCGAAGGCGTGCACGCGCCCTTGTCGCACCAAAAACCGACGAGCACCGTGTCGGCCGCGCAGGCGCCCTGCGCCTCGAGCGCAACCTGATCTGCATCCGCATCGTCGCTCAACGCCGCGGCATGGACAAACTCAACACCCGCAGCCTGCAGAGCGCGCTTGATCGCGCCCGAAACCATCCTGGTATTACCGCTCTTGCTGTTAACCACCAAAGAGCATGTCATAGTCACGTTGCCTCGTATCCCCCAAAACTAAAGCCACTAATGCAATTTATTAGATGAATATCTTAGTACTAACGTGACAGATGTAAACCACCGTCTGTCGATTGATTAATTTGCCCCACGGGCTTGCTCACTGGGCGAATTGGCTGCGGTAGAGTTCGGCGTAGAAGCCGCCTGCCGCTAACAGCTCGTCATGCGTGCCGCGCTCGATAATCTGGCCGTCGCGCATGACCAGAATACAGTCGGCGTTGCGGATGGTGCTCAGGCGATGCGCCACCACAAAGCTCGTACGACCGGCCATGAGCTCATCGAATGCCGCCTGCACCTGCAACTCGGTGCGGGTATCGATGCTCGAGGTCGCCTCGTCCAGCAGCAAGATAGCCGGGTCGGTGAGCATGACGCGTGCGATGCACAGCAGCTGCTTTTGGCCCTGGCTAAACGTGCCGCCGTCCTCGCCGATGACCGTATCGTAGCCGCCTGGCAGCTGCACGATAAACTTGTGTGCGTGTGCGCGCTTGGCCGCCTCGATAACCTGTTCACGCGTGGCATCGGGACAACCGTAGGCGATGTTTTCGGCCACGGTGCCCTCGAACAGCCAGGTATCTTGCAGCACCATACCAAAGGCGCGGCGCAGGCTTGCGCGCGTGTAGTCACGCGAAGACCGGCCATCGACCATGATGCGTCCGGCATCGATATCATAAAACCGCAGCAGCAAGTTGATGAGCGTTGTCTTGCCGCAACCCGTGGGGCCAACGAGGGCGAAGCGCATGCCGGGCTTGGCCTCGATGCAGATATCCTGCAGCAGCTTGCGGTCGGGCACGTAGCTAAAGTCCACATGCTCAAAGGCGACCTCGCCCTGCGGGGCGGCAAGTTCCACGGCATCTGGCGCATCGGGCTCCTGCTCGCGTGCATCGAGCAGCGCAAACATGCGGCGCGCCGAGGCGTACGCGGTCTGGATCTGCGTAATGACGTTGGTGACCTCGTTGAACGGCTTGGTGTACTGGTTGGCATAGGATAGAAAGATCTGCACGCCGCCCACCGTAAGCGCCGCGGGCACGCCCGTGATCACGCCCACGCAGCCGATCACAGCGACCACGGCATAGATGATGTTATTGATAAAGCGCGTGCCGGGGTTGGAGAGCGAACCCATAAACTGCGCGCGCTCGCCCGCGGTGTAGAGCTCAGCGTTGAGGGCATCGAAGCGCTGCTGGGCGTTGGGACCATAGGCAAAGGCGTCGACAAGCTTTTGCTCGCCTACGTACTCCTCGATATGACCACCGAGCTGCCCTTGAATACGCTGCTGTGCCGTAAAGCTTTTGTTGGAAAGCTTGGCGATGGCGCCGGCTGCAAAAATGGAAAGCGGCGTGACGAGCACCACCACGAGCGTCATGGTCAGGTTAATGGAGAGCATAAACGCGAGCGTGCCCACGATGGTGATAACACCGGTGAAGAGCTGCGTAAAGCCCTGCAGCAGACCGTCGCCCACCTGATCGACGTCGTTGACCACGCGGCTCATAAGGTCGCCGCGGGCATGGCTGTCGATAAAGCTGAGCGGCATACAGCTGAGCTTATCGCTCGCCTCCACGCGCATGTCGCGCACCGTCTCGTAGGACAGGCGGTTAACGCAGTAGCCCTGCAGCCACTGGAAGGCCGCAGCACCTACCACGACGAGCGCGAGTTTGATAACGAGCGGCAGCAACGCGTCAAAGTCCACCTGCCCGGCGGCGACGATCAGGTCGATGCCCTCACCAATGAGAATCGGCGTGTAGAGCTGCAGAATCACGGAGATGGCGGCGCTCACAAACGACGCTACAAACGAAATGCGATGCGGACGAACGTAGCCCATCAGGCGGCGAGTCACCGCACCCACGGGATAGCGCTCGGGATCGCCGGGCTGGCGCGGGCCGTCGCCCAGGTCGTTGAGGCTATCGTTGCCGGACACGTTGGCCGTCATCGTGGCGACCGAACCGGAGGAAGTGTACGGATTCATTTAGCAGCCCTCCTTTGCGCAAGTGGATGCCGGGGCAGCCGGGGCGGACGCGGGACTTGGAACGGACGTGGGCGCCGCACTCCTCTGCTGGCCCTCGAGCTCCTCGCGGCGCAGCTGCGACTGGCAAATCTCGCGGTAGAGCTGGCAGCTTGCATACAGCTCGTCATGCGTGCCCAGGCCCGCAACCGAGCCGTGATCGAGTACGCAGATCATGTCGGCGTCGCGCACGGTCGAGACGCGCTGGCTTACGATCACCGTCGTGAGCGGCAGCCCGCCCTCGGCGGCACCGCGAACGCTGCGCTCGCGGATGGCATGGCGAAGCGCCGCGTCGGTCTTAAAGTCGAGCGCCGACGCGGAGTCATCCATGATCAATATCTGAGGCGAGCCCACTAGGGCGCGCGCGATAGTCAGACGCTGGCGCTGGCCGCCGCTAAAGTTCTTGCCGCCCGCCTCGACCGGGGCGTCGAGCCCCTGCGGCTTGTTGCGCACGAACTCGCTCGCCTGCGCCATATCGAGCGCCGCCCACAGCTCCTCATCGGTCGCCGACTCGTCACGCCAGGTCAGGTTGCTGCGGATGGTGCCGCTCACCAGCGACGCGCGCTGCGGAACGGTCGCGACCACGTGGCGCAGCTGATCGAGCGGCCAGGTACGCACATCGGCGCCCATCACGCTCACGCTGCCGGCGCTCGCGTCGTACAGGCGCGGGATAAGCGAGACGAGCGTGGACTTACCGCTGCCCGTACCGCCGATAATGCCGAGCGTCTTGCCCAGCGGGAGTTCCAGCGTCACATCGCTCACGGCATTTGCCGCGCCCGCGCCAAAGGAGAAGCTCGCATGGCTCAAGCTCAGCGCGGAAATGGGAGTGGCGCCACCCGCCAGGTCGCTCGGCTTGGGCAGCGCGACCGGCTGGTTGCCCTCGTCGGTGATGCTCGGCACGCAATTGAGCACCTCGTTGATACGTGACGCACTGGCGCTCGCCTTGGTAAAGACCACGACCAGGTTGGCGACGTACACGATGGAGGTGAGGGTCTGCGTCATGTAGTTGACGAACGCCATGACCTGACCCTGCGTGAGCTCGCCCACGTTGACCTGGATGCCGCCCACCCACAGGATGGCGCACACGCCCAGGTTCATCACCAAAAACGTGACGGGATTAAGGATTGACGAGAGCTTGCCCACCGCGATGGCGGTATTGGCCTGGTCATCGGCGGCTTGGGCAAAACGCTCGCACTCGTGGTCCTCACGCACAAAGGCGCGAACAACGCGGGCGCCCGAAAGCCCCTCGCGGCAGATAAGCGCGATGCGGTCGAGCTTTGCCTGCAGCTGCCTGTAATACGGAATGCAGCGCGCCATGACAAACCAAAACACCAGGCCGATAGCGGGCGTGCAAATCAAAAAGATCATGCCGAGCTTAAGGTCGATGGCAAGGGCCGCGCACATAGAGCCCACCGCCAAGAAGGGCCAGCGGATGAGCATGCGTACGCCCAGCGCCACAGCGAGCTGCACCTGGTTGACGTCGTTGGTGATGCGGGTGATAAGCGACGGCGTGCCAAAGCGGTCGAGTTCGGCATAGCTCAACTTGTTGATGTGCTGGTAGAGCGCACCGCGGATATCGGTGCCCATGCCCTGCGAGGTGAGCGCCGCCATCTTTTGGCAGACGAGCGTAAACGAGATGCCGATCACAGCCATGGCGCCAAGTACCATGCCGTAGTGGATAACGGCGTTGACATCGTGTGCGCCAATACCCTTATCGATCATCTGGGCAATCACCAGCGGCGTCAGCAGATCAAAGATCACTTCGATCAGCTTACACGCAGGGCCGATCACCATATACCGGCGAAACTTACCACCAAAACGCCCGAGCAGCTCAATCATGTATAGGCGCTCCCTATCATTATCCACATTCAATTCGAACCATGATAGTACCGCCACCCCAAAAGAAGCGTAAACAACTCGTCATTTCTAACGGGATTCAGTTTTCAGAGGGGTATACGCGCACACCCAGCCAGTGTCGGGTCAACTAGCATGGTATATTTACATTAGTGCTACCAAGTTAGTCGCCGACCCTTGAAATGAGGTGCCGAGATGAACGACATTCTCGCAAGAAGAGCAAGACGAGCAACTGTGGGCATCGCCCTTTCCGCGGCACTTGTCGCGGGAATCGCCCCCGCAACGGCGATCGCGGCAGAAACCAGCGCCCCCACCGGTGCAGTTGCCTTGCAGACGGAAGACGCGGCCGCCGCAAAAGAAAAGGCTCTGTTAGACCAGGATTGACATTCCGCCCCGTCATCTTCTTGCGATTGCACAATGGTCGCCCCCTTGCCGGATTTGAATCCGGCAAGGGGGGCGATGCGCCCGGGGCCGGACGAGCCGCTCGCCTGGCCCTGCCGTTTCATGCCGACCTGCCGGCTATCTCGCCGTCTCCCCGTCGGGCGCCGGCGCCTTGACCCTCATCTCGAACGGCATCCCGCCCTCTCGGACGAGCGCCCTGAGGAACGCGTTGACGGCGGTGGACATGGACAGCCCGAGCTCGTCCAGGATGACTGTGGCCTCCTTCTTGACCTCCGGGTCGATGCGGATCGTCGTGGCCGGTATGTTCGACGGCATGGTTGTACCTTTCCTCGTATATCACGGTGCAACTATTTTATCGTCTCTATGCGGCGGGCGCGGCCCAGTAGTCCATGTAGGGCGGCTCCACGTTGAACATGTCGCGGATACGGCTCCTGCAGACGCCGTGCGCGAGCTGCCGCGCGACCGTGCGCTCGGCAGTGCCTGAGTCGGCCGCCATGAAGGTTCGGCACCACCTGAACCAGGCGAGGTAGGCATCGAGGTGCTTCGTCGACACGCCCCTGAACGGCCCCATGAAGGCGCCGAGGAGCGAGTGGACGGTGTTGATCCGGTTGATGGTTCCCTCGGAGCGGTCCTTGGGGTCGTAGGCCGCGTGCGCGGCGACCTCGAGCTCGGCGAGGACGTCGACGTAGGCGGATGCCTTGTCCGTCGCCACGACCGAGCCGGACATGATGCGGCCCCTCAGCACGTCCATGGCGCGTTTCCTTGACAAGACGCCCCGCCCCGAGACCTCGAGAAACGTCTCGTTCGAGTCGTTCACGCCGGTCATGACGCAGATCTGCTCGCGCGACAGGCCGCGCTTGTGCACCTGCTTGCCGCGATGCCGGGAGGCCCGCGGCATCATGAACGACCCCTTCGTGTGGTTGCCCTTGAACGACTCGGGGAAATAGGTCTCGTCGAGCTCGCAGCCGCAGCCCCGCTCGACCCTGAACGAGGGGGAGTAGGCCGAGAGGCACTCGATCAGCCTGTGGCGCATGGTGTAGGCGGTCTTGAGGCAGACGCGGCAGCGCCTCGCGCATTCGCGCAGGGGCAGCATGAGCACGAAGCACTCGGCGTAGGCCATCCAGGTCTCCTTCGGGAGCCTGCTCGTCCCCAGGATGCGCTCGCTGCCCATGCCGAAGGTCCTGCCGCAGCTCCGGCAGAGGTAGCGCTGCTCGCCGTTCTTCGATTTGCCCTTCTTCACGACCGCGACGGACCCGCAGCGCGGGCAGCGTTCGACTTCGTAGGCGGAGCCGGCCGCGTCGTCGAACGCCGCCGCGCGAATCACGTCCCTGACGGACTCGATAGCGCGGCGGCGCTCGGTCTTGCTGAGGTTCGCCATGCCCTTCTTGAAGTTGAGGACTAGGTCTTCGGCGTTCATGCTGCCCCCATCATCGCGGTCTACGGGGTCAACGATATGGCACCGTGGGGACATATGTATGTCAATCCTGGTCTAACAGAGCCTTGTACTTTGCCTTGCAATGGTGCTATGTGCATCATTTGCGAGGTATAGGTCCGAGCAGTCGTTCATCGATGGCGCTGAAAACGGTTTTGGCATAGACGGGATGTATGTCAACGATGGCGCGACCAAGCCGTCTATGGCGATTCTTGCAGGCGAAGATATGGAATGGCAAATCTGTAATGACGATGGCTCTTGTATGAGTGGTCGTTTGGCCGCAACGAGCGATCCGAATTCGTTTGATCTTCTCGACAATGATGGATCGGATTGCGGTTCAGTTCACCTGTCGTATGCATCACGAGACGGGATGGACGGCATTCTCTACGTCTCCCACGAGACTGGCGATTTCAAGATGCGCAGGACTAACCGAGTGCCGGCTTTTATCGAGGAGTGAGAATTCCTGGCGGTCTGCCGATCAGGCCGCCAGGGTATCGAACCCCGCATTCATCCGTACACACACGGATGAATGCGGGAAGTGTCCGGATGAAGTTGATAATCAAGGAAACAATACCGTTCTGCCTGGGACGGCTTTGGTCTGGACTTTAACTACAACATCGCAATCGACACTTATCAGCTCGCGCGACGCGCATGGCCAAATCTCGGACGCTGGTGCATGGAGGACCTTCGAGATTTACTGGACATCCAAAACGACGACGCATACCGCGTGCTCGCCGACTGCGAAAACGAGATGGCTGTCTACAATGCGATCAGAAACGGCGTGAAGTCCGGAGAGCTTTCTGTGGAACCGCTGCGCCGTTGCGCGAGCCGACCGGGCAACCCGGGCAACCCGGGCAACCCGGGCAACCCGGGCAACCCGGGCAATCTGGTCCCGGCTCTCACGGTCGT
>OLVY01001670.1_pt1 | contig 13559 bp, 10 predicted proteins | sample 1674261 | NCBI WGS metagenome assembly OLVY01 (sample SAMEA103958155, study PRJEB25191) | human gut metagenome | biome: human-associated habitat [ENVO:00009003]; feature: intestine environment [ENVO:2100002]; material: feces | place: Germany | collected 2013/2015
CTGTCTGCCTTTTCACTTTCAGATCCATGTCTGCCCATCACGAGAGTATATGCCGCAAACATTATGACTATTACAAAAAATGCGCTTACTGCGATATAATCAGCAGCCTTTTTCATTAATGTTCACTCCTCCCATTTTATCTCACGAATAAATTCATAGACGAATTACCTCCGCCCACAAGAAACGCTGTACTGATAAGCAGAAATCCTATAGTGAGCATTGGCTCGATTATGTAAACTATATTAGTATTGAGCTGCATTATCCGGCGTTTGAGATATCTGCCGATACCTGTTGCAAAAAAGCCGCAGATTAGATACATCACAACTCCTGTTTTTATCACATACGATGCAAGAACATCTCCTGCAAAGCTTCCCCCGCCGAGCATTGCGGCAACATATCCGCAGGCTGAAGGCAGGCTGTCTATCGCAAGAAACGGCAGACCTATAAGAAACAGAACATTCATCACCGCACATCTTACCCATGTCGGCACAGCCGCAAGAATATTTTTCAAGAGATATTCTATGCCAAGCATAACACAAATAAACGCTGCCCACAGCATTGTGTGTCTGCCGTAGCCATACCAAACCGAGCCTGCAAGCACAGACAGTATCAATGCCCAAAGGCAAACGCTGTCTTTATTTCTACATATAGGTCTGTAGAAATAATCTCTCACCCAACTATAAAAGGTGCAGGCAAATCGTTTTATAAGCTCATTAAAGCCTGCTGACATAAACGGCAGATCAAAGTTATCAGGAAGTTTAAAGCCGAGCATTGAACCAATACCCTGTGCAATATGCGAATAAGCTCTAAACTCATAGTAGAACGCAAATGAGAAAGCTATTATCCCAAGCCATGCACAAGCGGCGGAGAGCGAATCTGTACTTACTCCCCTTATGTGCTGCCACATCTCGTACATAGGATCCGACAGAAAAAGCTTCTCCGCAAAGCCTATAAGCATAAGCTTTATGCCCTCTGCAAGCTTCCCAGAGGTTATGACAGGTTTTCTAAGCTGTTCGCTCATATCCGAAAATCTTAGTATCGGTCCACAGCTAAAGCATGGGAAAAAGCATATATATTGAGATACCAAAAGAAAATTCTTCTCAGGCTCTATTTCTTTCCTATAGATATCCATGCAGTAGGAGATGCCATGGAGAGTGAAAACGCCCGCTCCCCACACAGGGAAAAGCTTTAGCATTGCGCCTTTGCCTGTGAATATAGACGTCACGTCATAGCTGCTGTGACCGCTTCTTATGAATACAAGAAGCACTGCCATATTTACTATCACCGATAATATGAGCCATAGCCTTTTAAGTCCTTTTTTGTCTGCGAAGCGGTGGATAAGCCTGCCGCAAAAGTATGATACAACAGCACACACCGCCATTGGTATTATCCCCCATGTGGACACCCACAGACACAGCACAACTGTTCCAAGCAGGAACACGGCTTTTCTGAAACGCACCCCTGACAAAGTGTATACTCCCATAAAAACAGGAAGAAAGAAATATAAAAATTCAAGACTAACCAACGCTATTCTCCTTGTCTTTATTGTTTTCTGAGGTCAATTCCTCTATGAGTGCTTGCAAGCTTTCTTTATCTAGCATTGTGTTCACCACTTCAAGCAGTGCATTTGCAGTGAGCTTTTTGGGCAGCGACAGCTTTTCGCACACAAGCTGTCTGAGCCTGCTGCTGTCAGGTCTGCCGCTTAGACCCAGCTCATAAAAGTCAAGCTTGGTCATGAGTTCTCTGTCTGCGACCTTTTCGCCTATAATGCCTGCTTTTTCAAAGGCTTCCCTGATAATATCCGCAGGAACGCCCTCGACCCCTAACAAGCCCTCTTTTGACGGCTCTGTCTTGCGCTTTTCTTTGCCGAATATCTCAGGAACATACACGTTCACGATATCGCCTTTGGGGACGATACCCTTTATATGCCCTCTTATACGAAAGCCTGCGGTGTCAGAGTCAGTAAGAATTGCTATTCCGCCATGTTGAGCATAGTATCTTATAAGCGCTGCCTTGTCAGGGTCTTTATAGATACGAAAGCCGTTAGTGACGATTATAACGCCGTCAACTATGGACGAAAGCTTTATCTTATCATATTTTCCCTCAACGATTATTGCCCTTGATATTTTAAGTTTTTCCATTTACTAACACCTTAACGCCATTGACCTTGCAAGCCCCTGCTCGAGGGTGAGCATATCTCCGTCTTTTCCCCGTGACCTTGTTTTGAGCATAAGGTCAGTTTCAGAAAGTATCTCAAGCGTTTTTCTTATACGCTCCGCCGAGATATTTCCGCACTCGGAATAGGCGTTTTTTACTGCAAACTCTCTGTTTTTCGCATAGGAAAAATCTTTAGCCACGTCTGCAACGCTCCTGCCAGAGGAACGTGCAAGCTTCGCCCTATAGATATCCGCAAGGGAAAAGCCGATTATTCCTATGATAGCATATGGTTCATAATTCTGCACATCGAGTTCACGCAAACGTGTGAAGACCATTGCCGCATTGCCTCTGAGGATATTTATTGCGAGAGAATATCCGTCCGACTCGATACGCCTGATACAAAGCAAGTCGATATCTTCTCTTGTTACCTCCCTGCCCTCTGCATAAGCTGAAAGCTTTTCAAGCTCCTTGCTGATAAATGCAGTGTCGCACAAACAGAGGTTTGCAAGATACTCTGCGTTGCTTTTTGTTATGGTACAGCCGCTTTTTGCAAGATAGGTGGATATAGACTTTCCAAGGTCGGAATCCCTTTTGTATTCAAAGTTGCAGACAGTGCCGTGCTTTTCGCAGAAATCTGCAAAGCGCTTGTTTTTGTCTGTAAGATACTTTTTGTTCTTGAAAAGGTCAACTCCTGTGGCATAGATTATCACTGTGGTGGTTTCGCCAAGAGAGCCTAGGATCTTTTTCAGGTCGTCCAGATCGTCCTTAGTCACTGCGTCTATATTAAGGTCGTTTATAGTCACCACCACACGTTCAGCCATAAAAGGCAGAGCTTCGCAAGCGTCTGTAAGCATTGGAAAATCAAGATTTTTGCCGTCAAGCTTATGAAAGTTCATGACCTGAGCGTCAGCAGGGCAAAGTTTGTTCACAAGCCTTTTTGTAAAGCTTTCAAGTGCCGCTGTATCATGTCCGTAAAAATAATAAAGGCTGTCGATATCATTCTCTCTTATCGTTTTACCAAGAGCCGAAGCCGTAAGCAAAGCCATAGTCCGTCCTCCTTATCTGCGAATTTTTCATATCTATCATCAATGGGTATTCTTCATCTGTTGTGTCAAGGTTTCTGCCGTTTATGGTGACAGAACCTTTTTCTATAGTGACCACACAGCCCTCGTTGGTAATTTTATAGCCGTCCTCCAGTGCTTCTATGTTAACGCCGTTCCAATCAAGCTGTGCGCCTGTCATGAACGGCAGTTCGCTGTCATTATCAGGCTCGCCATTTATATAAAATCTGTCAGGTCGTATAGTCATCTGCTCGTTATATTTCGTTATAGTGTAATACTGTTCGCTTTCTATAAATGCGCCTTTTAGCTCTTTTATGCCGTAAAGCTCCAAAAAGCTTTCCATACCGCTGTTGAGCTTACCCTTACTGCCCATATCGAAAACCATACCTTTTGTTTTATCATACAGCACAGCCTGCACTGCATTTCCTTTTGGCATTACAACTATCTTTACCGAGCCTCCAAAAGCAAGAGAAAAATTATACACCGCTGTCCAACATACAAGCATTAGAGCAGTGCAAAAAGCCCCAAGCTTTACTGACTTTCTCAGAAACATGACCGCCACAGGTACAAGGCAGGTAACGAGCATTACAATACCAAGTGGTCTTACTCCACGAGGAAGATAGGCAAAGCTGAATTTTGAAAACAGCTCAGCAAGAAACAGAACAACTTTCAGAAGATACTTTACCACCGTCAGCACAGGATAGGCTATTATTGCCGCACCGCCTGTTACCGCAGTTATTACCGTCAGACCCAGAGCAAGGGTACACACAGGCACCAGCAGGATATTTGATAGTGGTGCAACAAGAGATATTTCGCTGAAAAACATTAGCTGAACAGGCATTGTGCAAAGAAGTATCGTCACCGCTGTGACTATTTCACGCTCAATGTTGCCAAGAATATCCCTGCGCTTTACCATCGTCACCGCTTTCGGGCATACAACGCTTATAACAAACGCAGCTGTGAATGACAGCAAAAACGAACTGTCTGCCGCCGCATAGGGTGAAAGAGTGAGTATTACAACAGCGCAAAGGCAGAGAGTATTTGCTGGGTCTGGTCTGCGGTAAAGGAGCGGTGCGGCAGTGACCAAGGTCAGCATAACAGCCGCCCTCACAACGGATACTGAAAATCCTGCAAAGACCGCAAACGCCCATATGGCCACAGTTTGGACAGCAAATATCACACGCTTATCCTTGCTTAGTTTCTGCATGAGCCAGCCTATCATGGCACTTATTATGACCACATGAGTTCCCGACACGGAAAATATATGACCTATGCCACTACGATAGACCGTGAGCTTCGTTTGCTTTGAAAGCTCAGTTTTATCTCCGCAGAGCATTGCAGCGGCAAAACCGCCCTCATCTCCGCCTATGATATCGTTTATCAACATGAACATCTTGTCACGATAGTGCATTATACTGCGTAAAATGGTGTTTCCACCGCCTGTGACTTCTATGCTTTCAGCGGTCGAGCCTTTGAGAAAAACGCCTTTAGGTCTGTTATACTGCTCAGACCTGAAATTGATACTGTCTTCTATCCTACTGACCTTTACTGTCGCCACGATATTGTCATAGTAATCATATTCAATGTCATCTGCATAAAAGGTCAGCCTGCCTTTTACTTCGCCAATGGTACCATTGACACTTAGTCGACAGGTGTCAGAGCCTATATAGCTTATGTCGGTTATCTCGCCTTTAACTGTTACGGTCTTTCCGTCTAAAGCTGTCAGTTTATCATAGAAAATGTGAGTATAAGCGGTATTGACTCCCACCGCTATCAGGAACGAAACAAAGCAGAGAGCTATATGCTTTCGGTATCTCTTAAAAAGCGCAAAGGCTGTAATGGCTACACACGCTGACGCAAGTGCGAAAACTGCATTGTTCCTGCCCCAGCCAATGGTACATAGAAAAAGTCCTGCAAAATACGAAAAGCCGATATAACAGCTTTTTCTCACCACTGCCGCCGTCCCCCTTAAAACTAAGGGCGGATAAGAAATTTACCCGCCCGTTTGATTTCTTTAACCGGCTGGCCAAGCAAGTGGTCTGCCTGCAAGAAGATGAAAATGAATGTGGAAAACACTCTGTCCTGCCTGCTCGCCGCAGTTGGAAACAACTCTGAAACCGTCCTTAAGGTCGAGGTCTTTGGCAAGCTTTGCGATAACTTCATAGATATGTGCGATAACTGCACTGTTCTCAGGGGTTATTTCGTCAAGCTTTGAAATATGCTGCTTAGGGATAACAAGATAATGAATCGGAGCTGTAGGAGCAATGTCCTCAAAAACGTATGTCAGCTCGTCCTCGTATATTTTCTTTGAAGGTATTTCCCCGGAAATAATTTTACAAAAAAGACAATCTTCCATTTATCTCTCCGCCTTTCAAAAAGGGGTAGGCTGCACAGCATTTTGCACAGCCTTTGCCCATATTATTTTACAAATTCGCCAACTATTTCGTTTACCTTGTCAAGTGCCTCGTCTATCTTAAATCTGTCACCAATACCAGCCATAGCAGAGTCAGGACGTCCGCCGCCCTTACCGCCTGTGAGTGCGGCTACCTTGCCTGCTATCTTTCCTGCGTGTGCACCCTTTGCAACAGCATTCTTGCCGCAAACTACAACAAGGTTTGCCTTTTCACCGTCAACGCCTGCAACAACTGCAACTGCGTCAGCTTCTCTTGCTTTAAGCTCGTCGCCCATTTTTCTGAGCATATCAGGTCTTGTATTTGTGAGCATTGCAGTGACCACCTTAACGCCGTTGACCTCATACGGATTATCGAACAGTGACTTTGTTTTGAGATTTGTTATCTCAGCCTGCAAAGCGTCTCTTTCCTTTTCAAGATCCTTGACTTCCTGCATGATAGCATGACATCTCTTTACGATGTCCAGTGGATTTGCAAGCTTAAGGCTTTCAGCCGCCTGCTGGATAGTTGCGGCTCTTTCCTCAACAAGCTCCAGAACGCCTCTGCCTGTTACGGCTTCGATACGTCTTACGCCTGAAGCTACAGAGCTTTCGGAGATTATCTTGAACAGACCTATTCTTGAAGTATTGTCAAGATGTGTACCGCCACAGAACTCGATAGAAGCTGTTTCGTCACCGTCACCCATTGTTACAACTCTTACAGTTTCACCGTATTTCTCACCGAACAGAGCCATAGCGCCAAGCTTCTGAGCTTCTGCGATAGGCATTTCTTCCATTTTTATATCAAGAGCTTCAAGGATATACTTGTTTACAAGTGCTTCGACCTTGAGCTTCTCCTCTGCTGTCATTGCGTTGAAGTGAGAGAAGTCAAATCTAAGTCTGTGAGCGTCAACGAGCTGACCTGCCTGATGAACGTGCTCACCGAGAACCTTTCTCAGTGCAGCCTGAAGCAGATGTGCGCAGCTATGATTTCTCATAACAGCATAACGTGTCTTTCTGTCAACAGTGAAGTGAGCCTTCTGACCTACAGCTATCTCGCCCTCTTCAACAACTGCCTTATGAGCGAACTTGCCTGCAACGACCTTCTGTGTGTCAACGACTCTGCACTTACCGCTTTCTGTAACGATAGTACCGATATCGCCCACCTGTCCGCCGCTCTCTGCATAGAATGGTGTCTGTGAAGATACGATATATACTTCATCGCCAGCCTTTGCGTTTTCGATAAGCTCATCATCAGTTGTGATGAATGATATCTCACTGTCGCCCTCGAGCTTGTCATAGCCGATAAACTCAGTGTGGAAATTCTTATCTATCTTATGGAAAACAGTTTCGTCTGCACCCATATACTTTGTTGCAGCATGAGCGTTCTTAGCTGTTTCTCTCTGCTTTGCATAGCACTCAGCAAAGCCCTCTTCGTCACAGGTCATGCCCTTTTCTTCAAGGATCTCTCTTGTAAGGTCGATAGGGAAACCATATGTGTCGGAAAGCTTAAAGCAGCTCTCACCGTCAAGCTCCGTCTTGCCGTCTTTCTGCATCTGTGCGATAAGATCGTCAAGTATCTTCATACCTCTGTCGATAGTGGCATTGAAGTTCTGCTCCTCAGTTGTGAGCACCTTTACGATATAGTCATACTTTTCTTCAAGCTCGTTATACTCACACTTGTTGCAGTCAACAACAGTTTTTACAAGGTCTTTGAGGAAAAGTCCGTTTATGCCGAGAAGCTTTCCGTGACGAACGGCTCTTCTGAGCAAACGTCTCATAACGTAGCCTCTGCCCTCGTTTGACGGCAGGATTCCGTCTGATGCCATGAATGTTACAGAACGGATATGGTCTGTAATAACTCTGATAGAAACGTCCTTTTTGTACTCCTTGCCGTACTCACAGCCTGCTATCTTACAAACATGATCCCTGATGGCCTTTACTGTATCAACGTCAAAGATAGAGTCAACGTCCTGCATGATAGAAGCAAGTCTTTCAAGACCCATTCCTGTGTCGATATTTTTCTGCTTAAGTGGAGTATAAGTGCCGTCCTCATGTCTTTCAAACTGTGTGAACACAAGGTTCCAGAACTCCATGTATCTGTCGCAGTCGCAGCCGACTTTACAGTCAGGCTTGCCACAGCCATATTTCTCTCCTCTGTCGAAATATATCTCAGAACATGGACCGCAAGGGCCGTCTGTTCCAGCCTCCCAGAAGTTGTCTTCCTTGCCCATTCTTACGATATGATCCATTGGAACGCCGGCGTCCTCATGCCATATCTTCTCAGCCTCGTCATCGTCCTCATAAACAGAGATATAAAGTCTGTCCTTTGGCAGTTTGAGTACCTGTGTAACATACTCCCAAGCCCATGCAATGGCTTCTTTCTTGAAGTAATCACCGAATGAGAAGTTACCAAGCATTTCAAAATATGTGCCATGTCTTGCCGTCTTACCAACGTTTTCAATATCGCCGGTTCTGATACACTTCTGACAAGTTGTCATTCTTGTTCTAGGAGGTGTTTCCTGACCTGTGAAGTAAGGCTTCAGAGGCGCCATACCTGCAACGATAAGCAGCAGGCTGTTATCGTTCTGAGGTACTAGAGGGTAGCTCTTGTGTCTTAAGCAGCCCTTGCTCTCAAAAAATTTTAGATAAGATTCACGCAGTTCGTTAAGTCCTGTCCATTCCATAAATTCAGATCCTTCCAAATGAAATTATTCGCAAAATAAAAAAACGGCTCGTCCCTAAACATGGGACGAAACCGACAGTTCCGTGTTACCACCCAAATTGCCGAACTCATCGCCCGACCACTCGAAGCCCTTTAACGCAGAGCATACGTTGCTGTTTTCAGCACCGCTCAGGTTAGCCACCGAACTTGCCGCAAAGGCTTTCACCCACCGCCTTTTCTCTTTACCGACACTGTTTCGGATAATTCCGTCACCGCATTTTGCATATATTGATATTATAAAGCATAACCCGACGATTGTCAAGCACTTTTTTATTAATAAAATATCCATTGCTAAAAGCAGAGGGAAATGCTATAATGTTCAGGGTGATTTATATGTATGTTTGTCCGATATGCAAAAAACGGCTCAGAAAGCTTGACAACGTATGGCACTGTCAGAACGGTCACAGCTTTGATATTGCGAGAAAAGGATATGTAAATCTGCTTACCACAAAGGGCAGAAACCCTAAGAACGCAGGGGATAATGCGGAAATGGTAAAGGCGAGAACGGATTTCCTCGACCGTGACTATTATCTGCCCCTTGCGAAGAAAACGGCTGAGGTAATGGGCGGTCTGCTTGAAAATGTAAAACAGCCTTATATTATCGACAGCGGCTGCGGTGAGGGTTTTTACACTGTGAACTATGCCAAGGCACTGCCAAAGGCGAAGTTTTACGGCATTGACATATCAAAGGCGGCAGTTGCCCACTGCATGACGAGGATACATTGCGGGAATATCACAAATTGCGAATTTGCAGTGGCATCGTCATTTCAGCTTCCGTTTATAGACAAATTTGCAGACCTTATCGTATGTACATTTGCACCTGTTTCAAATGACGAATACGCAAGGGTACTGAAAGACGGCGGAAAGCTTGTGGTAGTTTCTCCGTCCCCAAGACATCTGTTTGAGCTTAAAGAAGTGCTTTATGAGAAGCCTTACGAAAACAAACCCAATGTATACGGACTTAATAAATTTGACGAGTCAGAAGAGATGATTTTTGAATACCCTGTGGTGCTTGAAAGTCAGGAGGATATTTTCAATCTTTTTACAATGACTCCGTATTACTACAAAACATCTGCCGAGGCGGTGGAGAAGCTTAAAAAGGTGAACAGGCTTGAACTTACCTGTGGCTTTTCTATCAGGACATTTACGAAAAAGAGAGGTTTTTGATACATGAATAAAGATATTTTCTGCAAAGGTTACACATGGGGATTTTTCTCCAAGAGAGGTGATTTTCAGACGGAAGCGGCTGAAAAGTCAATGGAAAGGCTTGCGTCAAACGGCTTGAACTGGATATGTATCCCTGTAAACGCATTGCAGGAGAGTTTTGCAAGCACAAGAGTTTTCAGTGATTATGAGAGAACACAATCTGACGCAGACATTGCCTTCGCTATAAAAAAAGCAAAGTCACTGGGACTTAAAGTCTGCCTTAAGCCTATGGTGGATTGCCTTGACCATTCATGGCGTGCAAGGATAGACTTCCCGCCTGAGAACCCTGAATATTGGGACAAGTGGTTCAAGTCATACACAGCTTTCATGCTTCACTATGCAAAGCTTGCAGAAAAGCTCGGCTGTGAAATGCTCTGCACAGGCTGTGAAATGGCAGGAATGGACAAGCAGTCCGACAGATGCAGAAAGCTTATCGCACAGGTGAGAGAGGTCTACAGCGGTATCGTTATGCACAACATCAATCACGGCGACGAACAGCGTTTCGATTGGCTCAGCGACGTGGATATCATTGGCATCTCAGGCTACTACCCTGTTACAGACGGCGTGAACAGGGACAAGAAACATATGCTCAGTCGTTGGAGCGAAGTTGTCGGCTCCCTTGAAAAGGCTCATAAGCATTTCAACAAGCCTATAATGTTCGCTGAGATAGGCGTGCGAAACGAGGAGGGCTGCACACAGTACCCTTGGGATTTCCATGACAGACTTGACAAGCCACTTGACGAGCAGGAGCAGGCAGATTTCTATGACACAGCCATGGAGGCTACATGGAACCTTGACTGGTTCTGCGGCTACTTCTGGTGGGATTGGAAAGCTATCCTGCCGCCAATAGAGAAAGCCAAGGAAAACCGTGACTTCACAGTTTACGGCAAGCTTGGCGAAGAAGTGCTGAAAAAGTGGTACACAAAAGATTGATATGTACAAAAATACGGACTGTTTATCATTGGATAGACAGTCCATTTGTTTTTATATGCGTTGGTGAATGACGGGCGAATGTAAGCGTGTCGCCGTCCCCTATATTTACAATTTTTGCGTAGGGGCGACCTGAGGTCTCCGGTTAATTATATTTTTACATACTGAGCAGTACAAATAATCGTACTCTTATCCAACCGCCGCAGGTATTTTTTCTTTTCCTCGTTTAACAATGACAGGGTATTCCTTGAAAATATGTCTGCGTATAAAATTATCCGCAAGCACACCAATATAGGATAACCCAAACCACAGAAAAGCAAATGGCAGGCATATCTGTCCGTCAAAATTCAGCGGCACTTCCTCATAGCTCCATATGCCCATGCCAAGATAGCGGTTGAGATACTCCCCTGCAAGAAATTCTATGGCAGTGATAAATGCTGCCGACACTGTAAGCACAGACAGCAGGCTCACTCCTCGCCTGCGCTCGCCATTCATGATATGGATGACCAGCATTGAAGTTCCCCCAAGCACCCCCATTGTGATATGAGAATATCCCCTGTTAAGTATTTCCATGAAGCCGTAGCATATTGCGCCCACTGAAAAAAGCGTAAGTATCTTATACATCTTTGCCGCCACATTCTCACCGCCCTGTTTTTTATCGCCCTAATATTAAAATGTACAGAAATCAGTGATTTAAAACCTTGAATACAAAATAAATTTATGGCAATTTCAAGATACAAAAAAACGGGCAGCCCAAGCTGTCCGTTTTATTGTACTAATATGATATTTTATACCTGCCAGCTGTTAAGATATTTCTCCTGCTCAGGTGTAAGCTTATCTATCTCAAGCTCCCAGAATTTAAGCTTTCTGTTTGCAACTTCCTTGTCTATCTCATCAGGAACATAAACTATCTTGTCTGTAAGCTTGTCTTTGTTTTTAACAAGATAAGCCGCAGAAAGGGCTTGGATAGCAAAGGACATATCCATTATCTCGGCAGGGTGACCGTCGCCTGCCGCAAGGTTTACAAGTCTGCCCTCGCCGATAACATACAACCAATTACCGTTTGGAAGCTTATAACCGTCAATATTGTTTCTTGCAAGCTTGCTTTCAACAGACAGCTTTTTAAGTCCAGCCACGTCTACCTCGCAATCAAAGTGACCTGCGTTACAGAGTATTGCACCATCTTTCATGTTCATGAAAGCTTTCTCAGTAATAACGTCCTTACAGCCTGTTACAGTGACAAAGAAGTCGCCCACCTTAGCGGCGTCAACCATTTTCATTACCTTGAAGCCGTCCATAACAGCCTCCATAGCCTTTATTGGGTCGACTTCGCAGACGATAACGCTTGCACCAAGACCCTTTGCTCTCATTGCAACGCCCTTGCCACACCAGCCGTAGCCTGCAACAACAACGTTCTTGCCTGCAACGATAAGGTTAGTTGTTCTGTTTATTCCGTCCCATACAGACTGACCTGTGCCGTATCTGTTATCAAAAAGATACTTGCACTTTGCATTGTTTACAAGCATCATAGGGAATTTGAGCTGACCGTCCTTGTTCATTGCAATAAGACGGATAATGCCCGTAGTAGTTTCCTCACAACCACCGATAACGTTCGGTATCAGCTCAGGGTATTCATTGTGGATAAGGTTTACAAGGTCGCCGCCGTCATCTATAATAATGTTTGGACCTACCTTAACTACCTCGGATATATGTCTGTGATACTCCTCGTCAGTTGCACCATGCCATGCAAAAACGTTCAGACCGTCATGCACAAGACCTGCCGCAACATCGTCCTGAGTAGACAGCGGATTGCTTCCTGTGATGTACATTTCAGCACCGCCTGCTGCAAGGACTTTGCAAAGATAAGCGGTCTTAGCTTCAAGGTGGATAGAAAGTGCAACTTTCAGCCCCTTAAAAGGCTGATCTCTCTTGAAATCTTCCTCGACGCTTCTGAGCAATGACATATTCTGTCTTACCCATTCTATCTTTCTTTTACCGCTTTCCCACAAGCTTTCATCTCTTATTTCGCTCATTTTATCAATTCCTTTCGGTTTATTATTCGATCCATATAATAATTATACCCTATTTCTCCCCATTTGGCAAGAGGTCAAAAGCAATTCATTATACTTCGCAAATTTACAGCACGTTCATAAAATTAAATTAAACAATTTCTTGACAAAAAAACAAGGTAAGCGTATAATAATATTATGTGTGCGAATAGTAAAAACGTGCATAAATCATGATTTTTAAGGAGTGTGTACAAATGGACGACGCCAGTCAGAATACGATCGCCCCTCGATTGCAGAGCGGCTCGCCCGTTTGTGGCAGCCTTTTTGTGATCTAAATATCAATTTTAATTGAATAGGACGATCTGTGTTTTGGTAGATCCTTATATTTGTACAGAGTTGGTATAAGTACAATTATTTGTACTGTTGTGCTTATTACCGCTGCTGTTAGGGGGAATATAATGTTTAACACAGTATTGGAGTTGCTCAAAAGCAGAAACTACAAGGCTATCCGTGAAATATTCATGGATATGAACGAAGCCGATGTGGCTGCTCTTTTGCAACAGTTTTATGACGATCACGAGGTCGAGAAATACGAGCTTCCGTTGCTGTTCCGTCTTTTGAACAAGGACGTTGCGGCTGACGTTTTCGCTTATATGGACAGCGATACACAAATGATGCTTATCAATGCCTTTACGGATAAGGAGCTTCAGGAGATCGTTGACGACCTTTATCTTGATGATACGGTAGATATTATCGAGGAAATGCCTGCAAATGTTGTTGCAAGGATAATCAAGTCTGCTGACGCTGAAACGAGAAAGCAGATAAATCAGATACTCAAATATCCTAAAGACAGTGCAGGCTCTATTATGACCACCGAGTACGTTTATCTTCACAGAAGCTACACCGCCAAGGAAGCACTGGATTGGATAAGACACGTTGGTATGGTCAAGGAAACTGTAAATACACTTTATGTCACTGAGAACAGAAAGCTCGTGGGCGTGCTTTCACTGCTTGATATCGTAACTGCTGATGATAACGATAAAATAGAGGACATAATGGAGGACAACGTTATTTCCGTTGAT
>OLVY01001677.1_pt1 | contig 13533 bp, 12 predicted proteins | sample 1674261 | NCBI WGS metagenome assembly OLVY01 (sample SAMEA103958155, study PRJEB25191) | human gut metagenome | biome: human-associated habitat [ENVO:00009003]; feature: intestine environment [ENVO:2100002]; material: feces | place: Germany | collected 2013/2015
TATGCGATGCCACTACCTCACCCTGCTCATTGAGCAGGATGGCTTTGACGCCCGACGTCCCCAGATCGATGCCGATATACATACTCCCTCTCCTTAAACGCGCGCCACGGCTGAGCGTGGCGCGAACAGAGCATCCTGGTTGCGGCGCCGGTCACCCCGGGCGCCGCCGCATGATTACTTGTCAAACAGATAATGGTTGACCAGGTTTTCCAGTTGTTCCTGCTGGCCGCTGCGATGCTGCGGCGCCAGCTGATGCTGAGCGGCATACTGGGCAATATCGCTCAGGGTCATCTGCCCGTTAAGGATCTGCTGCCCCAGCTCACCGTTCCAGCCGGCGTAGCGTCTGGCCACGCGCTTATCCAGTTCGCCGTCCTCGATCATCCGCGCCGCGACCTTCAGCGATAGCGCCATGGTATCCATCGCGCCAATATGACCATAGAACAGATCGTATTTGTCGGTGCTCTGCCGGCGCACTTTCGCATCAAAGTTGAGCCCGCCGGTGGTGAAGCCGCCCGCTTTGAGGATTTCATACATCACCAGCGCGTTCTCTTCGACGCTGTTCGGGAACTGGTCGGTATCCCAGCCCAGCTGCGGATCGCCGCGGTTGGCGTCAACGGAGCCGAACAGCCCCAGCGCAATGGCCGTCGCAATTTCATGATGGAACGAATGGCCGGCGAGCGTGGCATGGTTAGCTTCAATATTCAGTTTAATCTCTTTTTCCAGACCAAACTGTTTGAGGAAGCCGTAAACGGTAGAGGCATCATAGTCATACTGATGCTTGGTCGGCTCCTGCGGTTTGGGCTCAATCAGCAGCGTGCCTTTAAAGCCGATTTTATGCTTATGCTCCACCACCAGCTGCATAAAGCGGCCAATCTGCTCACGCTCCTGGCGCAGGTCGGTATTCAGCAGGGTTTCATAGCCCTCGCGACCGCCCCACAGCACATAGTTTTCACCGCCCAGTTGATGGGTGGCATTCATGGCGGTGACCACCTGGGTGGCCGCCCAGCTAAATACTTCCGGATCTGGGTTGGTGGCCGCGCCGGCGCCGTAGCGCGGGTTGGTAAAGCAGTTTGCGGTCCCCCACAGAAGCTTCACGCCGCTCTGCTGCTGTTTCTCAGCCAGCACCTCGACCATCCGGGCGAAGTTATTGCTGTACTCCTTGAGGGAAGCGCCTTCCGGCGAGACGTCAACGTCGTGGAAGCAGTAGTAAGGCACGTTGAGTTTATGGAAGAATTCGAACGCCACATCGGCTTTGCGTTTGGCCATCTCCAGGGCGTCGCCAGGCTGCTGCCAGGGACGATCAAAGGAGCCCACGCCAAACATATCGGCGCCATTCCAGCAGAAGGTGTGCCAGTAACAGGCCGCAAAACGCAGATGATCTTCCATCCGTTTGCCCAGCACCAGTTCATCCGGGTTGTAATGACGGAAAGCCAGCGGGTTAGTGGATTTCGGGCCTTCGTAACGAACGCGATCGAGTTGATCGAAATAGGTCTGCATAGAGAACTCCATATTCAGAGATGCGGCGAATAACCAATCAGATACCCTAAATAATTCGAGTTGCAGGAAGGCGGCAAGAGCGTGAACCTCCAGGCGCTGGCACCAGCAAGAGGTCGGAGCAACGAATGTCACCAACCCACCTACAACTTGAAGTATGACGGGTTTAAGCCAATATAGAATTTCGCTTTCATTTTCCTCAATTACGTTATTTCACACCGCCATTGAGAGAATCCACAAACGTGCGCCAGCTCGCAAAAATAATATCCAGTCACCGTTGCGCCGCTTTGTCAGAGACAGTCCAGTGCAATAATAAGAGCGTGCATGAATAAAATACGATCGCCGTCATAATTTGCACATTAAACGAAATTTCATAACGGCAAAATAAGAACCGGTAATTGCCAGCCCTGCTTTCCGCGTTAAGAATCTGTAACGTATCCGCAACCTCATGTATCAAACATTATTTTCCGTTCGTCTTACCTACCCTTACAAAAAAGGTATCGTTATTATGAAGATAAAGAACCTTTGCCTTACGCTTTGCGCCAGCTCCCTCCTGCTCGCCAGCATGGCGGGGATGGCGAAAGAAGTGAAGATTGGCATGGCCATCGACGATCTGCGTCTGGAGCGCTGGCAGAAAGACCGTGATATTTTCGTCAATAAAGCGGAATCCTTAGGCGCCAAAGTTTTTGTCCAGTCCGCTAATGGCAATGAAGAAACGCAGATGTCGCAAATTGAAAACATGATCAACCGCGGCGTCGATGTGTTAGTCATTATTCCTTATAACGGCCAGGTACTCAGTAACGTTATTAAAGAAGCCAAGCAGGAAGGTATTAAAGTCCTGGCCTATGACCGTATGATTAATAATGCCGACATTGATTTCTATATATCTTTCGATAATGAAAAAGTTGGTGAAATGCAGGCGCAAAGTCTGGTCGACAAAGTGCCGCAGGGTAATTATTTCCTGATGGGCGGTTCGCCGGTGGATAATAACGCTAAACTGTTCCGCGCCGGACAGATGAAGGTTCTCAAGCCGTATGTCGATGATGGCAAAATTAAGATTGTCGGCGATCAGTGGGTTGACGGCTGGCTGCCGGAGAACGCGCTGAAAATAATGGAAAACGCGCTAACGGCGAATAATAACAAGATCGATGCCGTGGTCGCCTCCAATGACGCCACCGCCGGCGGCGCCATCCAGGCCTTAACCGCCCAGGGGCTGGCCGGCAAAGTGGCGATCTCCGGTCAGGATGCTGACCTGGCGGGCGTGAAGCGCATTATTTCCGGTACCCAGACGATGACCGTCTATAAACCGATAACCACCCTGGCCACCAACGCCGCTGAAATCGCCGTTGAGCTGGGTAACGATGCCCTTCACCCGGCCGTTTTCCACCTCAAGGCCCACCACCTCGGCCTGATGGATGGCAAGGCCGGGGGTAAGCTCCAGTGTGTGCTTCATGTATTCGTGGTAGCGTTTGCGGTCGGTCTGCACCCGCAGTGCGTGCACCGCAGGGCCCTTGCCCTTGTTCAGCATCCGGCTCTGCAGGTAGGTGGCATCCGCCGCCAGACCCATCACGCCGCCAAGGGCATCCAATTCACGCACCAACGTTCCTTTTGCAGTGCCGCCGATGCTGGGATTGCAGGGCATATTGCCGATGGCGTCCAGACTCATGGTGAACACGGCGGTCCTGGCGCCCAGTGTGGCAGCGGCGTGGGCCGCTTCGATGCCGGCATGCCCGGCACCGATCACAATGACATCATACTCTCCTAAGTGGTTCATATTTTCCTCTGTTGCAAGATCATGATTTAAAATGGCTCCGCGTGCGCTTCGCCATAAATAAGGGTTTTACTTTCCCACGCAGAACCGCTCGAACACCTGTTCGATGACGGCTTCCGAGGCGTTTTCGCCGGTGAGCTCACACAGTGCGTCCAGCGCGTCATCCACGCACACCGACACGGCGTCCAGCCCGAACCCGGCCTCCATGGCCTCCCGTGCACCCGTTACGGCATCCCGCGCCCGCAGGGCCGCCGACAGCTGCCGCTGGCCGGACAGGCTGGCCGCGTGGGGGTCGATCTGGTTGGTGCCCAGCAGGCGCGCCACGGCGGCCGCAATGACCTTGCGGCTTCCCTCCTCCTGACAGCACACCGGCAGCACCATGGCAAAGTACGGGGCGATGAGCTCCGCATCAAATTGCGTGGGTTTATCTTCCTTGTTCACCAGGGCAATGGCCGGGCGGCCCGCACAGCGCCGGGCCAGCTCCAGATCCTCCCGGGTAGGCGGCTCCGAGCCATCGAACACCGCCAGGATCAGGCCAGCCTCTTCCAGTTTCTTCCAGCTGCGGCGGATGCCCTCCGCTTCAATGGCGTCCTCGGTCTCGCGCAGACCGGCGGTGTCAAAGAGGTTCAGCCGGATATCCCCCAGCTGCACCGCCTGCTCTACCACGTCGCGGGTGGTGCCTGCCACCGGGGTGACGATGGCACGGTCGAACCCGGCCAGCAGATTCAGCAAGGTGGACTTGCCCGCATTGGGGCGGCCCACGATGGCACAGTCCACGCCCTCGCGCAGGACGGTGTCCGCCTGATAGTTGCGGATCAGCCCGTCCAGCGTCTCCTGCACGCTGCCCAGAACACTGCGCAGATGGGCTTCGTCCAGCTCCGGCACATCTTCCTCCGGGAAATCCACCCAGGCTGCCAGATGGGCCTGCAGGGCGGTGAGGGCATCCTTCTGTTCCCCGATCTTGCGGGCCAGCGCACCGGACAGGGCCGCATTGGCCAGCGCTGCCCCCTGCCGCCCGTCGGCCGAGATCAGGTCCATGACCGCTTCGGCCTGAGTCAGGCCCAGTTTGCCGTTCAGGAACGCACGGCGGGTGTACTCGCCGGGGGCCGCCGGCTGCGCACCGGCTGCCAAACAGGCCTCCACCAGACGGCGGGCCACCGCACTGCCGCCGTGGCAGGAAAGCTCCACCACATCCTCGCCGGTATAGCTGTGGGGCGCACGGAAAAACAGAGCCACGCCCTCGTCAAATTTCTCGCCGCCGTCCACAAAATGGCCGAACAATGCCGTGTAGCCTTTTGCCTGCGCCACCTTTTTGCCCGGGTTTGCCGGGCGGAACACCCGCTCTGCCACGGCATAGCTCTGCGCACCGGACAGGCGCACCACCGCGATGCCGCCCGCACCGGGGGCAGTGGCGATGGCGGCAATGGTCGATCCCTGCATAGTTGTTCCTTTCTGCCCGGGGCCTTTGGCCGCCGGGGCAATGGGGTGTTGGGGGCCTCCCGGCGGCCAGAGCTGCCAAGAGAACACACTTTCGGATTTTACAGCTTATTTTACCACGTTTTTTCGCAAAAAGATACACCAACCGATGGGTTTTTCCACATCTTCTGAAATCTTGGTGGAAAAGCGCAGAAGAATTATTTTAATTTTGTGGTACCGGAAAGTCTGCGGACCGCCTGGGGCAGCATTTTCACGGGAGGGTTCTCTCCTGGCCGTCTGCGCCCTTTTTCGGACAGCCTCGCCCTCTCAGTCAAATCCTGCGGATTTGCCAGCTCTCCCAAAGGGAGAGCCCTTGGCAGGGCGGTAAACTTTCTGGAAAAATTGCAAAGTGAATGGTTTCGCCAGAGCCTCTCCCTTTGGGAGAGGTGTCACCGTAGGTGACGGAGAGGGCGAGGCCGCTGGCCGGAAGACGAACTCTCTCCCCCCCCCACACACACAAACAACAAAGCCGGGCGGCCCATTACGGACTGCCCGGCTTTGTGTTAAAAGATCCTGTTACAGCTCGATCTTGCCAAAGCTGAAATCAGCAAAATCATCCACACGCTCGGTGCGCTTGGGTGCCACCGGTGCGGCAGTCTCGGCATCGCGGGGCGCATAGGTGCGCTCCGGCACACCGGAAGGACGGGGCCCACGGTTGCCGCCGTTGCGGCTGCCGCGGTAACCGCCGCGGTTGCCGTTGCGGTCGCCGTGCTCCGAACGGCTGCCGCCGCGATAGCCGCCATTGCGGTTGCCGCCGGGGCGGCGTCCGTTGCCGGGGCGGCCGCCGCGGGGACGGCGCTCGCCGTAGGTGTTCTCGGTCTGGGCATCCGGTGCGGTGGAGTAGATGACCACGCGGCGGTCACGGCCCTCGCCCTTGCTCTCGCTGCGGACCCCCTCCATCTTGCTGATGGCAGAGTGGATGATGCGACGCTCGTAGGGGTTCATGGGCTCCATGGCAAAGCTGCGGCCGGTCTTGCGCACCTTGGCACCAATGCGCTGTGCCAGGGCGGTCAGGTCGCTCTCGCGCTTGTCGCGGTAGCCGGCCACGTCCAGACCCAGCTTGATGTAATCGCCTTCCAGACGGTTGGCCACCAGGCTTGCCAGATAGGACAGGCTCTCCATGGTCTCGCCGCGGCGGCCGATCAGGGCACCCAGGTGCTCACCGTCCAGACGGATGATGGTGGCTTCGCCCTTCTGCACGGCGCTGAAGGTCACGTTCTCCACGCCCATCTTGGCAATGACTTCCTGCAGGTACTCCACAGCAGCCTTGACCTTGGCGTTCTCTTCGATCACGATGGGGACCTCGGTCTCCTCGTCTGCGGCTGCGGCAGCAGCCGGGGCGGCCTGCTCTGCGGCAGGCTGCTCAACCTCGGCAGCCGGTGCTTCCACCGGTGCGGCAGGCTCTTCCACGGGGGCAGCGGGAACTTCCGGAGCAGCCTCGGCCGCCGGAGCCGGGGCTGCGGCGGGCGCTGCCGGAGCATCGGGTTCTTCCACGCTCACGCACACCTTGGCAGGGGTGGTTTTCAGGCCCAGGAAACCGGTTTTCTGGGGCATCTCCAGCACTTCATAGCTGACATTCAGATCATCGGCCTGTACACCCAGCAGAGCGCAGGCTTTTGCGCGGGCTTCATCGACCGTCTTGCCGGTCGCTTCCTGCTTACGGATCATAACCGTTCGTCCTCCTTTATTCCTTGTCCTGCTTGTTCAGCTCACTCAGCGGCACGGTGCGCTCGTCCTTGTAGCGCTCGGCATCCAGCTGGCGGGCATACTCCAGGCGGCGCTTGTTCATCTCGCTGGCCGAGAGGTTCTTCTCGGTGACCTTGCCGGTCTTGGGGTCGGTGACCTTCACGGTGGTGCTCTTTACGCCACGCTTCTGCTGCTTGCGCTTTTCCTCGATCTGAGCTTCCACTTCTTTCCGCATCTTATCGGGGTCGTAGACCTTCCGCATGGCCTGGGTCTGCACGGTCATCACGATGTTGGAGATCACATAGTACAGAGAGAATGCCAGAGGATAGGTAAAGCAGAAGAACAGGTACATCAGGGGCATCAGGTACATGGTCACCTTCATGCTGCCCTGCATCTGCTGGCCGGAGGCCTTCATGCTGATGTGGGTGGACAGGAACATGGTGATCACCGACAGCAGGGGCAGCACCAGGTCCAGAGACAGGCCGATCTGGGGCACCCGGGTCAGGTCGATGCCCAAAAAGCTCATGTGCTGGCTGAACTCGGTGATGGTGGCGATCTGTGCCTCGGTAAAGCACTGCAGCAGGCCGCTGTTGCCGGCCAGCACCTGGGCAATGATGGTGGTGTCACGGGTAATGGCGGTAAAGGCCACGCCGGAGGCAGTCAGGGCCTCACCGGCAGCGGTCAGGGCAGCGGCACTGATGTGGAAGATCCGCTCCAGGGGGTTGTACACCACGCCGATAACGCCGAACATCACCAGGAAGTTCAGCAGCATGGGCAGGCAGCCGGCAGTGGGCTTGTAGCCGTAGTCCTGCTGCAGCTTCATCAGCTCTTCCTGCTGCTTTTCCGGCTTATCCTTGTACTTGGTCTGGATGTCCATGATCATGGGCTGGAAAGCGGACATCTTGGCCATGCTCTTCTGCTGGCTCAGCTGCAGGGGGATCTTGACGATGTTGATCAGCAGGGTAAAGAGGATGATGTCCCAGCCATAGTTGGGGAGCAGCTTGTAGATCCACTCCATCACATAGCCAAGAGGAGCGCTTAGGATGTAAAAGAAGTTCATACCTTTGTCCATTCTGCCCCGCCTGTGGCACGGGACGCGTTATTTTTTATCGTAGGACACACCGCCCACAGTGCGATGCGTCACAAGAAGCTGAAATTCTATCCCCTATGCCGCTTTTCAAAGAGCCTGGCAGGCTCCAGGTGCCGGGCAGGGCTTTGCCACCGCCCCGGGGGCGGCACGGGGTCGTAGCCCCATTTGCCCAGGGGGTTGCACCGGGCGATGCGCCAGGCTCCCAGCAGGATGCCCTTGATGCAGCCGTGGGTCAGGATGGCCTGCATGGTGTAGTTGCTGCAGCTGGGGGTGAACCGGCAGCTGCGGCCGATCCATGGGCTGAGGGTATACTGATAGGCCCGGATGGGCAGGCACAGGGCCCTGCGGCAAGCTGCCTGCAGACGGTTCATGCCTTTGCCTTCTCGTCCGCTGCCGGCTTTTTACGGGCCGGAGGCAGGGTGGCGGGCAGCGGTGCGTCCGGCTGCTTTGCCTTGTCCGGCAGGCCGGCCTGGGCAAACAGCTTTGCCACGATGCTGCTGAGCTGCCAGCTCTTGAGCCGCGGGGTCATGCCCCGGGCCACGAATACCAGATCGTAACCGCCGATGTTGTAATCCAAATGCTCGTCGATGGCGGCCTTCATCACACGGCGGGCGCGGTTGCGCTGCACGGCGTGGCCGATCTTCTTGGTGGCGGTCAGGCCCACGCGGGTGCGTTTGCCGCGGGTCTTGAGCACATACAGCACCAGAGCCTGGTTCACATAGGATTTGCCGCGGGCATACACGCGGCCAAATTCGTTGTTGCGGCGGATGGGACGGTAGCGCATTGCTTCGGCGCCTCCTTTCTCTTCTGCCCGGCACCAAGCCGGGTGCACAAAGCAGATTCTTTAGCCAGTATATCAGAATTTTTTCGACTTTAAAAGGCCCCCATGGGCTTTTTGCGAAAAATTTTTCCGGTTTGCCGGAATTTTTCAAATAAAATAAGACCACCGATCCAGAATCAGCGGTCTTTTGTGCGCATATTGGGTTCTGCGCCGGATCTCGTCATAAAACGCGGGATCAGACAGTCAGGCTCTTGCGGCCCTTAGCACGGCGAGCATTGATGACCTTGCGGCCGTTCTTGGTGCTCATGCGGGTCAGAAAGCCATGAACTTCCTTGCGATGACGCTTCTTGGGCTGAAAAGTTCTCTTCATGGTTGTATCCTCCGTAAAAACTCGTCCCCGATGATGGGGTATTTCTGGTCCCAAAATGGGGACAGGCTTGCAATTCAACAGTATATCGCACAGTATGGCGTTCTGTCAAGCATTTTTTTCGCTTTCCTGCAAACTTTTTTGTGAAAAGATTTTCAACTTTTTCACCATTCTGCCGTGGAAAACCCGTCTGCCACAAGATATTGTGGCTTTTGGTCCGCCGCGCCACAACGCAAGAAACCCGACACAGGGCGGTCTTATTTTATGTATATAAAATTACCTTATAGAAATATAGACGCACAGAGATTTTTGTGGTATACTAACCTGGTATCAGCAGCATTGTTGAAAACTTCAATGGAGTGGATGTTTTTATGGATTCTTTCAAGGACGTTTTAGAGGCCGCCCAGGCGTACTGCAAAACGCAGATGGCCGAGCCGACCTATAATCTCTACATCGACGGCCTGGAGCCCATCAGCTTTGAGGACTCCAGCCACATCACCCTGTCGGTGCGCAACGACTTCATCTGCAAGATCGTCACCGACCGCTACCTGGGCCTGCTGAAGGAGGCCTTCAAGACCGTGCTGGGCTTTGACGTGGACATCACGCTGGTGGTGCCCAGCACCCCGCCCCACGAGGTGGTGCTGGCCCAGCAGTACGAGGCGAACCCCGCCTCCCCCCAGGGCAACTACGAGTTCACCTTCGAGAACTTCATCAAGGGCCCATCCAACCAGTTTGCGTTTGCTGCGGCGCAGGCGGTGGCGGCCAACCCTTCCGGCGCTTACAACCCGCTGTTCATCTACGGCGGCTCGGGCCTTGGCAAGACCCATCTGCTGACGGCCATCCAGACCGAGATCAAACGCACCCACCCCGACTTCGTCATCATGTATGTGACCTGCGAGCAGTTCACCAATGAGCTGATCGCCGCCATCCGCGCCGGCAGCACCGAGGACTTCCGCATGAAGTACCGCGTGGCAGACCTCTTGCTGGTGGACGATATCCAGTTCATCGCGGGCAAGGAGTCCACGCAGGAAGAGTTCTTCCACACCTTCAACTCCCTGCACGACGCCCACAAGCAGATCGTCATTGCTTCCGATCGCCCGGCCAAGGAGATCAAGAGCCTGGAAGAGCGCCTGCGCACCCGCTTTGAGTGGGGCCTGACCGCCGATGTCCAGCCGCCGGACTTCGAGACCCGCGTGGCCATCGTCAAGCGTAAGGCCGAGCTGCTGCACCTGGACCTGCCCGAGGATGTGGCCGAGTTCATCGCCAACCACCTGAAGAACAACATCCGTCAGCTGGAAGGCGCCGTGAAAAAGCTGAACGCCTACTACATGCTGGAGGGCATCCAGCCGGTGATCAGCGTGGCCCAGAACGCCATCAAGGACATCCTCAACGAGACCCAGCCCGTACCGGTGACCATCGAAAAGATCATCGGCGAGGTGTCCCGCACCTTCAACGTCTCCCCTGCCGACATCCGCGGCACCAAGCGCAACGCCAACGTTGCCTCTGCCCGCCGCGTGGCCATCTACATCCTGCGCGAGGTCACCGGCATGAGCATGGAAGAGATCGGCCGCGAGTTCTCCGGCCGCGATCATTCCACCATCGTCTACTCCCTCAAGACCATGGAGCGGGACATGAAGAACGACCAGCACCTGCGCGAAACCGTCAGCGACATCATCAAGAACGTCAAGGCCTGACGGAAAAACAGGGGCAAAAGTCATACTATCACGGTGCATAAAACCCCAAATATGGGGAGAAATACAGGGAAATCCGGGAAAACAGAACAAGATATTGTGGTCAGACGACAAAGTTCTCCACTCTTTCCACCGAGTTTTCAACATTCAACTTCTGTTTTGCACACCCGCCGTGGAAAGAAAAGCAGTTCCAGCCCTTTCCACAAGCCTTTCACACTGCATTCACAAGCCGGTGGAAAACCACGGAGCCGCACCATTCCACACATTTTCCGACTTTTCCACATCTTCCCCAGCCCCTACTACGAATACTACAACAAGTTCAATATAGATTTGGAGGTTTTGTCCCTGTTTTATGGGAGAAAGAACCTCAAAACTTGAATCCAAAATAAGGAGAGACGCGCAATTGAACATCATCTGCGATAAGACCCTGCTGAGTGCAGCCATTGACGGCGTTTCCAAAGCCGTTACCCTGCGCTCCACCATCCCGGTACTGGAAGGTATCCTGCTGAAAGCCGAAGGCTTCCAGCTCACCCTGACCGGCTACGACCTGGAAATGGGCATCGTGACCACCATTGATGCCAATGTCAAGGAACCCGGCGAGGTAGTGCTGAACGCCAAGCTGCTCAGCAGCATGGTCAGCCGGATGCCTTCCGGTCAGATCAACATCCAATCTGCTGAAAACGGAAAAACCACCATCCAGAGCGGTGTGGCACAGTTCGAGATCCAGTCCATGAACCCCACCGATTTCCCCGAGCTGCCCAACACCGGTGCCGAGGAGACCCTGACCATCAAGACCGGCGTGCTCCGTGATATGATCGAGCGCACCCTGTACGCCGTCAGTCAGGATGAGAAAAAACCTGCGCATACCGGTGAATTATTTGAGATCTCGCCGGATAAGCTGACCGTTGTTGCGCTGGACGGCTACCGTCTGGCCATTGTGGAGCGGCCGGTGGAAGCCATAAAGGAGATCCGCATCATCGTGCCCAGCAAGACCATGAACGAGGTCTCCCACCTGCTGGCCAACGATGACGAGGAGACCGTGCACATCTCCGCAAACCGCCGCTACGTGGTGTTCACCACGGCCGGTTACACCATCATGAGCCGCCTGATCGAGGGCGAATTCCTCAACTACCACAACGTGATCCCCAATGGCAGCCGCACCAGCGTGGTTCTGGACACCAAGGAGTTCATCGAGACCATCGAGCGCGCCTCCCTGATCATTACAGAGCGTTTAAAAAATCCCCTCCGCATCAGTTTTACAGAGGGTAAAGTGGTGGTCCGCTGCCAGACCAATCTGGGCCGCGTGGTGGATGAATTCAACGCGCAGTGCGAGGGCGATGAGGTGGAGATCGGTTTCAACAACCGCTATCTGCTGGATGCGCTGCGCAACGCCCGCACCGAGCAGGTCAAGCTGGAGATCAGCGGCCCGCTGAGCCCGGTCAAGGTCCTGCCTACCGAGGGTAGCGACTTTTTGTATCTGGTCCTGCCTGTCCGCTTCAAGAATGATTGAGAGGCATAAAAATGCAAAAAATTCTCATCCATACGGAATTTATCAAGCTGGATGCCCTGCTGAAATATGCGGGCCTGTGCGAGACCGGCGGCGAAGCCAAGGAGCTGGTGCAGGGCGGTGCTGTCAAGGTGAACGGTGAGATCTGTACCATGCGGGGCAAAAAGTGCCGCGCCGGGGATGTCGTCGAGTTGGACGACCAGACCGTGGAAGTGGGACAGGGCCAGTAAACCATGCGCCTGCTTTCCTTAGAAGTAACGAATTACCGCAATATCGCATCGGCAAGCCTGACCCCGGGCCGGGAGCTGACCGTGATCTGCGGCAACAACGGCCAGGGCAAGACCAACCTGCTGGAGGCCATCTGGCTGCTGACCGGCGGCAAGAGCTTCCGGGGCGGCAAGGATGCAGAGCTGGTGCGGCGGGGTGAGCCTTTTGCCGTGCTGGAAGCCTCCACACTCAGGGCACAGCAGGAGGAACAGGAGCCTGACGAGCCGAACCGTGTCCGGCTGACGGTGGGCACCCCGGATTCCCAGCGGCCCGGGCGGTACGCCTCGGTGAACGGGGCAGCCCCCAGGCGGGCAGCAGGGCTTGCCGGCAGTTTTCCGGCTGTCGTGTTTGATCCCGGCCACCTGAGCCTGGTCAAGGGCGCGCCCGAAGGGCGGCGCAAATTTCTGGATGCCGCCCTCTGCCAGCTCTACCCCGGCTACCTGACCGTGTACCGCCGCTATCTGCGGGCCCTGCAGCAGAAAAACGCTCTGCTGCGCAGCTCCCCTGCCGGGCAAGAACGTCCCTACGCCGAAAAAATGGCCCTGCTCGAGGTGCTGAACACCGAGCTTGCCGCGCAGGGGGAAGCCATCCAGCAGCGGCGGCGGGCCTACCTGGAACGGCTGGCCCCGCTGGCCTGTGCCAATTACGAGGAGCTTTCCCATGGGGCGGAGCGGATGGAGCTGCGATATGCCGCTCAGTTTGAGCCCGGCGGTCTGGCGGCTCTGCTCAAAGCCCGCCAGAATGAGGAAGTCCGGGCCGGGCAGAGCTTGTGCGGCCCCCACCGGGAAGATCTGGAACTGCTGCTGGACGGCCAGCCCGCCAGAGTGTTTGCCAGCCAGGGGCAGCAGCGCAGTGTGGTGCTCAGCCTGAAAATGGCCGAAGCCGCCGCCGCTGCTGCCATCACCGGCGAGCACCCCGTCCTCTTGCTGGACGATGTGCTCAGTGAGCTGGATGATGGCCGCAAGCAGTATCTGCTGACCCGGATGCGGGAAAAACAGACCTTCGTCACCAGCTGTGACGATACGGCCTTCCTGAAAACGGATGGCGAGGTCTACCGCATGAACGGCGGTGTCCTGAGTAAAATCTGAAATGGAGAAATGTTGCATCGCTGCATTGCATAGGATGCGGAAAATGCGACAGAATATGCAGTCTGCATCTGCGGGAGAATATACGCAATGTATATCCATCTGGGCCGGGACTATGTCCTGAATGACCGTGATATCATCGGCATCTTCAATCTGGAGACCACCACCGTCTCCCCCCGGGGGCGGGAATTTCTCAACTATGCCCAGAAGAATGGGGCCGTGGTCAGCCTTTCGGATGACCTGCCCCAGTGTTATGTTCTGGCCGATGCCCCTGTGGACACCGTTTATCTTTCGGAGCTGTCCAGCGCGGCCATGAAG
>OLVY01001685.1_pt1 | contig 13511 bp, 10 predicted proteins | sample 1674261 | NCBI WGS metagenome assembly OLVY01 (sample SAMEA103958155, study PRJEB25191) | human gut metagenome | biome: human-associated habitat [ENVO:00009003]; feature: intestine environment [ENVO:2100002]; material: feces | place: Germany | collected 2013/2015
TATTACAAACATCCTGAAGTAAACAGTGTGATCAGCCGATGCAGAAGAAAAAACAAAGTGTCGTTGATTATCGGCGGTGGAAGTGGACATGAACCGATGTTTTCCGGTTTTGTAGGAGCAGGACTTGCCGATGCTGCATGCTGTGGAAACATTTTTGCTTCACCGGATCCGAAGAATATTTACGAAACTGGAAAAAGCATTGATGAAGGCAAAGGAATTCTGTTTGTATATGGCTGTTATGCAGGCGATAATCTGAATTTTGATATGGGTGAAGAGTTCCTGAATGCTAAAGGAATCAAGACCGCACATGTGCGTGTACAGGACGATGTGGCGAGTGCACCAAAGGAGCGAAGGGGAGACCGAAGAGGCATCGCAGGTGATGTCTTTGTGATTAAGATTGCCGGAGCCGCATGTGATGCAGGATTAGAACTTGAAGAAGTAACAAGAATTACGGAGAAGGCAAGAGACAATACCCGTACAATCGGAGTAGCCACAGCACCGGCTCAGCTTCCGGGAGCGGACAAGCCCATCTTTGAATTAGGTGAGGACGAGATTGAATACGGAATGGGACTTCACGGTGAAAAAGGTGTAGAGAGAACCAAATGGGAACCGGCAGATGTTCTGGTAGAGAAAATGTACCGTCAGATTATGGAAGATTCAGACTTGAAACGTGGTGACAAAGTATGTGTTTTGGTCAACGGCTTAGGTTCCACAACAATTTTAGAACTATCAATCGTGTTCCGTAAGTTAAACGAACTGTTAAAAGAAGATGGAATCGGGATTTATGACACGGATTTAAATAACTACTGTACCAGTCAGGAAATGGGTGGATTTTCTATCACATTGATGAAACTGGACGATGAACTCAGGAAATATTACGATATGCCATGCTATTGTCCATTCTACGCAAAGGGAGCGGTTGAGCCTGTTGGAGAAGTGGCGGATGAGATTGAAGATACAGCACCAAAGAAAGAGAAGAAAGAAAAGAAGCAGCGGATAGCAAGCACTTATGTGAGAGGAAAGCATTACGAGAAGTTAAATGCAGAGGACTGCAGACAGATGCTTTTGTATATCGCGGATAAGATTCTGGCGAATGAGCCGTATCTGACCGAGGTGGACAGTGCAATTGGAGATGGCGATCATGGAATCGGTATGGTGACTGGCATGAAAAATGTGAAGGAAGTGCTTCTTGATATGGAAGGCGAGAAAAATGTATACAGTATCTTTGAGGAAGCCGGTAAAGCAATGCTTCTTAGCATGGGCGGTGCTTCCGGTGTTATCTTCGGAAGCCTTTATCTGGAAGGTGCTCTTGGTACGGAGAGCAAAGACTACCTTACTGCTGAGGACTTAAAGGCAATGGAAGAGAAGAGTCTGAAAGCCATCCAGGAGCGTGGCAAGGCAAGCGTCGGAGACAAAACAATGGTTGATGCGCTGGCACCAGCGGTAGAAGCAATGCAGCAGCATTACACCGAAGGTTTGGAGAAAATGCTCGAAGAGGCAGAGGCAGGCGCATTGCGCGGAGTGGAAAATACGAAGGATTGTATCGCCAGATTTGGCAGAGCAAAATCACTCGGCGAGAGAGCATTGGGATTCCAGGATGCAGGTGCAACCTCAACATGGTTGATCTTCCAGAGCATGAGAGAATTTGTGAAAGGAGAATAAGTAATATGAAGATAGCAATCGGATGCGACCCAAACGCACAGAAAGAAAAAGAAGAGGTTATAGCATTTATTGAGAAGAAGGGATACGGAACTGTAGAGGATTTCGGAAGTGAAGATCCAATCTATGCAAACGTGGCCATTAAGGTCAGCGAAGCAGTCGCTTCCGGTGGGTACGACAGAGGAATTTTAATCTGCGGAACCGGAATCGGAATGTCCATCTCCGCAAATAAAGTAAAAGGTGTATACGCGGCACTGGTTTCGGATGTTTATTCCGCACAAAGAGCGCGTTTGAGTAATGATGCAAACATCATCTGCATGGGAGCTTTTACAACTGGAAGCAAAGTAAGAGAACTGTTAGTTGAGGCATTTTTCGAGAACGAATTTGTAAAGGGATGTGCTTCACAGCCGAAAGTTGATGCGTTTGTGGAGTACGATCAGAATAGATAAGCAGGTAAAGCATATGAAACGAAAGAAATATTTTGGCAGTAATTTAAAAATGTATAAGAATGTCGCACAGACGGAAAGCTATCTGAAGGAGCTGGCAGACAGAACGAGAGAGCTTTGCATGCAGAATCCGGATATGGAATTGTTCATTCTGCCGTCTTACACGTCTTTGGAAACAGCGTCAAAAAGTACGGATCAGTCCGAAATCCATCTTGGTGCACAGAATATGTGCTGGGAGGATGAAGGTCAGTTTACCGGTGAGATTTCTCCGGTTATGTTAGAGGAACTTGACCTTCACCTTGTAATGGTAGGTCATTCCGAGCGCCGACATGTCTTTGGAGAGAGCAACATTGAGGAAAACAAGAAGATGCTCGCCGCGATGAAGCACGGCTTTACCGGTCTTCTATGCATCGGCGAGACGAAAGAAGAGAAAGGGTACGGTATCGCAGATGAGGTACTGCGTACACAGATCAAGGTTGGTCTGCATGGAATTGCGGCAGAGGATCTGGATAAAGTATGGATCGCATATGAGCCGGTATGGGCGATTGGTGTCAATGGTATACCAGCACCAGTGGAGTATGCACAGGAAAAGCATCATGTGATCCGAGAGACATTAAGAGAACTGTACGGCGAAGCCGCAGATGTTGTTCCGGCACTGTATGGCGGAAGTGTGAATCTTGAGAATGCGACTAGGCTTTTTGTACAGCCGGATATTGATGGCTTATATGTAGGAAGGGTTGCATGGGATGCAAAGCGTTTTGCCGGACTGATTGCAGATTGTCTGGCAACGGGTGAAAAGTAGAAGGTAGAAAGGAGTCAGCATGACAGAACTCGAATTAAAAAAGACAGCAAATGAGGTGCGTAAAAATATTGTGACCGCTGTGTATCATGCACATTCCGGTCATCCAGGTGGATCATTATCCGCAGCGGATATATTGACTTATCTCTATTTTGAGGAGATGAATGTTGAACCGAAGGATCCTCGGAAAGCGGATCGAGATCGTTTTGTATTATCCAAGGGACACGCAGCGCCGGGATTATATTCTGCCCTTGCGGAGCGTGGCTATATTGATAAAGAAGAATTAAAAGGCCTTCGTCATGTAGGCTGTTTCCTGCAGGGACATCCGGATATGAAGCATATACCGGGCGTGGATATGTCATCCGGTTCACTTGGACAGGGCATTTCCGCAGCCGTAGGTATGGCTCTGGCGGGTAAGATGGATCATGCGGATTACCGTGTGTACACATTGCTCGGTGACGGAGAGATTCAGGAAGGTCAGGCTTGGGAGGCTTCCATGCTGGCTGCCAACCACAAGCTTGACAATCTGGTTGTAATTGTGGACAACAATAACTTACAGATTGACGGAACGGTAGAAGAGGTTAATTCCCCATATCCAATCGACGAGAAATTTAAAGCATTCAAATTCCATGTGATCAGCATCAACGGAAACGACTTTGACGAGATTGCAGCAGCTTTCAAGAAAGCCCGTGAGCACAAGGGACAGCCTACTGCGATTATTGCCAGGACGATCAAAGGAAAAGGGGTTTCGTTTATGGAAAATCAGGTAAATTGGCATGGCGCAGCACCTAATGATGAACAGTTTGCCGTGGCAATGGAAGAATTAGAGAAAGCAGGTGAAGCATTATGTCAGAAGTAAAGAAGATTGCGACACGTGACAGTTACGGCAATGCATTGGTCGAATTGGGTAGGGAGCATGAAAATCTTGTTGTTTTAGATGCAGACCTGGCAGCTGCCACCAAGACTGTTGTATTTAAGAAAGCATATCCGGAACGTTTTATCGACTGTGGGATCGCAGAAGCAAATATGACTGGTGTTGCAGCAGGACTTTCTACATGTGGAAAGGTTCCATTTATCAGTTCTTTTGCGATGTTTGTAGCAGGAAGAGCATTTGAGCAGATACGCAATTCTATCGGATATCCGCATCTGAATGTGAAGATTGGTGCGACGCATGCAGGAATTACCGTCGGCGAGGACGGAGCAACACATCAGTGCAACGAGGATATTGCTTTGATGCGGACGATTCCAGGTATGGTTGTGATTAGCCCAGCGGACGATGTGGAAGCACGTGTAGCCGTGAAGGCGGCCTATAAGTATGAAGGACCGGTTTACTTACGATTTGGCAGACTGGCACTTCCAGTCATCCACAATGAGTCAGATTATACATTTGAGATTGGAAAAGGCGAAATTCTTCGCGAGGGAAAGGATCTGACAATTGTTGCAACCGGTGCAATGGTGAGCAATAGCCTTGAGGCTGCCAAAAAACTGAAAGAAGACGGTATCGAGGCAAAGGTGATTAACATTCATACAATCAAGCCACTCGATGAGGGCCTGATTGTTAAAGCAGCAAAAGAGACCGGCAAAATTGTCACGGTAGAGGAGCATTCCGTGATTGGCGGACTTGGAAGCGCGGTATGTGATGCACTTGCGGTGAAGGCTCCGACTCAGGTTTTAAAAATCGGAATCAACGATACGTTCGGCGAGTCCGGACCGGCAGTGGAACTGCTTAAAAAATATGGGCTGGATGCAGACAACATTTATGCAAAGATTAAAAGCTTTGTAAAATAATTCAAATAAGCAGCAGGAAAGCCTATATAGATGGTTTATAAAACTGCCTTACAACTCTTCCCGCTGGGCTGCCGGCAGGGTGAAGATAAATTCTGTGCCGACTCCTTCGGTACTGATGACGTTGATATTTTCATCATGTGCCTGAATAATTTCTTTTACGATAGAGAGTCCAAGACCGGAACCCTTCTTGTCCTTTCCACGGGACAGGTCGGTTTTGTAGAAACGCTCAAAAATTTTGTTCTGGCTGTCTTTTGGAATTCCGATGCCGGTATCCTTGACAGAAACAAATACTTTTTCGCTTTTCTTGGTGGTCTCAATGGTGATTTCAGAATCATGGTGGCTGAACTTGATGGCATTGTCAATCAGATTATAAACCACCTGCTGAATCTTGCTCATATCCGCTTTTACATAAAGTGTTTTACCGGCAAGAATCAGGTGGAAGGAAATCCGTTTGGTTTTGCAGGTTCCCTCAAAGGTAAGACAGGTCATTTTAATTAACTGGTTAATGTCAAATTCGCTGACGTCTAACATTGTGCCGTGGCTACCGTATTTATTTAACTCTAAGAGGCTCTGGGTGAGCTTGGACAAACGGTCTGTCTCGAAAACAATGATATTTAAATATTTTTCCTGCATCTCAGGTGGAATCGTTCCGTCTAACATGGCTTCCACATAACCTTTGATGGAAGTAAGCGGAGAACGAAAATCATGGGAGACATTGGAAATAAATTTACGCTGGTCATCCTCCAGGGTATTCAGCTCATTTGCCATATAATTTAGAGAAGCGGCAAGATAGCCGATTTCATCATTTTTATGTACCGGAATTTTATAACTGAAATTGCCCTCGGCAAAAGCATCAGCACCCTTAATCATTTTGCGGATTGGGATGTAGACCTCGAAGCCAATGATAATCAGTAACAGGGTTGCACAGATAAAAATCAGAAGCAGAGTCAGGTACATAATATTCAGTAAATGTGCATGATGGTGCGTGATTACGGAAAGCGGCTGGTGAATCAGCACATATCCCCGCACCTTGTAATTAATCGTAATCGGCGAAAATACCGTAAGATGCGTATCGTCATAATAATTATAAAAAGAACCGGTGGTGTAATATTTGCTGCCAAAATCTGCCACATTAAATCCGTCAATGTGTGTCAGGTGGTCCATGTCCACAGATGCATTGGAGTTAATCAGAATATCACCATCTGTATTCATGACCCATATTTCGGAAGAAAGATAAGTGCTAAGGGTGGCAAGACTGTCATGCAAGTCATCTACCGTAATATCTTCATTGAAATAGTTTGAAGCATAGGTAGATGCAATCATATTGGCTTCCTTGTAAAGCCGGTCAACTTCGGTATCTTCAATATATTCATAAGTATAGTGGGAGCTGAAGGTGGATACGAGAATAAAGCCGAGAATGCCAAAAATCACATATCCAATCAGCAGCTTCAGATAAAGTCGTTTCTTCATTCTTTAACCTCAAATTTGTATCCGATGCCCCAGACCGTAGAAATGCTCCAGGCGGTATGATCGTTAATTTTCTCACGAAGTCTTTTTACATGAACGTCAACGGTTCTGGTATCGCCTACGTATTCATAGCCCCAGATATGGTCTAAAAGCTGTTCTCTGGTAAATACCTGATTCGGTGAGGATGCAAGAAAATAAAGAAGCTCTAACTCCTTTGGCGGCATATCAATTGTTTTGCCGTAATATTCTACGGAATAGTTGGAAAGATTGACCACCAGATCCGGATAAGTAACACATTTTAAATCCGGCTGTACAGGCTCCTGCTTCACCGGCTGGTAGCGGCGGAGCACCGCCTTGACTCTGGCAACCAGTTCTTTGGAATCAAAAGGCTTCATGATATAGTCATCTGCCCCCAGCTCCAGTCCGAGAACCTTGTCAAAGATTTCACCTTTGGCAGATAACATGATAATCGGAACATTTGCTTTTGCCCGGATTTCACGGCATACCTGATAACCATCAATGCCCGGAAGCATCAAATCAAGAAGAATCAGATTTGGTGCATAGGTTTCAAATTCTTTCAAAGCAGATTCCCCATCATGAACCATCCTTGTATCAAAGCATTCCTTCGTGAGATACAGGGAAATCAGTTCTGCGATATTAACATCATCATCTACAATTAAAATTTTCTGTTTTGCAGCCATAGGAAACTTCCTTTCTGTTTTACGTAGTTCATATACTTGATTTATTTAAATTCTGCAATGGTAACACCGGCATCTCCTTCACCAAATTCTCCTAAGTGGAAGGACTTGATATAAGACTGTCGTTTCAAATGACTCTGTACGGCACTGCGCAGGGCACCGGTTCCTTTTCCGTGTACGATGCGCACGGAAGGAAGATGTGCAAGATAAGCATCATCCAAGTATTTATCCAAAAGAGCAATAGCTTCATCCACTGTTTTTCCAATCAGATTGATTTCTGTGGAAACAGAAGCGGATTTACTCATCTTAAGCTTTCCGGCACCGGTCTTGGCATATTTCTTGCTACCCGGAGCAGCATCTTCAATTAGTACTAAATCCTTGATGTTTACCTGGGAGCGGAGAATTCCCATCTGCACAAAGAGGTCACCCTTTGCATTCGGCAGGGAGTGTACCGTTCCGGTTAAATTCATACTTAATACTTTTACGCTGTCACCGATACGAAGCTTCTTTGGAACCTTTGGATTGTAGATGGCAGTATCTTTTTTCTTTGAGCTCTTTTTCTCATTGGCAGCCATTTTCTCCCGGATATTGGTACGCTGTTTTTCCATTTCCTGAATGGAAGGTCTGGTAGTGCCATATTTATTGAAATTACGGATTGCCTCATCTGCAGTATCTTTGGCTTCCTGCAGAATCTGGTTTGCTTCTTCTTTTGCTTTACGAAGAATGGCATCCCGGCTTTCATCTAATTTTTCCTGCTTGTTCTTTAACTGCTGTTTTAATGCAGCAATTTCTGATTTGTAACGGTTGATTTCGGCCTGTTCTTTCTCTATGGTGATGCGGCTTGCTTCCAGGTCAGAAAGTAAATCTTCAAAATTCTGTTCATTACTGCTGATACGGGTTCTGGCATCCTCAATTAAAGTATCGGAAAGACCGAGTTTTTTGGAAATTGCAAAGGCATTACTTTTTCCCGGAATACCGATGAGAAGACGGTAAGTCGGACTTAAGGTCTCTACATCAAATTCACAGCAGGCATTTTCAATTCCACCGGTAGTTAAGGCATAAATCTTAATTTCACTGTAGTGGGTGGTCGCCATGGTGCGGATGCCTCGACTGTGAAAATAAGATAGGATAGAAACCGCCAGGGCAGCGCCCTCCGTAGGGTCAGTTCCGGCACATAACTCATCAAAGAGAACCAGGGAATGTTCATTGGCTTCTTTTAAAATGTGGATAATGTTGGTCATATGGGAAGAAAATGTGCTTAAGTTCTGCTCAATGCTCTGTTCATCTCCAATATCTGCAAAAATATCGTCAAAAACAGCAAGCTCACTGCGGTCTCCGGAAGGAATCGGAAGTCCCGCCTGTCCCATCAGAGTGAGAAGTCCCACAGTTTTTAAGGAAACGGTTTTACCACCGGTATTCGGTCCGGTAATGACAAGCTGGTCAAAATCGCTGCCTAAGGAAATGTCGATAGGAACTACTTTTTTTGCGTCCAGCAGAGGGTGTCTGCCCTTTAAAATACGAATTTTCCGTTCCGTATTAAAATGCGGTGTAATTCCATTGTATTCCAAGGCATAAGCTGCTTTTGCAAATATAAAATCAAGCTCTGTTAAAATCTGATAATCGGTTTCAATGGCAGGAATATATTCCCCTGCTTTTGCCGATAAAGTGGCAAGAATAACGGCAATTTCGTCCTGCTCTTTGATGGATAATTCTTTTAATTCGTTGTTCAGATTTACCACAGCCATTGGCTCAATGAAAAGAGTAGAACCGCTGGAGGACTGGTCATGCACCATACCGGTAATCTGGGATTTGGCTTCGGCTTTTACCGGAAGACAGTAGCGGCCGTTACGCATGGTAATGACAAAATCCTGCAGGCAGTTTCTGACATTCTGGTTATTTAACATCTGGTTTAACTGCCCATGGATGCGGTCGCCGGTTGAGCGGATAGAACGGCGGATGGATTTTAAATTACTGCTGGCATCATCACTGATTTCATCCACAGAAATGATACAGCGGCGGATTTCATCACAAAGAGGACTAAGAGGTTCTAAACCATCAAAAAGTTCGCTCAGGGAATCAGATGGAATATCTTCCCGTTCCTTTCTGCCATAGGCTTTGACCCGGCGGGCAGTCTCTAATAATTTACAGAGGCCGAGAAGCTCTTCGATATTCATGGTTCCGCCGATTTCCACACGCCGGATGGCGGAAGAAAGCGGTTTGATACCGGAGCAGTCCAGCCGTCCCTTTTTCAGGCTGCGGTTCATGGCATCCTTAGTCTGCTGCTGTGCATTGGTAATCTCTGAGAGGCTGGTGGAAGGAAGCAGGGAAAGACAGCGTTCCTTGGTATCCGCACCGAAAGCATACTCCGCGAGCCGCTCTACAATTTTATTATATTCTAATGTTCTTAAAACCTTTTGATTCATAAATATTCTCCATAAAATGTACTAAAAATCACTGCTTCTATTATACCCCAAACCGATTGTGGTGAAAAGGGCGGTTGAAAATAAGTTTCCGGATAAATGACGAAATTGGCACGTTTTTTACATTCCGGCATCTTTTTTAAAAAATGTTGCAACATAGGCAGATAGAAAGTATAATTAAAAATGGTTGTATTTACAGTAGAAAAGAGGATTCCCTATGTCAGAAAATGAAAAAGAGGAATTTGCATTTATCAAAGAGAAAATCAAGAACAAGCCGTTAAATAAGAGACGTATTATTTTAAAAACGGCATTTACGGTTGTGCTTGCGGTTGTCTTTGGACTTGTATCCTGTTTTGTATTTACATGGATGCGCCCGGTGATGGAAGAGTGGCTGAATAAGCCGGAGGATACCAGGGTGAGCATCCCGAAAGATGAAGAGGTACAGCCGGATACGGAAGAAGAGACAAATTCCACGGAGACAGGTGTAGACGAGCCGGATGCAGAAGAAGGCTTAAAAGAGCTTACACCGGAGGAATATCAGAAATTACAGAGTAAGCTTTATGCGATTGGAAGCGAAGCAAATAAGTCCATTGTTACGGTGACAGGTGTGACCAGTGATGTGGACTGGTTTAACACGCCTTATGAGAGACAGGGACAGGCAAGTGGAGTCATTATTGCGGATACCGGTCAGGAGCTTCTGATTATGACAGAGCGCAAGGTCATAAGCGGAGCAAAATCCATTCATGTGACCTTCCTTGATAACAGCACCGTGGAAGCGGAGCTTAAAAACTATGACGGAAATACCGGAATTGCGATTTTAAATGTAAAACGTTCCGATATCGAAGAAAGCACTCTGGGCAGAATTAAAGTGGCAGTGCTTGGAAATTCACTTCAGACCACACGGGGCAGCATTGTGCTGGCACTGGGCAGTCCGCTGGGAACGACTTTCTCCATATTGACAGGAAATATTACATCGACTTCTAACAGCATTTCCACCTTTGATGCAAACTACAATGTACTGACAACAGATATTGTGGGCAGTAGTCAGGGAAGTGGTGTACTGGTCAATCTCTCTGGTGAAGTGGTTGGAATTGTTATGCAGAATTACAGCAGCGGCGATGAGAATACGCTGACCGCAATTTCCGTTTCCCAGTTGAAAGACATTATCGAGAAGCTTTCCAATGGACAGGATATTCCGTATCTTGGACTGAAACTGACTTCTGTAACATCTGACATTGAAAAGGAATATGACATACCAAAGGGCGTATATATTAAATCAGTGGGAATTGATTCCCCGGCGATGGCGGCAGGCTTGCAAAGCGGTGATGTCATCGTAAAGATTGCCGGAGAAAATGTAGAGACAGCGCAGGCATATAAGAATGTGTTATCCGGGCAGACTCCGGGAGATGTTGTAAAGATTACCATAAAACGCCAGGGGGCAGCAGGCTATGTAGAAATCGAATGTTCTGCAACCGTTGGTGTACTAAAATAGAAAGAGGAAAATTATGCATTATATTGAAACATTACGCGAAGGCGAAAGAGTAAATGAAATCTATCTTTGTAAAAATAAGCAGTCAGCGCTGACGAAGGCAGGTAAGCCTTATGAAGCATTGATTTTACAGGATAAAACAGGCACACTGGATGCAAAAATCTGGGAGCCGGGCTCTGTGGGAATTGATGATTTTGACCGCTTTGATTACATCAATGTAGTGGGAGATATCACAAGTTTTCAGGGCGCATTACAGTTAAATGTAAAGAGGGTCCGGAAAGCAGCCGAGGGAGAGTATGAACCAAAGGAATATCTTCCGGTCAGCGAATATAATGTAGATGAAATGTATGAGCAGTTACTTGGATATATTAAGCAGATGGAGAATCCATATCTTAAGAAACTGGCAGGCAGTTTCTTTATCGAGGATGCAGATTTTGCAAAACGTTTTAAATTCCATTCTGCAGCAAAAAGCGTACATCACGGTTTTGTGGGCGGACTTTTAGAGCATACTTTAAGCGTAACGAAGCTTTCTGCTTATTTTGCTGACAACTATAAGATTCTCAATAAAGATTTACTGGTTTGTGCCGCCATGTTTCACGATATCGGAAAGTTAGAAGAGCTTTCTACTTTCCCGGAAAATGATTACACCGATGAGGGACAGCTTTTAGGACATATCATGATTGGAGCCATGGAAATTGCAGAGCGCATCAAGACCATCGATGGTTTCCCGGTGAAACTGGCACATGAGATGGAACACTGTATTCTGGCACATCATGGAGAGTTAGAGTATGGTTCTCCGAAGAAGCCGGCATTACCGGAAGCTGTAGCATTAAGCTATGCAGATAATATTGATGCAAAGATGGAGACCATGCGTGAGCTTTTGGCAAACGTACCGGAAGGAGATACTCAGTGGCAGGGATTCAACCGTCTGTTTGAATCGAACATCCGCAGATCGAGTATATAAGAAATATGAAAAAAGATGACATTGTTACATTGACCATTGATGATATTGGAACTAACGGCGAAGGTATCGGAAGAACGGAAGGCATCACACTTTTTATCAAGGATGCTCTGCCGGGAGACATGGTTCGTGCCAAAATCATGAAGATGAAAAAAACTTATGGCTATGCCCGCCTGATGGAAATTCTTAAGGAATCCACCATGCGGACAACCCCGCCATGCCCGGAGCATAAGCGGTGTGGTGGCTGCCAGATCCAGGCACTTTCTTATGGGAGCCAGCTTAAGTTTAAGGAAAATAAAGTACGCAACAACTTAAAACATATCGGCGGATTTGAAAATCCAAAGGTCTTACCAACACTTGGCATGCAGGAGCCTTACCGCTACCGGAACAAAGCACAGTTTCCGGTGGGTTATGATAAAGAAGGCAACCTGGTGGCAGGCTTTTTTGCGTCCAGAACCCACAACATTATTCCGGTGCAGGACTGCCTTTTGGGAAAGGAAGGCAACGGAAGAATCCTGTCCCTTATTTTAGACACCATGAAATCCTATGGCGTCAGTGCCTATGATGAGAAAACCGGAAAAGGCTGCGTCCGCCACATCTTAATCCGTTATGGCGAGAAAACCGGAGAGTGGATGGTTTGCTTTGTCATCAACGGAAAGAAGCTGCCGCATGCAGAAAGTTTTATTGAAGTATTAAAAGATTTGCCGGGAATGACAAGTATTACTGTAAATATCAATGAATCCCGGGGCAACGTGATTTTAGGAGAAGAAACTTATACCCTCTATGGAAAGGGTTACATTACAGATTATATCGGAACGATTTCTTTTCAGATTTCTCCGCAGTCTTTCTATCAGGTAAATCCGGCGCAGACAGAGGTGCTTTATAACAAAGCTTTGGAATATGCCAATCTCACCGGCGAAGAGACGGTCTGGGATTTATATTGCGGTATCGGAACCATTTCCTTATTTCTGGCACAGAAAGCGAAGAAGGTTTACGGTGTGGAAATTGTACCGCAGGCAATCGCAGATGCCAAAGAGAATGCTCTTCGAAACCACATCTCCAATGCAGAATTTTTTGTTGGGAAAGCAGAGGAAGTCTATCCGGCATACTGTGCCGCCCATGGCGAAGAAGCCCGTGCAGAAGTTATCGTAGTGGACCCGCCACGCAAAGGCTGCGAGGAATCCCTCCTTGCCATGATGTGTGAGATGGCACCACAGCGTATCGTCTATGTAAGCTGTGATTCCGCAACCCTGGCCCGGGATTTGAAATATCTTTGCAGCCATGGATATGACCTCGTGGAGGTGCAGCCGGTAGACCAGTTCGGCCATACGGTACATGTTGAGACAGTATGTTTATTGTCCAAACTCCACGAAGCGAAGCATCATGTGAATGTGACATTGGAGATGGATGAGTTGGATGTTACTTCTGTAGAGAGTAAGGCAACTTATGAAGAGATAAAAGAGTATGTGTTGGAGAAACATGGTTTGCGGGTTACGAATCTTTATATTGCACAGGTGAAGAGAAAGTGCGGTATTATCGAGAGGGAAAATTATAATAAGTCTAAGTCTGAGGTTGCAAAGCAGACACAGTGTCCGGAGGATAAGGAAATGGCAATTATGGATGCGCTGGAGTATTTCGGAATGGTGTAATTATAGGGGGGTATTTGTATGTTAATTGATGAATTAGTTTCGTTTTGTGATGAAGAATATCAGAATAGTGAATGTTTTCCATGTTCAGCAAAGGTGATGTGTGAGAGGGAATGTGGATATAACTGTAAGGACTGT
>OLVY01001704.1_pt1 | contig 13409 bp, 8 predicted proteins | sample 1674261 | NCBI WGS metagenome assembly OLVY01 (sample SAMEA103958155, study PRJEB25191) | human gut metagenome | biome: human-associated habitat [ENVO:00009003]; feature: intestine environment [ENVO:2100002]; material: feces | place: Germany | collected 2013/2015
GTTTGAAGAACTCACCAATGTAAAGAAAAAACAAGACAAGTTCAACTTATTCCTCAATATGCAGGGCAGCTTCGATGCAAACTTCCGCGACGGCTTCGAAGAGGGAGCTTTCAAAATGAGACAACTCCGCATTGAAGCCAAAGGAAATATCAACAACTGGCTTTCGTACCGATACAGGCAACGGCTGAACCGCTCGAACGACAGTAGCGGCAACATAGACAACCTTCCTACTTCCATTGACATTGCAGGGATAGGTGTGAAACTGGGAAAAGGATTTTCTATTTTTGCCGGTAAGCAATGCACCGCATACGGCGGTATCGAGTTCGACCTGAATCCTATCGAGATATATGAATACAGCGATATGATTGAGAACATGAGTAACTTCATGACCGGTTTGAACATCGGATATGACATCAATGCCCACCAGCAGTTGAACCTGCAAATACTGGACAGCCGCAACGGCTCTTTCAACAAGACGTATGGAGTTGAAACCGAAGACGGCGAACAGCCTGCCATAGAATCGGGCAAGCTGCCGCTTGTGTACACCCTGAACTGGAACGGTAATTTCAATGACGTATTCAAGACACGCTGGTCCGCCTCTATCATGAACGAAGCAAAGGACAAGAATCTTTATTATTTTGCATTCGGTAATGAATTGAACTTGAATAAGTTCAACATGTTCCTCGACTTCATGTACTCCAAAGAAGGTATAGACCGCAAGGGTATCATGACAGGGATAACAGGCAGTATGGAAGGACACAATGCTTTCGATGCCGGATATTTTTCAATGGTAACCAAGTTGAATTACCGTTTCCTGCCTAAATGGAACGCTTTCGTAAAAGGAATGTATGAAACAGCATCTCTCACCAAACAGCAGGGAGATTTGGAAAAAGGCAAATACCGCACCGCATGGGGTTATTTTGCCGGTGTGGAGTTCTATCCTATGGATACCAACTTGCATTTCTTCCTTACATACGTAGGACGTTCCTATGACTTCACCGCCCGCGCCAAAGCACTCGGACAAGAGAACTATTCTACAAACAGAGTATCGGTGGGATTCATTTATCAGTTACCGATGTTCTAGATTTTTACGTTGCTCCGGCTTCCACCCGTTAGACAATGCTCGTGCCGAGCGTGCCCAAAAGAAAATCCCTCTCAGATTATTTCTGAGAGGGATTGTTGAGGTTCCTGGCGGATTCGAACCGCCGTACACGGTTTTGCAGACCGCTGACTAAGCCACTCATCCAAGGAACCTTGTCGTTAGCAATCTTTGTTTCTCGATTGCGGTTGCAAAGGTACGACATTTTTTTTAATCTGCAAATATTCTGCTATTTTTTTCTCACTTTTTCTGCATTTTTTTCGCAACCGTACTTTGGCTTGTTCTGCATAGACTTCATGGCGCAGTCCGAACTACAGCATTCACACGGATTGCTATTGTTCTTTATGCGCTTGAAATACTGAAAGATACGTATGCTTATCCATATGGTGCAGAGGCATACAATTGCAATAACTATAATTTGTTGTAATTCCATGCTTGATAAACAAATAATTTTAGGTTTAGGTTTATTAAACGATAAGACTTCCTATTTGAAATACAGTAAATGCAATAAGCCAAGCCAATCCAGTGGTGTATCCTGCTGTGAATATGGCCCATTTCCAACTGCCGGATTCTTGCTTGATTGCTGCGAAAGTGGCAATACAGGGGAAGTAAATCAATACAAACAGCATGTAAGCTAATGCAACCAGTGGAGTAATGGGGATGCGGTTAGAAAGATTCACATTTTCCACATCTCCTTCATTTGTGTATAATACTCCTAGTGTGCTTACTACCAGTTCTTTAGCACCCACACCTGAAATAAGTCCGATTCCTAACTTCCAGTCAAATCCTAGCGGTTTGATAACAGGCTCTATGGCTTTGCCTATTTGTCCGATATATGAATTTTTTTGTTGCTCAGCCACGCTTTCGTAAGCATCATGTTGTGGATAATACCCTAGAAACCAGATAATAATTGAGGCAATCATGATAATGCCTCCCATCTTTTTCAGATATTGTGCTCCTTTTTCCCATGTATGGCGCATGATACTTTTAGAGGTAGGCATACGATAGGGGGGGAGTTCCATCACAAATGGAGAATCTTCTCCTTTCACCAGAAATTTACTGAAAATACGGGCCATTATTACTGCCAATAAAATGCCTGCTGTGTAGATGCAAAGTAGCATAAAGCTGGCGCAGTTAGGGAAAAAAGCACCTATCATAACTAAATATATGGGAAGACGAGCACTACAGGACATTAAAGGATTCACCAACATGGTGATTAGTCTGGACTTTCGGTCTTCTATAGTACGTGTTGCCATTATGGCAGGTACATTACAGCCGAATCCCATAATCAGTGGAATAAAGGACTTGCCATGCAGTCCCATCCGATGCATTATTTTATCCATGATAAATGCAGCGCGTGCCATATACCCCGAATCTTCCAATATAGAAATAAAAAAGTATAATATGAGGATATTCGGCAGGAAAACGATAACACCGCCCACTCCACCGATAATACCATCTATCAGTAAGTCTTTCAAAGGACCTTCAGCCATATTGTTCCGTATCAGGTTGCCCAACTGGTCTACTAGCCATTCAATACCTTGCATAGGGTAGTCACCCAAAACAAAGGTTCCCTCAAACATGATGTAAAGGAACAGGAAAAAAATAGGATATCCCCAAATGCGATGTGTCACAATACTGTCTATCACGCGGGTTGTTTGTTCTTTTTCCAAATGATTGTCGGTGAATGTTTCCTTCAAAGCTCCGGTAATAAAACCATATTTAGCATCCGTAATAGCTTGCTCGCTGTCTTCGTTCATCACTTTACGGATACGTAAGGTTTCCTTGTTGCGTATCGCTATAATTTCTTTGCCATTAGGCAGTGTAGAGATGAAATTTTCTATTTCCTTATCGTTTTCCAGTAATTTGATAGATAGGAAGCGGGTGGAGTATTTATGGCGTATGTCTTCGTTTTGACTGATTGCTTTTTTTACTTCTTCGATACTGCGCTCCAGTTCAGGACCGTGGTTAATGTGAATATGGCGCATATATCCGCGTGGGCGGGCATCTTCCTCTTCTTTGTGGCTTCCGAATTCGTGGTCGGGTACATAGGTTTTGTGCCAGTCTCTCAGATCTTCCAGAATTTCAGAACGTATTTCGCCCTTTTGTGACAGGAAATCCCCGCCTTCGTAAATACCGATGATAACATGGAACAGTTGGTCTATGCCTTCACCCCGCCGGCAGACAGTAGGTATCATAGGCACTCCGATCAATTGGCTTAACTTGATGTAATCCAGTTTGTTGCCGCTGCTTTCCAGTTCGTCATACATATTCAGTGCGATGACCATACGCACATTCATGTCAATCAATTGGGTGGTAAGATAGAAATTACGTTCCAGGTTGGAAGAGTCTGCCACATTGATGATTACATCCGGAGTTTCTTCAATGATATGTTTGCGTACATAAAGTTCTTCCGGAGTATAGGCTGAAAGAGAATAGGTTCCGGGTAAATCTACAATACGGAAATGATAACCTTGGAAGTCGAAAAAACCTTCTTTGGCATCTACTGTCACACCACTGTAGTTTCCTACATGTTCATGGGCGCCGGATGCAATATTGAATAGCGAAGTCTTTCCACAATTAGGATTACCTACTAAGGCTACATTGATTGTACGGCGTTTGCCTTTTGCCAGTGCCACCAGTTCTGATTCGGACACGGGTACATCTTCTGTTATGGAACCATGGTAAGGGTTCTGCATCGTGCGTGCTTCCTGCTCGCTTACCACCTCAATCATATCTGCCTCTTGTCTTCGGAGAGAGATCTCGTAACCTAGTAGTCTGTATTTTATAGGGTCTTTCAAAGGGGCGTTCAAGATTACCTCTACGGTTTTTCCTTTAATAAAACCCATTTCAACGATTCGCTTGCGGAAACCACCGTGACCTAACACCTTGACTATTACGCCTTTTTCTCCTGTTCTTAATTCGGATAAACGCATCTTGTTTTAAATTTTTCGCAAAGATAAGTTATTACTTAGAAGTATGCAAACTATTTAGATTGTTTTTAAATAAAGAACAGGCACTTTGTTTTTGTCTTGCAGAACCCTTATCTTTGTGTCATGTTTCATTGGAATATTCAGAAGTATATAGAGGAAAAACAACTTTTCACTTTGCATGATAAGGTGTTAGTGGCATTGAGTGGCGGAGCGGATTCGGTAGCTTTGTTGCGTGTCTTGCTTGTTTTAGGGTATCATTGTGAGGCTGCCCATTGTAACTTCCATCTTCGTGGTGAGGAGTCCGATAGAGATGAAAGGTTTGTCAATGAGTTGTGTAAAGGGCTGGGAGTGACTTTGCATGTTACTCATTTTGATACAGTCGCTTATGCTTCAAGGCATCATGTTTCTATTGAGATGGCAGCTCGCGAAATGCGCTATGATTGGTTCGAACAACTGCGTAAGGAGAGGGGGATGGCTGTTATTGCCGTAGCCCATCATCGGGACGATAGTGTGGAAACTTTTTTATTGAATTTGATACGTGGCGCGGGAATCAATGGCTTGAAAGGTATCAGTCCGCATAACGGCTGCATTGTACGGCCTTTGTTGGAGGTGAGCCGTCAGGATATTTTGGATTATTTGCGTTGTTTGCGTCAAGGTTATGTTACAGACAGTACCAATCTGCAAGATGAATATATGCGTAATAAAATCCGTCTGAATATTCTTCCGATGTTGCGTGAGCTGAATCCTTCTGTCAGTGAAAGTATAGCTGAAACATCCAGACGTCTGACTGATGTTTCTCTTATATATAATAAGGAAATAGAGGCGGGGAAAGAAAGGGTGATGGAAAAGTCCGGCCATATTCTTATTTCTCGTTTGATGGAAGAGAGTGTTCCGGCGGCTTTGCTGTTTGAGATTCTTCATCCGTTAGGTTTCAATTCCGTTCAGGTAGGAGATGTATTCCGCAGTTTGTCTGCCCAGTCGGGAAAAAGATTCGTTTCTGCCGGATGGGAGGTGCTGCGCGACAGGACGGAGCTGATTATTCGCAGGAGGAAGCCGGCGGATGAGGAAGTGGAGGAAAATGTGCCCCCATTCCGGCTTGCAATGGAAACGCAGGAAATAATGCCGGACTTTGTCATCCCCAGGAATAAGAATACGGCCTGTTTGGATGCGGATAAGGTGGTACTACCTCTCACGGTGCGTAAATGGCGGCAGGGGGATAAGTTTGTTCCTTTCGGAATGAAAGGGAAAAAGAAGGTCAGCGATTATCTGACAGATCGTAAGTTTTCTCTTTTCCAGAAAGAAAATCAGTATGTGGTTTGCTCAGCAGACCGGATTGTATGGCTGGTAGGAGAGCGTAGCGATGACCGTTTCCGGGTGACGGAAGATACGAAACGGGTACTGATTATACGGCAGTTGGAAGATAAGTAGAATTTTTTTCTTTCCTGCTTTTTCATGAATGACAGGGAATGTTTCCTGAAATCTTGTAGCAAAAATCCGCGAATCATGCAACAAGATTTCAGAAATCATGTAGCAAGATTCGCGGATTTCAGATGGAGCTTCCCGGTATTATTTGCAATACTTCTGTATCAGTCCGTCTACCACTTCATCGCCCAGTTCTTTTGCTTTGGCAAAATTTGCACAGGCTTCTTTGTTTTTCTTTAATTGTATCTGGCAGTATCCCAGCATACGATATGCGGCTGCGGCTTTCGGGTCTAAAGAGATAGCCTTTTCCAATGCTTCTATTGCTTCGTTATGTTGCCCTACACGTAGATGCACCGAACCTTTTTCCACCCACATGGCTACATCCTCAGGAGTCATTTCTACTGCTTTATTAATGTCGTTGATAGCTTGCTGATACATTTTACATTGTATTTCCGCCTGTTCGCGTTGCAGATAAAAGGCGGCTGTAACGCGTCCACCGATGGCATCATAAAAAGTATCATAATCTATTACCGCTTCACGGTATTTGCCTGTCTGGGCTTTTATCTCTGCCCGTTCATAGAAATAAGGAGCCGCTTCCGATGTATAAGGCTTGGTGAAACGTGCCACAGCACTATCCATCAAGGCAATAACCTCGTTCATATCTGTTCCTTCAATCAGTTGTTTGGTTTTGGCTGCCGAGTAAAATGTAGCGGCAGAGGCTATGGAAGACTGGTTCACTTTTTCATAAGCGGCGTATGCCTCAGGATATTTTTTCATAGCAAACAGAATGTCTCCCTCCAATTGTGTGTAAATGGGTTGGTTGTCGGCCTGCATGGCATCATGAATAATGGAGAGAGCTTTGTCGTAACTCCAGTCACCGTATGGTTTCTTGTCACCTAAAGAGATGGTGTACGAATAAATTAATTTAGCGATATTATATTGCGTTTCACTCTTGTTGGCTGTCACTTCCAGTGCTTTCTTCAGGTCGGCATCTGCCAAAGCGTTGTGTTCATCATCATTAAATCCCATATAAGTAGTGGCACGGCGTATATATCCGTCCGCGCTGTTGGGATATTGTTCCAGGAAATCGTTTAATGTGGTGATATATTCGTCCTGATTTTGTTGTGAAGATGCCATGAACAGGTACACCAGTGCTTGGTCTTCTGTTTCGGGCAGTCCTTTTTTGATGCCGATTTTATTCAGTGACATATCGTTCAAAGAAAGGGCGGTGATGCTCAGCGAGGCACCGTATGTAGCTCCGATGGCATAACTTTCCTTGGCTTCATCCGATGCGTTTTTTTGGATTAAACCTAATACTTCTCCATTGGCATTCATAATAGGGCAACTTACTGTTTTTTCGTTGGTTGTCATTGCCAGTGTATAGTAATATGCCTTGTCGCCGATGGTGTCTACTTTGGTGACGGTCCCTGTCTGGCAGGTTGCCGCTTTTTGAGTCGAGTAGGGTAGCAGATAGACTGTTTCACCTACCGATGCCGGCTGTGATGCCGATTTTAATGCTATGGTCTTTTTATCGGTTTCAGTATTAAATTTTACGATGTCATACATGGAGTTGGCTCCCAAGATACGCAATACAGGCAATTCTTTACTGTCCGCATTAATGATTACTGCACGTTCGGCTCCTTCAAACAGGGTATAATCGGATAATGCCGTTCCATTTTCATTGATATAGAATCCATTTCCTGTATTCTTGATTTTGTTATCTTTATCGTATGTAACGATGGAAAAAACGGCTTTTTTAGCTTTGCCGGCCCACTTTGGGGTTGCTTGTGCATAGCTTAGCTGGGCGGCTATGCCGCATGCCAGTATCAAAAGTACTTTCTTCATGATATAGTTAGTTGTTTGTTAACGATGATACGGTATTTATAAAGCGGATGCCGTTTTGTCTTCTGTGAAGCCGCGTTGCTTTACAGCTTCATAAATCAGAATACCTGCGGCAACCGATACGTTCAATGATTCTATTTTACCCATTAACGGTATTTTGATCCATTCATCGCACAGGGAAAGGTGTTCGTAGGGAACACCTGTGTCCTCGGCTCCCATAATGATACATACAGGGTCTTTATAGTTTGCTTTGGTGTAATCATAATCACCTTTTTCCGTGGCTGCTACAATCTTGAATCCGCAGTCTTTCAGATACTTGATGGTATTAGTCAGATTTTGTTCGCGGCATACGGGAAGAGTGTGCAGAGCTCCTGCTGATGTTTTCATTGCGTCGGCATTGACACTGACACTGTTTTTCGAGGGAATAATAATGGCATCTGCACCGGCACATTCGCAGGTACGGGCAATGGCTCCGAAGTTACGTACATCGGTAATTCCATCCAGCATGACGAATAGGGGTGTTTTTCCTTCTTCAAACAGGAAAGGTACCAGATCTTCTGTTTTCTGGTAGGTGACAGAGGAGATGAATGCTACAACTCCCTGATGGTTTTTCCGGGTAATACGGTTAATACGCTCCACGGGTACACGCTGAACAGGGATGAGGGTATTTTTCAAGCAGGTAAACAGTTCTTTGGACAGTTCGCTCTGTATATCTTTCTTCACCAATACTTTATCTATCTCTCTTCCGGCTTGTATGGCTTCAATAACAGCGCGTACACCGAAAATCATTTCATTCTTTTCTAACATATTTAATAAGTGGTTAATGGTTAGTGACAGGTGGTTAGTGGTAATTGGCACTAGCCACTTATCAGCGCCTTTGCATTGTTCAGGGCTGCCTCTGTCAAGGTAGCCCCACTTAGCATATTGGCAATTTCTTTTACTCTTTCTTCATCAGTCAGGCGGCGGATGTGGCTGTTGGTGCCTGTTTCCGTATCTTCCTTATATACTTTATAATGAGTGATGCCGCGTGCTGCAATCTGGGGCAGGTGGGTGATGCTGATGACCTGACGGTTTTGTTTTCCCATCTCCTGCATGATGAGCGCCATTTTCTCGGCGATGGAACCGGAAACTCCGGTGTCTATTTCATCAAAGATGATAGTAGGCAGTTTCACAGCTCCGGCTATCATGGCTTTCAGCGAAAGCATGACACGGGCAATCTCACCACCCGATGCTACGGAAGCTACATTTTGTAATGTTCCATTCTTGTTGGCCGAAAACAGGAATGTCACACTGTCCATCCCTTTACTGTCCGGTTCCTTGCGCGGATTCAGTTCCACCACAAAGCGCACATTGGGCATACCGAGAGGAACCAGCAGGCTTTGCATCTGTCTTTCAATGTGCTTGCCCGATTGGGAACGGAGTTTTGTCAACACAGCAGCTTGCTTTATCACTTTGTCATATAGCGTTTCTTTTTGGGCGGTAAGTTCTGCTATACGGTCATCAAAAGAAGTGATGGTGTTCAGCTTCTCATGATAGTCGGTTTGCACGGCTATCAATTCCTCTATTGTTTGTACGTGATGCTTCTGTTGCAAAGAGTAGATTAAGTTCAGGCGTTCATTTACATAATCCAGACGGGTGGGGTTGAACTCCACTTCCTCCTGTGCGCCTGCTATTTCATGCGACAGATCTTTCAGTTCTATGTAACAACTGTCTAAACGCCCTATCCATTCCTGGGCACGTGTGTACACTCTCGCTATGTTATGCAGGGTTTGCATACATTCTTTGGTAGCGGATAACAGGCTGGCATCTTCCGAAGCCATTATTTGGTCCACTTTGTACAAACCCGCTTTTATCTCTTCGGCATGATTCAAGGTTTCGGCTTCCTGTTCCAGTTCGGTTTGTTCTCCTTCCTGAAGGTTTGCATCATCCAGCTGTTCCAGTTGGAACCGGATGTAATCTTCATCCTTCCGGCTTTGCTCGGCTTGCGTTATGAAGTCGGCCAGCTGTTTGCATACGTTTCTGTACTCGGTATAAATATCCTTGTATGCTGAAAGTTCGTTGTCATCTTGTGCCAGGATATCCAATACATTCAATTGGAATCCCTCACTGTTGAGCAACAGGTTTTGATGCTGGCTATGTACATCTATCAGTTTCTCGCCCAGTTCCTTCATCTGCGCCAATGAGGCCGGAGTATCGTTTATGAATGCGCGGCTTTTACCTGATGCATATAACTCGCGGCGGATAATACATTCATCCGGATCATATTCCAAATCTCTTTGGGTAAAGAAAGGCTCCATCTGATAGGCGGAGATGTTGAAACGTGCTTCTACAATACATTTATTGGCGCCTTTCTTGATCGCTTTGATATCGGCCCGTTGTCCCAGTAACAAGCCGATAGCGCCTAGAATAATCGATTTACCGGCGCCGGTCTCTCCGGTGATGACAGAGAAGCCGGGGGTGAAACTGATATCCAATGTATCAATCAATGCATAATTCTGTATATAGATAGATTGCAGCATATTCTTGCTCCTTTTTAATAATTTGCTGATTTGTCAATTTGCTAATTTGCTGCGCTGTTGTATTCCGCATGGTAATTAGCGCATTAGCACATTAGCACATTGGCAACGTGGCAAATTAAGAAATTATTTATTATTTACCAGTCTGTCAATAATATCCCTTGCTACTTCCTGTTTGCTTTTCAGCGGATAAGGAGTTGCTCCCTGACGGTCTATAATCGTTATTTTGTTGGTGTCACAACGAAACCCGGCTCCTTGGTCGTTCAATGAGTTCAGTACAATGAAATCAAGGTTCTTACGTTCCAGTTTTCTTTGTGCATTTTTTGTTTCATCATTTGTTTCCAAGGCAAATCCCACTAATGTCTGTCCGTCTTTTTTCCGGTTTCCCAGTGCGGCGGCAATGTCTTGTGTGGGTTTCAGTTGCAGTGTTAAATTATCTTTCTCTCTTTTGATTTTATGACCGGCTACGGTTTCCGGGGTAAAGTCGGCCACTGCCGCACACAGGATGCCGGCCGAAGCTGTAGGAAACTCGCGGATGGCGGCTTCGTACATTTCTCCGGCACTTTCCACATCTATGCGGCGGATGTTAGGGTGATGGGCCTGAATCGTTACCGGTCCGCTGATTAGCGATACTTCCGCTCCACGTGAAGCGCATTCCTCGGCAAGTGCGAATCCCATTTTTCCTGAAGAATAATTGCCGATAAAGCGTACCGGATCTATTTTCTCGTAGGTTGGACCGGCGGTAATGACTACTTTCTTTCCGGCCATGTCTTGTTGTTTGGCAAAGAAAGCTTCCAGAATTTCCACTATTTTTTCCGGTTCTTCCATTCTGCCTTTTCCTACCAGATGGCTTGCCAGTTCCCCTTCTGCCGGTTCTATAATATGATTTCCGTAAGAACGGAGCGTGTCCAGATTCTTCCGGGTGGAAGGGTGTGCGAACATATCCAGATCCATTGCCGGAGCTACGAATACGGGAGCTTTCATTGACAGATAAGTCGTGATCAGCATATTGTCCGCTATTCCGTTGGCCATTTTACCAATAGTGGATGCGGTAGCCGGAGCGATAATCATGGCATCCGCCCATAGTCCCAAATCAACGTGGCTGTTCCATGTCCCGTCACGCTGGGCAAAAAACTCGCTGATAACAGGTTTGCTTGTTAATGCAGACAAAGTGATAGGTGTGATGAATTCTTTGCCTGCGGGGGTAATCACGACTTGTACTTCCGCTCCCTTCTTAATAAGTCCGCGAATGAGTATAGCCGCTTTATAGGCGGCTATACTTCCGGTTATACCTAGTACGATTTTTTTTCCTTTCATACTCATTTCATCATTCCCGATTCACGTAGTCTGATTTTTGTCAGTACGTTTTTCGTGTTCAGCGTAAAGTCACCGTTCAGTATCCAGCTGTAGTAGCCCGGATCTTTTTGTAATACTTCGCTGACCGACATTCCTTTGTATTTCCCAAAATTAAAGACTTCCACGCCTTTGTCATCATAAACAATGCGTCCGGCGAAATCTACGTTCTTGTTGAAACTTGAATATTCGGCTAGAAATGCCATATCGTTTTGCAATTCTTCCGGATAGCGGTCCAATTGGGATTTCAGTACTTCGTATGTGGCACGTGTGTCGGCTTCGGCTGTATGGGCATCTTCCAGATTCTTTCCGCAATAGAATTTATAGGCGGCAGACAGGGTGCGCTGTTCCAGTTTGTGATAAATCACCTGCACGTCAATGAATTTTCGTTTCATCATGTCAATGTCTACTCCTGCGCGCAGGAACTCCTCGGCCAAAACCGGAATGTCGAAACGATTGGAATTGAAACCGGCAAGGTCACATCCCTCAATGTCCCGGGCTATCTCTTTTGCCACTTCCTTGAAAGTAGGGCAGTCCGCCACATCTGCGTCATAAATACCGTGGATGGCAGAAGATTGTTCGGGAATATGCATTTCCGGATTGATACGCATGGTCTTCGTTTCTTCGTTGCCGTTTGGGTACACCTTCAGATAGCATATTTCCACTATTCTGTCTGTGTTTATATTTGTTCCCGTTGTTTCCAAATCGAAAAAAACAATAGGATTCTTCAAGTTCAATTTCATTTTCAGCTTGTATTATATATTGTTTTTCCGCCACATGGTGGCGTGTCGTTTTTAGTCGTTCAGCATCATAGGCATCAGCAGCATCAGCAGGTCTTCTTTTTCTTCCTGTTCTACAGGAACAATAACACCCGCACGTGAAGGATCAGCCAGTTCGAAAAGTATTTCCTGTGCCGAGATATTGTTTAAAATATCGATCAGGAATGTTGATTTAAAGCCGATGCTCATGGGGCTTCCTGTATATTGGCAAGTCAGTGTTTCTTCTGCTGAGGTGGAGAAATCTATGTCTTGTGCGGAGATCTGGATCTGATTTTCACTGAGGCGGAGTTTTATCAAACTGCTTGCTTGTGATGAGAATACAGATACACGGCGGAGCGCACTGATCAGCATCATGCGGTCAATGGTGGCCTTGTGCGGATTATCCTGCGGAATTACTGAATTATAATTGGGATAGCGTCCTTCGATAAGACGGCATATCATGCTGTAGTTTTCTAATGTAAACGTAGCGTTACGGTCGTCAAAATCAATTTGCACATCTCCTTGTTCTTTCGGCAACAGGTTCTTCAGCAGGGTTGCCGGTTTCTTGGGCAGAATGAAAGCGGCTTTTTCATCGCCGTGTGCCACAAATGTTTTATTGCGTACTAATTTGTGCCCGTCTGAGGCTACGAAAGTGATGTCTTCGGTAGTGATATCAAAATAAATACCATTCATTACCGGACGTAACTCGTCATCGGCAGTAGCGAACAAGGAACGGTTGATACCTGCCAGCATCACCGGAGCGCCCATTGTTACGTGTACCGCATTTGCGCCTAATGCGGGAGCCTGCGGATATTCGTCGGCATTTTGTCCCATCAGGCTGTATTTACCATTCTGATATTGTACGGTGATTTCCAGATTCTCTGTATTTACCAGGAAAGTCAGTGGTTGTTCGGGTATTTCTTTCAGGGCTTCGAGTATGGTTTTTGAAGAAACGGCAAAGCGTCCGTCACCGTCACTTTCATTTACTTCCAAAGAAGTGGACAGGGTCGTTTCGCTGTCAGAGGCAGTGAGCGACAACGTTCCGTCAGTCAGTTCCATTAAGAAACAATCAAGAATAGGTAACGAATTTTTGGAGTTGATTACTCGGCTAATAGCTTGTAAATGACTGAATAATCCAGTACTTGAAACGATGAACTTCATAGTTTTATATTATTATATTTATATTCTATATCTCTATATTCATTTAACTGCCAAAGTTACGAAAAGATTATGGTTCAAGCGCAAAAAATGGCGAAAAAATTAGTTTACTCGCAAGGAAAAGTGTACTTTCGTGGCGAATTTAAATAACGTAATATGGAATTAGCAGGAAAAGTAATAGCAGTCCTCGAACCGAGAGGAGGAGTTTCAAAGACAGGAAATGAATGGAAAGTACAAGAATACGTAATTGAAACGCATGATCAATATCCTAAAAAAATGTGTTTTGACGTATTTGGAGCGGACAAAATCGAACAGTTCAATATTCAGA
>OLVY01001713.1_pt1 | contig 13374 bp, 10 predicted proteins | sample 1674261 | NCBI WGS metagenome assembly OLVY01 (sample SAMEA103958155, study PRJEB25191) | human gut metagenome | biome: human-associated habitat [ENVO:00009003]; feature: intestine environment [ENVO:2100002]; material: feces | place: Germany | collected 2013/2015
ACCCGTCCGGGTTGTGGCTCTGCCAGTTCCAGCTGTGGGCGCACATTTCCTCAATGCCGTACTGGGCCTCCCAGCCGAGCTCACGCTTAGCCTTGGAGGGATCGCACCAGCACTCGGCGATGTCGCCGGGGCGGCGCGGGTCGATGACATAGGGAATCTCCTTGCCGCAGGCCTTGCTGAAGGCGTTGATGACGTCCAGCACGCTGTAGCCGTGGCCGGTGCCCAGATTGCAGATGAACAGGCCGGGCTTCTGCTCCAGCTTTTTGATGGCAGCAACATGGCCGCGGGCCAGGTCGACAACATGGATGTAGTCGCGCACGCCGGTGCCGTCGGGGGTCGGGTAGTCATTGCCAAAGACGTGGACCTTCTCCAGCTTGCCGACAGCGACCTTGGCGATATAGGGCACGAGGTTGTTAGGGATGCCGTTGGGGTCCTCGCCGATCAGGCCGGACGGATGCGCACCGATGGGGTTGAAGTAACGCAGCAGCGCAACGTTCAGCTCGGGGTCGGCGTGGCAGCAGTCGGTCAGGATGCGCTCGGTGAACACCTTCGTGGTGCCGTAGGGGTTCGTGGTGCCGCCGACGGGGAAATCCTCGCGGATGGGCACGCTGGCGGGGTCGCCGTAGACCGTGGCGGAGGAGGAGAAGATGATGTTGTGGCAGTTGTGGCGGCGCATGACATCCAGAATGTTCAGCGTGCAGGCCAGATTGTTGGAGTAGTACTCGATGGGCTTGGAAACGCTCTCGCCGACGGCCTTGTAGGCGGCGAACTGGATGACACAGTCAATGTCCTCGTTCTCGGCAAAGATCTTCTCCACGGCGTCCTTGTCGGTCATGTCGGCTTCGACAAAACGGAAGTCCTTGCCGGCAATCTTCTTGACGCGGGCCAGGGCCTCGGGGCAGGAGTTGTAGTAGTTATCGGCTACAACGATGTCGTACCCTGCGGCCAGAAGTTCCACACAGGTGTGGCTGCCGATGTAGCCGGCGCCACCGCTAACCAGAATTGCCATAACAGTCGTCTCCTTATGTTATATGATATTGTTGCGTGCGAACCGAGCGGCTCGCCTCTCTTTGCTTGTATTCTACTCTTTCTGCGGAGTTTCTGCAATAGGAGTTTTTGATTCTGATTTGCCTTTTTGTTGCCTGTTTTGCCGCCGTGCGGGCAGCCCCTGCTGAATGCGGCGGTAGGCGGACGGCGTGTGCCCCGTGGCAGCGCGGAATTTCTGGCTGAAATACGCGCCGGAGCAGTAGCCCATCTGCGCGGCGACCTCGCCGGGGGATGCCCCGCGGGCCAGCAGCTGGGCCGCGTACTCGATGCGCATGGCGGAAAATTCCTCCATGGCCGTGCGGTGGAGCCGCGCGCGGAACGCCTGCTGCAGCTGGGGCCGCGTGCAGCCCAGCGCCGTGCAGATGTCGTCGATCTTCAGTTCATGCGCAAGATTTTCGGCAAAATAGGCGCGGGCGTCCTCGACCAGCGCGTTCTGGCGGCGCTCCCGCCGGACGCGGGCCACGGGGCGCTTGGTGCGGCGGCAGCGGCGGGCCAGCAAAATCAGCAGATTTTCCAGATGGATGATGAACTGCTGCATCGCGCCGAAGGGCAGTTCCTCCTTTAAGACAGGCCGTCCGCCCGGCACGGGGGCGGCGTCGAACAGCTCGTTGGCGGCATTTGCCAGCCAGTTCAGGTCATGCTGCTCGGCAGGCTCCGTGTGCAGCATCGCGCCGCGGAAACGGTCCATGGCCGCGCCGGTGCAGTAAAAGTCGATGCGCAGCGTCTCGGGCGGGACCTCGCCGACGGTGGCCATAGCAAAGACCTCCCCCGGCTGGTGGAACAGCAGTCCGCCTGCCCGCAGCAGCACATGGCGGGCATCGCAGCGTTCCTCAATGGTGCCGCTGCGCACAAAGACCAGCTGCCAGGCCTGCGTCTCGCTGGGCGGGAATGAGTCGTCCGCGCGCCACTCCGACGCATGTGCCGCCGGGATCGCTTCGACCCGCAGCGGAAAGGTATCGTTCAGCATGGGTGTGACCTCCCTTCCCCGGCTTGACACCGCTGTAGGGGCCGGGTATGCCCGGCCCGCATGTGTATGGCGACCAGCTGCCTGCGGGAAGGCTCTCTCCCTCCGGGCGGTGCTTATTTTCCTTACACCGCTACCGCGCCCGGCCAGCTCTCGCCGGCCTCCGCACTCCCCGCTTCCCCGTCGGCTCCGTAAGAGAAAACGCCGGGGGTCATGTCGGCCAGCAGGGGGAACTGCGCAAGCTCGGGGCAGGTGTCGGTCAGCCCCAGACAGTAGGCCGTCAGCGGACTGATCTCCTTTGTGATGGCGTCAAACCGGCTTGAGCCGTCGTCCTCGTAGGTGCTCAGCATAATATCGCCGGGGTAGGTGTCGGCCACATAGCTCACAAGTGCCTCGTCGACGTAGGGGTCGCTGCTGCCCTCATACAGATCGGGCGCGCCGAACAGATGCAGGATCTCGTGGGCGTAGGTCGCCGGGGATTCCGCCTCGCCGTCGGTGTAGGCGTCGGTTTTGTACAGGCAGCTGTATTCATAATAAAAGCTGTCGCCGTCGTCGGCGTAGTGAGCCATCGTGAAGGATGTCCCGCTGATGGGCAGGAAGAACAAAAACGCGATGTGCCGGGCCCCGTAGGCAGCCAGACGGCTGTCGGCGGCCAGCGACGCGCACAGCGTATCCATCTCGTCGAGAAAAGCGGAGCTTTCCTCGGAATTTTCGCCGCCCTGCATGGCGGACTGCACAAGATAACTGCGTGTCAGCGTTGAATCGCTGCCGTCCGCGCTGCGATCACAGATCAGATTCACCGCGGCCTCGTAGCCCGCGGCCTGCTCGGTGATCCAGTCCACGGCCAGCTGGGTGCGCTGCACGGCGGCAGCGCGGCTCTCGGCGTCCCAGGTATGCCCGTGGGCGGCGTCGTTCAAAAACACATTGACGAGCACGGTGGCATCGGTCAGCAGTGCGGCGCTGCCGTAGGCCTTCTGCTCCTCGGTAAAGGTGGGCACTGGCTCCGGCGTCGGGGTGGCGGCGGGGCTTTCGGCCCGGGGCAGTTCCGCGGGATAACGCTGCACCGTGACGCGGGCCGAGCAGCTGCACAGCAGCGCCGCGGCCAGCACCAGGGCAGCCAGTTTTCTGTACATGGTGCGCCCCTTAAATTTCCAGCACGGCCCTGCCGTCGTGGTCGGCCAGCTCCAGCGTGACCTCGCGGCCATCCAGGCGGCCATCGACGAGCGCGTCGGAGACGGGATCCTCAATGGTCTTGCGGATCGTGCGGCGCAGCTCACGCGCACCGTATTTGGTGGAGCTTTCGGCTACGATGTCCGCCAGCGCGGACTGCGTGTAGTGCAGCGTGATGCCGTGCGCGGCCAGGCCGGGCTTGTACTCGTCGAGCATGAGCGCGGCGATCTTCTCAAGGTCTTCCTCGCTCAGCGGCTTGAACGTAATGATCTCGTCCACACGGCCGATGAACTCGGGGCGCAGGAACTCCTGCAGCGCCTTCATACTGCGGTCCGCGCTGGCGACCTCGGCCTTTTTGCCGAAGCCCGTCGCGCCGCTCTGGTCGGTGGAGCCCGCGTTGGAGGTCATGCAGATGACCGTGTTCGAGAAGTCCACCGTGCGGCCCTGCGCGTCGTTGATCTTGCCCTCGTCCAGAATCTGCAGCAGGATATTCATAACGTCAGGATGTGCTTTTTCGATCTCGTCGAACAGCACGACGCTGTAGGGATGGCGGCGGACCTTCTCGGTCAGCTGCCCGGCCTCGTCGTAGCCGACATAGCCCGGGGGCGAGCCGATGAGGCGGGACACCGCGTACTTTTCCATGTACTCGCTCATGTCGATGGAGATGAGCGGGTCAACGGTGTCGAACAGCTGGCTGGCCAGCTGCTTGACCAGCTCGGTCTTGCCGACGCCGGTGGGGCCGACGAAGATAAAGCTGGCCGGGCGGTGACGGCCAGACAGGTCGGCGCGGGCGCGCTTGATGGCCCCGGCCACGGCGTGGACAGCCTCGTCCTGGCCGATGATGTGCGCCTTGAGGGCATCCTCCAGCCCCTGCAGGCGGCCATACTCGGTCTCTTTGATCTTCACAGCAGGCACACCGGTCCAAAGCTCAATGACCTGTGCGACGTCGTCCATGGTCACTTCAATTTCCGCGACCTTCAGCTGCAGGGCGGGCAGCTTTTCGCGCTGCTTCGCCAGATCGGTCTTGACCGCGGCCAGTGCCTCGTAGTCGATGGCAGCGTCCTGGCCGTTCTGCGGCTCGGGGTTCTCCAGTTCGTGCTCGCGGGTCTCCAAATCGGCCACGGTGCGCTGGGTCTCCATGAGCTCTGTAATTTCAGGATGGCGCAGGTTGCAGCAGGCGCAGGATTCATCCAGCAGGTCAATGGCCTTGTCTGGCAGGAAACGGTCCGTGATGTAGCGTTCCGACAGCTTGACGATGCTCGTCACGATGGGGTCGGACACACGGACGAAGTGGTGCTTTTCATAGTAGACGCGGATTCCCTTGATGACCTCGATGGTGTCCAGCAGCGACGGTTCCTCGACCTTGACGGGCTGGAAACGGCGCTCCAACGCAGAATCCTTCTCGATATACTTGCGATACTCGGCAAACGTCGTTGCGCCGATGACCTGCATCTGCCCGCGGGACAGCGCGGGCTTCATGATGTTGGCGGCGTTCATAGAGCCGTCGGAGTCGCCCGCGCCGACGATGGAGTGGATCTCATCAATAAACAGGATGATGTTGCCCGCAGCCTTGACCTCGCTGATGAGGCCCTTGACACGCTGCTCAAACTGGCCGCGGAACTGGGTGCCTGCGACGAGGGACGTCATGTCGAGCAGGTAAATTTCCTTGTCCTGCAGACGCGCGGGGACCTTGCCCTCGGCAATGCGCTGGGCGATACCCTCGGCAATCGCAGTCTTGCCGACACCGGCCTCACCGATCAGGCAGGGGTTGTTCTTCTGGCGGCGGCACAAAATCTGGATCGTGCGGTAAATTTCGCGGTCACGGCCAATGATGCGGTCCGTCTTGCCGTCGCGGGCCTTCTGGGTCAGGTTCTCGCAGTAGGTCTCAAGGAACTTGCGGCGGGGAGCCTTTTCCTTCTTGCCGTTTTTGGGCTTGGCGTCGTCCTTATTCTGGCGCGCACCAAAGCCAAACGGGAACACGGGGCTGCCGCCCGGGACAAAATCGTCCTGCGGGGCGGGCTCGTCACCGGCGTCGGTGTCGTCGCCGTTCATCATGGGGGCCAGCATGCCGGAGTCGGAGGCCTCCTGCAAAAAGCTGGACATCCGCTCCTCCATGTTTTCCAGATCCTGGTCGGACATGCCGAACTGTTTCATCAGATCATCCACAGGCTGGATGTGCATGGCACGGGCGCAGGTCAGGCAGTAGCCCTCCTGCACGGTCTTGCCGTTTTCAAGCCGCTGCACAAACACGACAGCGGGGCGTTTTTGGCATTTAACACAAAGCATTTACTTCACCTCTATGAAAAGTGCCCGATAAGAGGCACGTGGGATTGCGATAAATTGCTGTAGGGGGCGGCGTTCCTGACGCCCGGCGGGCGGATAGGAAATCCGCCCTACGTAGGGCGGGTAGTCCCCTGCCCGCCGCACCGCAGCTACACTACTATTATTAAACAAACCCTGCCAAATTGCAAGTTTTGGCGGGGCTTGTTCAGAATTTGTTTAATAATGGAGCAAAAACGGGTTGAACGCACCAAAAAGGCTGTACCCGACGCTGCGCTGCAAAACGCCGGTGGTCAGCCAGTCGATCTGGCCGGTGGTGATGCTGGCGGCGAACCAGAGCAGCAGCGCCAGCAGCCAGCAGTCGAACGCGCCGGTCACAAGGCCCAGCACCAGACCCAGCAGCCGGTTGGCACCGCCCACCAGCGGGATAAGATTGACGCCGCGCAGCAGCCGCACCAGCAGGGCGAACACCCAGCGCACGATCATGCAGAGCAGCACAAACAGCACTGCCTGCACCAGCGGCAGGAAAAGCGGCTCCAGCAGGGCGTTGATCTTTTCGGGCAGCTGGTCCCCGGCAGTCTGCAGACCCGCGGCCAGCGCGGCACGGATGGATTCCGGCAGAAAGTCCAGCCCCTGCACCGCAGCGGCAATATCGCCGCCCGACTGCGCGACGGCCTGCTCGACCCGGGTGGAGACGGAGTCGCTGAAAAAGCTAAGGTAAACTTCCGGGGCCAGCGTGCGGCTGCCCCAGGAGGCAATGCCGACGCCCAGCACCGCGCCGATCAGCTCGGTCAGCCCGGCGAGAAAGCCCTTCTGCCAGCTTTTGACAGCGGCAAAGGAAAATACGGCCAGAAAAATAAAATCATAGACAAGTGCGGGAGAAAAAGACATAGATGGGTACTTCTTTCTGTTGGATTACTTGCGGGGCGAATGGCTTCCCCCGAGGGGGAAGCTGTCAGCGGCCCCGCCCGCTGACTGATGAGGGCAAACCTTGCCATTATTGCCCGCAAATTGGTTATTGCGGCAAGGCAGCCCCTCATCCGGCCCTGCGGGGCCACCTTCCCCCAGGAGGGAAGGCTTCGAAACTACTCGGCTGGCTTCGCCAAAACGTCCGCCTGACTGCCGGTAAAGACCAGCGTCTGCTTGCCGTGCAGAACCGCCAGCGGGCGGGACGGCAGGCCGGTCTGCACCCAGTTCTGCACGCCGTCGTAGCCGTAGCACTCGACGGCATCGGGGCAGAGCAGATAAATGTCGGTTTCGGTGGCCGAGACCGCAAACGCCTGCCGTGCGGGAATCTCCGACATAACGGTGAGGCTTTCGGACAGGGTGACCAGGCTGTTGCCGCCATGTACGTTCAGAAGCAGCGCGGTCTGGCGGCGTCCGGGTGCAACGCTTTGCAGCGCGGCCCCGCCGTAGTCGTAACGTGCGACCTCGGCGGCGGTGCGGGGGTCGATGACCGCAATGTAGGTGTCAAACACGGCCATGACGCGGTTCTCGCTCTGCCAGTCCAGCCGCAGCAGCATGCTGCCCGCGTCGGCGGTGTAGAGCAGCCCCTCGGTGTCGGAGTCGATGTTCATAAAATAGACCGAGCAGTTCAGCTGCCCGTCCCGCGCGGCAATCATGCCCGAGGCAAACCTGCGGTTGTCGGGGGCAAAGTCCAGCGCGATCGGCGTGCCCATCGACTGGGGCATCCGCCAGCTGTACAGCTCCCGCATCGAAGGGTCATAGATGTGTACCCAGCCGGCAAAACGGTCTGCGTCGGTCACGACGGCCAGCGAGTTGTTGTTTGACATGGCGCAGAGCAGAATGTCCTCGTCAAAGCGCTGTGTGTAGAGCGTGCGGGTGCGGCTGCATACGGTCAGCTCACTGCCCGCGCGGTTGTAGACCACAAAGTGGGTGCCGCCCACAGCCAGCACGGGCCGCGCGTAGGACGGCTGCAGGCTAAGAATTTTGGAGCCGTAGGCCGAGTAGACGAGCACATCCTCATTGCCCAGCTCGACGAAGCCGTCCGCCAGCGGTTCGATTTGCAGCGGCTCGGTGATGCCGGTGGTGGCCGGCCAGCCGCCGTCGGCGCGGTTCAGGTAGAGCGACGCGCTGTCCACGGCATCACCCAGCAGCGCCAGAGAGGCCGACAGTGTGCCGGTCACAACGGTGAGCGCCAGTGCCAGCACAATGATAATGACGATCAGGACGGTGAGCCGCCGCTGCTGGCGCTGCTTGTAGAGCGGCGTCAGGGATTTGAGCCGCGCGGCGCTCTGCGCGGACGGCTGCTCGGACGTCCGGGACGGCGGGCTGTCATCGCGCCGCAGTGTGGAAGCGGTGCGCGGCGTGCGGGCGCGGTCTGCGTCGCGGGCGGCGGCGTTCAGGGCCCGCCTCTGCTCACGCGCCAGCCGCTGCAGCAATGCCTGCCGATCTCTGTCCGCCTTACTCATAGGTGGGCCCCCTCCTTTCGTATTTTGTGTAGAAATGTAGGGGCCGGGCATGCCCGGCCCGCCACTGTACGGAAATGACATCCTGCGGGAAGGCCGCGGGCGGGACATGTCCCGCCCCTACAGAACACGTTTAGACATCATCCAATTCCAGGTAATCGACTTTTTCCAAAAACAGCCCCTTTGCGGGCAGCGTCGGCCCGGCCCGGCGTCGGTCCCCGCTTTCCAGCAGGGCGGGGATGCTCTCCGGCGTCCGCTTGCCAAGACCTGCGTCCGTGAGCGTGCCCGCCAGAATGCGCACCATATTATAGAGGTAACCGTCGGCGGTCACGGAAATTGTAAAAAAATCGCCGTTTTGTACAATAGTACAATCCGTAATCGTCCGTACGGTATCCCCGTGGGCGGCGGCGCTGGACCCGGACGCGCAGAGGGCGGAAAAATCGTGCGTGCCTATGAACTGCGCCGCAGCGGCCTGCATGGCGGCCAGATTGAGCGCTGCCCCTACCCTGTGGCAGGTGTCGTAGGTGAACGGATCATCCACCCGCGCGTTCAAAATGTAGTAGCGGTAGGTCTTGGCGTGGGCGGCGTAACGCGCGTGGAAGCCGTCCGGCACGGACCGGATGTCCACTGCGCGGATGTCTGGCGGCAGGTGGGCGTTGAGCGCGGGCACGATTTTCTGCATCGGCACTTTGCCAGTATAGCAGAAGCTGAGCGCGAAACGCCGCGCATGGACGCCGGCATCGGTGCGGGAGCAGCCCTTGACGTCGGGGCGGCAGCCGAACACCGCCTGCATCGCGTCCTGCAAAACCGCGCAGACCGTGGGCGCATTTGGCTGGACCTGGAACCCGGCATAGCGGGTGCCCTTGTAGGAAATCCAAAGTAAATAATTCATGTCAGAACCAGGTAGGGGCCGGGCATGCCCGGCCCGGTTGTGTAAGGCAAGCAGATGCTTGCGGGAAGGCTGCGGGCCGGGCATGCCCGGCCCCTACAGGGCGGCTGATTCTTACGCCAGCCCCGGCACAAAGAATCGTGTGCAGGCAATGGCCACCAGCGCCACGGCAATGACCGCCAGGCATTTGAAGTCCTCGCCGGTGAATTTCAGCTGCTTGAGCCGGGTGCGGCCCTCGCCGCCGTGATAGCAGCGGCATTCCATCGCCATGGCCAGCTCGTCGGCGCGGCGGAACGCCGAGATGAACAGCGGAATCAGGATCGGCACCAGCGCCTTGATGCGTTGGGTAAATGTGCCGCTGTCCAGCATCGCGCCGCGGGCCTTCTGGGCGTTCATGATCTTTTCCGTCTCCTCGATCAGGGTCGGGATGAACCGCAGCGCAATCGTCATCATCATGGCCAGCTCATGCACGGGAAAGTGCAGCTTCGCCAGCGGGCGCAGCAGGCTCTCGATGGCGTCGGTCAGCACGATGGGACTGGTCGTGTAGGTCAGCAGGCTCGTGCCTGCAATCAGTGCGCAGACGCGCACCGCCAGCAGGATGGCATACTTGACACCTTCGACGTAAATGTTCAAAACCCAGAAGTGTACAAGCGGCTCCCCCTGCCCCGTGACGAAGAAAAGGTTCAGCACCGCCGTAAAAATCACGATGGGCACGATGGGCTTTAGGCTTTTCAAAATCATCTTGCCGGGAATCTGTGCTACCTTGTACAGCGCGGCCAGCAGCAGGATGGACAGTGCCAGCCCCAGCGGGTTCGGGGCCACAAACAGCACGACGATATAGGCAATCGTCGCGACCAGCTTGAGCCGCGGGTCGCAGCGGTGCAGGATGGAATGCCCGGGAAAATGCTGACCTATCGTAATATCTTTAAGCATTTGCCCCACCTCCCTGTTTGGCAGCCAGCGCCTTTTGAATCGTTTTGACCGCATAGGGGATCGTGTAGACGTCCGCGGGGATGTCCAGCCCCATCTGGCGCAGCTTTAAAAAGATCTGCGTGACCTGCGGCACCGAAAGCCCCAGCTCCAGCAGCTCCTGCGCGCGGGCAAAGACGTTTTCCACCGTGTCATACATGGCAATTTTGGCGCGGTGCATGACCAGCACGCGGTTGGCGTACTTGGCAATATCCTCCATCGAGTGGCTGACCAGCAGCACCGTGATGCCGGTTTTCTCATGGTAGTCCCTGATCTGGCTCAGGATCGTGTCGCGGCCCTCGGGGTCCAGACCGGCGGCGGGCTCGTCCAGCACCAGCACGCGGGGGTGCATGGCCATGACGCCCGCAATCGCAACGCGGCGCTTCTGCCCGCCCGAAAGCTCAAACGGGCTTTTTTCCAACAGCTCATCGGACAGGCCGACGAACGCGGCGGCCTCCCTGACGCGGCGCTGGACCTCGGCCTCGTCCAGGCCCATGTTGCGCGGGCCGTAGGCGATGTCGCGGGCGCAGGTCTCCTCAAACAGCTGGTACTCGGGGTACTGCATGACAAGGCCGACGAGAAAGCGGAAGCTGCGCAGGTCTGCGCCCTGCTCCCACAGGTCCCTGCCGTCCACAAGGACGCGGCCCGACGTCGGGCGGTTCAGGCCGTTGAAATGGCTGATAAGCGTGGATTTTCCGCTGCCCGTCGAGCCGATGATACCGACAAAGTCGCCCTCCTCGACGGTGAAGGACACGTCATCCAGCGCCTTCGTCGCGTCTGGCATACCCTGGTTATAAATGTAGCTCAGGTTTTCAACACGAATGATTTCGGACATAGTTGTTCCTTTCCCGCCGGATACAGCCCGGTTGCGGTGCCGTTCCGGCATACGTGGGAGTTTTTCGTCAGAGTGGCTTCCCCCAAGGGGGGAAAAAAGCTGTCGGCGGCTCCGCCCGCCGACTGATGAGGGGGCGGCTTCGCGGCGATTTCCCATAAATGGGATACCTCGGCAAGCTCGCCCCTCATCCGGCCTCGGGCGGGGCCTCGGCCACCTTCCCCCAAGGGGGAAGGCTTCCTTTATTTCAGCAGCTTGTATAATTCCTCCGCGCAGGCGTCGGGGGTAATGACATTTTCCGGCATCGGGATCCCGGCCTTGACCAGCTCGTCGCGTAGCTCGGCGGCCTGCGGGACATCGAGGTGATACCCGTGCAGCCGCTCGGTCTGGCTGAACACCTGCTCGGGTGTGCCCTCCATGACGATGCGGCCCCGGCTCATGACCAGCACGCGGTCGGCCTGGGCGGCCTCCTCCATGTAGTGGGTGATGGACACGATCGTGATGCCCGCCGCCCGCAGCTGGCGGATGGTTTTCATGACCTGCGCGCGGCCATGGGGGTCCAGCATGGCGGTGGACTCGTCCATAACAAGGCAGTCGGGCCGCATGGCGATAACGCCCGCAATCGCGACGCGCTGCTTCTGGCCGCCGGACAGCTTGTACGGCGCGGCCTCGCGCTTTTCATAGATGCCCGCCAGCTTCATGGCCTCGTCGATGCGGGTGCGGATCTCCTCGGGCGGCACGCCGAGGTTCTCCGGCGCAAAGGCCACGTCCTCCTCGACGATGGTCGCCACGATCTGGTTGTCGGGGTTCTGGAACACCATGCCGACCTTCTGGCGCACATCGTAGAGATGGTCCTCGTTGCGGGTGTCCATGCCCTCGACCAGCACGGTACCGGCCTCGGGCAGCAGAATGGCGTTGAAGTGCTTCGCCAGCGTGGACTTGCCGCAGCCGTTCGCGCCCAGCACGGCGACGAACTCGCCGCGGCGGATGTCCAGGCTCACGCCGTCCACAGCGTACTTGGGCTGCTCGGGGTCGTAGCGGAAGCGGACGTCCTGTACTTTGATCATCGGTTCCTGATTCGGCATGGTTTATTTCTCCCAGATGGCCGTTGCGCCGCAAGGCACCACGCCGCCTGTGGCGGAGACCGGCAGACCGATCTCGTCGCAGTGGGTGTGGCCGCCCTTGACGGGGCAAAGCGTCGTTTTGACGATGTATTCCATGACCGCGGGGCTCAGACCCTCGGTGTAGGAGTTGATGGCGAAGAACAGCGGGTCGTCGCTCAGCACCTGCTCAGTCAGCGTGATGAGGTCGTAGACGTTATCCTCGAGCTTCCAGATCTCGCCGCCCGGGCCGCGGCCATAGCTCGGCGGGTCCATGATGACAGCGTCATAGCGGCTGCCGCGGCGGATCTCACGCTGCACAAACTTGGCGCAGTCGTCCACAATCCAGCGGCAGGGGCGGTCTGCCAGCTCGCTGGCGGCAGCGTTCTCCCGCGCCCAGGCGACCATGCCCTTGCTGGCGTCCACATGGGTGACGGACGCGCCCGCGGCCAAGCATGCCAGCGTTGCGCCGCCCGTGTAGCCGAACAGGTTCAGCACGCGGATGGGACGGCCAGCCTGCCGTATCTTTTCCTGGTACCATGCCCAGTTCACGGCCTGCTCCGGGAAAACGCCGGTGTGCTTGAAGCCCGTGGGGCTGACGATCAGGGTCAAATCGTTCCAGTGGATCTGCCATTTCTGCGGCAGCTTTTTGTGGTAATTCCACTGCCCGCCGCCCTTGGCAGAGCGGTAATAGACAGCGTCGGCCTTGGCCCACAGCGGGCTGGTCTCGTCGTTTTTCCAGATGACCTGCGGGTCGGGACGGATCAGCAGGGTCTGGCCCCAGCGCTCCAACCGGTTGTGGTTGGTAGCGTCCAGCAGCTCATAATCCTGCCATGTATCAGCAGGGCGCATAGGCGATTCTCCTTTGCTATATGTGTTGGTTCGATGAATTTTGTGGTTAAGGCCAAGCGGCAGAGCCCCTCAGGCCTCGTAAACTCGGCCAGTCCTTCGGACCCGGGCCCCTCTGTCGCTCCGCGACATCTCCCCACACTGTGGGGAGTACCCCACTTCGTGGGGCGCCTTTCTCGCGGGCAGTGCCCGCGCAAAAGCCTCCCCTCACAGGGGAGGTGGGCGAGCGAAGCAAAGCCCGGAAGGGCTCTACCCGTTTCCTTATTTAAAACATACTCGTCTGGCCGGAATCCTCGTCGTCAAAGCGCTTCGGCACGGCCATGTGCAGGTGCTCATAGGCCAGGCGGGTCACGCAGCGGCCACGGGGCGTGCGGGTCAGCATACCCATCTGCATCAGGTACGGCTCGCAGATGTCCTCCAGGGTGACGCTCTCCTCGCCCAGGGCTGCGGCCAGCGTTTCCAGACCGACGGGGCCGCCGCCGTACATCTCAATGATGGCGCGCAGGACACTGCGATCCAGCTCGTCCAGACCCAGCTCGTCAATGTCCATCCACTTGCGGGCGGCAATGGCGGTCTCCTCGTCAATTGTGCCGTCTCCCTGTACGGTGGCGAAGTCGCGCACGCGCTTGAGCATACGGTTGGCGATACGCGGCGTGCCGCGGGCACAGCGGGCCAGCTCCAGCGCGCCCTCCTCGGTGATGGGCACGCCCAGAATGCCCGCACTGCGCAGGATGATGCGGCCCAGCTCCCGGGGGCTGTAGGGCTCTAATTTGAGCAGGATGCCGAAGCGGTCACGCAGCGGCCCGGTCAGCTGGCCCGCGCGGGTCGTGGCGCCCACCAGCGTG
>OLVY01001757.1_pt1 | contig 13131 bp, 9 predicted proteins | sample 1674261 | NCBI WGS metagenome assembly OLVY01 (sample SAMEA103958155, study PRJEB25191) | human gut metagenome | biome: human-associated habitat [ENVO:00009003]; feature: intestine environment [ENVO:2100002]; material: feces | place: Germany | collected 2013/2015
TCTCCATCCTGATCGGTGCGGTGGGCATCGGCCTGATGGCCGGTATGCCCCTGTCCGACATCATCGGCTCGGTGAACGAGGGCATCGGCAACACCTTAAAGGGCATCGCTCTTCTGGTGGGTCTGGGCTCCATGTTCGGTGCCATTCTGGAAGAATCCGGCGGCGCACAGACCTTGGCTGTGACCATGGTGCGGAAGTTCGGTGACGAAAAGGCCGCGTGGGCACTGGGCATCACGGGTCTGGTGGTGGCCATGCCGGTGTTCTTTGACGCCGGTCTGATCATCCTCATCCCGCTGGCCTTCTCTCTGGCAAAGCGCACCAAGCGCTCTGTACTGTACTACGTCATCCCCCTGCTGGCCGGTCTGGCGGTCGGCCACGCCTTCATCCCGCCCACGCCGGGCCCTGTGCTGGTGGCTACCATGCTGGGCGTTGACCTTGGCTGGGTCATCCTCATCGGCATCTTCTGCGGCATCTTTGCCATGATCGCCGCCGGTCCCATCTGGGGCAGCATCTGCGGCAAAAAGTACATGGTCGAAGTCCCCGAGCACATTGCACAGCAGGCAGACATTGACGAGAGCAAGCTGCCCAAGTTTGGCACCATCGTGGGCATCATCATGATCCCGCTGCTGCTCATCATTGCAAACTCTGTGGCAAAGGTGGTGCCCGCACTGGCCGGCATCCAGCCTGTTCTGGCCTTCCTCGGCGAGCCCTTTATGGCTCTGCTGCTGGCTACCATCGCTGCTATGTACCTGCTGGGCACCCGTCACGGCTACACCAACGCCCAGCTGGAAAAGATCATGACCAAATCTCTGGAGCCCACCGGCATGATCCTGCTGGTCACTGCCTGCGGCGGCGTGCTGCGCTATATGCTGCAGAACTCCGGTCTGGGCGATGTCATCGGCAACGCCGTGGCAAACGCCAGCCTGCCGCTGGTTCTGGTAGCCTTCATCGTGGCTGCTCTGGTGCGCATCTCGGTGGGTTCCGCTACCGTGGCTATGACCATGGCCGCAGGCATCATCTCCGCCATGCCCGGCCTCAGCGAGCTGAGTCCGCTGTACCTGGCCTGTGTCACCGCTGCCATTGCAGGCGGCTCCACCGTCTGCTCTCACTTCAACGACTCCGGCTTCTGGCTGGTGAAGAGCCTTGTGGGCATGGACGAAAAGACCACCCTCAAGACCTGGACCATCATGGAAACTCTGGTTGGCGGTGTGGGCTTCCTGGTAGCACTCATCATCTCCTTCTTTGCTTAATCATCCTCATCTGCGGGGCTGTGCCTGTACACAGTCTGCGCAATGCTTTGCAAATTCCTGAAAACTCCTCAGCACAGCAGACCCCCGGGCGGTTTACCGCCCGGGGGTCTGCTGCTTTCTGTATTATCTGTATTATAAAAGCGGAAGGTCCGGCCCGGAGGCCAGCTGGATGAAGGCGTCCATTTCCCGGGTGCAGCATTTATCCTTGTGGTAGAACATCTGGCGGTACATGGTCAGCCGGAAGTCTGACACCTCCAGAATGCGCAGATCTCCTCTGGACGCAGGCTCGGCCACAGCGAAGCGCGGCAGCAGGGAAATGCCGGAGGAGCGCTCCAGCATCTTGATGATAAAGGAGGTATCGCTGATCTCAAGGCTGGGGGTCAGCTCGATCTGGCGGGAAGCCAGAAACCGGTCAAAGGTGCGGCGGTAGTTGGCGTTGCGTTCGGTGAGGAAGAAGGGCTTGTCCAGAAGCTCTGCCACCCGGTACGGGCCGGGGTGGCCGAGGTCGATGTCCGGGGAGGCCACGAACACCACCTCCTCCGGCACCTCATTGCACTTGTGCCAGCTGTTGGAGTAGCGCGGCTCGTCCAGAATGCAGATGAGGTCCACCTCGCCGCGCTCCATCTTTTCGATCAGCTCTTCCGGGGAGCCGGTAGTGACCCGAAGGCTGACTTTGGGGTGTTCCACCCGGAACTGATGCATCAGGCCGGGCAGACGGAAAAAGCAGAGAGATTCCAGCGTGCCGATGTGCAGGCAGCCCTCCAGCTCGGCATCCTCGCTCAGGGCGCGGCGGGCGTTGTGGATGGTATCCAGAATGCTGTTGGCGTATTCCAGAAAGCACTGACCCTGTGCGGTCAGGATCACCCGCTTGCCCATGCGGTCGAACAGGCGCACACCCAGCTCTTCTTCCAGCGCTTTGATCTGCACGGTAACGGCAGACTGGGAATAGCCCAGACTTTCCGCTGCCTTGGAAAAGCTCTGGAACTGGGCGGCACGGATCAGGGTGTTCAGCTGGCGCACTTCCATGGCAAAGCTCCCTTACTATTAAGATTTTTAAACCATAACTTTATTTTTATGAATTTGAATCATGCATATGTCTATGTTAAACTAAATGTGTCAACACGTCAAGTGAAAATTTGACGTTTCGTGAAAGGCTGGCCGTGCGGGCTGCGGCGGAGAGAGCGCTGTCAGGTGCCGCACAAAGGTCAGAATAGGAAAAGGAGGATTTTATTCTTATGGAAAAGAAAAAATTCAAGCTCGGACTGCTGCCGAAGCTGCTCATCGCCATCGTGCTGGGCATCATCATCGGCCAGTTCTTCCCGGTGTGGTTCTGCCGGGTCGTCGTCACGGCATCCAGCATCTTCAGCTCGTTCCTGAAGTTCATCATCCCGCTGATGATCGTGGCCTACGTCACCATGGGCATTGCCGACCTGAAGAGCGGCGCAGGCAAGCTGCTGCTCATCACGGTGGCTCTGGCCTACGGCTCCACCCTGATCGCAGGCTCGGCATCCTATCTGGTGTCCGCAAGCCTGTTCCCCAGCTTCATGAGCGAAGGCGCTCTGGAACAGATCGCCGCCACGGCTGACAACTCTCTGGTCAGCTACATCTCCATCTCCATCCCTCCGCTGCTGGACACCCTGTCTGCCGTGGTGCTGGCCTTCGTGCTGGGCCTGTGCCTGTCCACCTTGCGCGGCAAGACCATCGGTGATACACTTTATAATGGCATGAAGGACTTCTCCGGCATCATCGATCAGGTGCTGCACAGCGTCATCATCCCGCTGCTGCCCCTGTACGTCTGCGGTACCTTCATCGACATGACCAAGTCCGGCAAGACCTACGCCATTCTGGGCATCCTGTGGAAGGTGTTCCTGGTGGTCATCATCATGCATCTGGTCTGCATCTTCCTGCAGTTCTGCGTTGCAGGCGCTGTGAGCCACAAGAGCCCCTTCAAGATGATCCGCAACCAGATCCCCGGCTACACCACCGCTCTGGGCACTCAGTCCTCTGCAGCCACCATCCCGGTCAACCTGCAGTGCGCTGCGGCTGATGGCGTGAGCGAGCAGATCCGCAACTTCGTGGTGCCTCTGTGCGCCAACATCCACATGGCAGGCTCCATGATCACCATTACCGCCTGCGCAACTGCCGTCTGCCTGATGAACCAGCTGCCCATCAGCCTTGCTACCGTGGTGCCCTTCATCATGACGCTGGGCGTTGCCATGGTGGCTTCTCCCGGTGCTCCCGGCGGCTCCATCATGACCGCTCTGCCCTTCCTGTACATGATCTTTGGCGCTGAGGCCGGTGACCCCAATGGCCCCATCTGCGCCATCATGGTGGCTCTGTACATCACTCAGGATTCCTTCGGCACTGCCTGCAACGTCTCCGGCGACAACGCCATCGGCGTGATCGTGGAGACCATCTACCAGAAGTTCATCAACAAGAGCAGCGCAAGCGTCTGATGCGCGGCGCGGTTCTTGACCTGACAGGAGTGACACCCCATGGCATTTATCAGTGTTTTTGATGTTCTGGGCCCGAACATGATCGGCCCTTCCAGCTCCCACACCGCAGGCGCGGAGATCATCGCCTTTCTGGCACAGAAGATGATCGCCCCGCCGCTGAAGCGGGCGGACTTTACCCTCTACGGCTCCTTTGCCAAGACCTACCACGGCCACGGTACCGACCGCGCCCTGCTGGGCGGCATCATGGGCTTTTCGGCCGATGATACCCGCATCCGGGATTCCTTTGCCATTGCCACCGACCGCGGCCTTGGCTACAGCTTCACCCCCAATGAGGTGGAGACCGACATCCACCCCAACACGGTGGATATCCGCATGGAGAATGCGGCCGGTCAGGTGATGACCGTGCGCGGTGAATCGCTTGGCGGCGGCAAGGTGCGCATCGTGCGGATCAACGGCGTGGAGGTGGACTTTACCGGCGAGTACAATGCCCTCATCGTGGTGCAGAAGGACAAGCCCGGCGTGGTGGCCCACATCACCAAGATCCTCAGCGACCGCAGCGTGAACATCGCGTTCATGCGTCTGTTCCGCGAGGAAAAGGGGCACACGGCTTACACCATCGTGGAGTCGGATGAGCGCCTGCCCGAGGGTGTGGATCAGCTGCTGCTGGCAAACCCGAACATCAACGATGTAATGGTCGTGCAGCCGTAAGGAGGGACGAGCGATGAACATGGATTTCAAGTCCGCCAAGGAGCTGCTGGACCTGTGTGAGGAAAACCAACTGCCCATTTCGGAAGTGATGCGCCAGCGGGAATGCCTGCTGGGCGAAACGCCCCGGGATGCTGTGGATCACCGCATGGCAAAGGCATGGGAGATCATGCGCGCTTCTGCCACCCAGCCGCTGAAAAAGCCCATCAAATCCATGGGCGGCCTGATCGGCGGCGAGGCCAAAAAGCTGGAAACACATTATAATAAGAAGAAAAACATCTGCGGCGATGTGCTGCAGAAGGCCATGACCTACGCCATGGCCGTGCTGGAAGTGAACGCTTCCATGGGCCTGATCGTGGCTGCACCCACCGCAGGCTCTGCAGGCGTGGTGCCGGGCATGATGCTGGCCCTGCAGGAGTGCTACCGCATCTCCGACCAGCGCATCGTGGATGCCCTGTTCAACGCCGGTGCCGTGGGCTATCTTGCCATGCGCAACGCCACCGTAGCCGGTGCCGTGGGCGGCTGTCAGGCCGAGGTGGGCATTGCGTCTGCCATGGCTGCTTCTGCCGCCGTGGAGCTGATGGGCGGCAACCCGCAGCAGTGTCTGGATGCAGCTTCCACCGTGCTGATGAACATGCTGGGCCTTGTGTGCGACCCCGTAGGCGGGCTGGTGGAGTACCCCTGCCAGAACCGCAACGCTGCCGGTGTGGCCAACGCCCTCATTGCAGCAGAACTGTCCCTGAGCGGCATCCGCCAGCTGATCCCCTTCGACCAGATGCTGGACGCCATGTACGCCGTGGGCAAGCGCCTGCCTGCCGAGCTGCGCGAGACCGCCCTTGGCGGCTGTGCCGCCACCCCCGCCGCCTGTGCCGCCTGCGGCCTGTGCAGTGGGAACTGATCTTTCAACATGCAGCGCCGCCGGTGTGGAAACGCCCGGCGGCGTTTTTGCGCGTTCGTGACCGGAAATGCCGGCCCAAACGGCGGGGCTTTGCATCTTTTTGTGCAAACACACCGAAAAGATGGCCGGGATGACTGGCGCTTGTCTGCGAAATGTGATAAACTAAACGCAGAAGTGCTCTGCGCAGCCCGTGCAGAGCGGCAAAAAAGATGATAAGTGAGGTCGTTTGTAATGAAGATCATTCGTGCAAAAGATTATGCGGATATGTCCCGCAAGGCAGCCAATATCATTTCGGCACAGGTCATTATGAAGCCCAACTGCGTGCTGGGTCTGGCGACCGGCGGCACCCCCGTGGGCGCGTATGCACAGCTGGTGGACTGGTACAACAAGGGCGACATCGATTTTTCTGAGGTGACCACCGTCAATCTGGACGAGTACCGCGGCCTGCCCAAGGAGCACCCGGAAAGCTACTGGAGCTTTATGCACCGCAACCTGTTCGACCATGTGAACATCGACCCCGCCCACATCAACCTGCCGGACGGCACCAACATGGACGCCGAAGCCGAGTGCAAGCGCTACGACGAGGTCATCCGCAGCGTGGGCGGCGTGGATCTGCAGCTGCTGGGCATCGGTCATGACGGTCACATCGGCTTTAACGAGCCCCACGATGCCTTTGATCTGGGCACCCACTGCGTGGACTTGGCCCAGGAGACCATCGAGGCCAACAAGCGCTTCTTTGACGGCAACGTGGATCTGGTGCCCAAGCAGGCCTACACCATGGGTATCCGCACCATCATGCAGGCACGCAAGGTGCTGATGGTGGTCAACGGCGCAGGCAAGGCCGAGATCGTCAAAAAGGCTTTCTTCGGCCCCGTCACCCCGGAGGTGCCCGCAAGCATCCTGCAGCTGCACCCGGACTTCATTCTGGTGGGCGATGAAGAGGCTCTGAGCCTGATCTGATCCTCCAAGCTTCTGAGCCGCTGCACGGCTGCCGCCGTGCAGCGGCTTTTTGTTGTCCTCTCTTTACATTCCGCCGAAAAAGCGGTATTCTTTTTCCAGAACAAACTTTCCCGGGAGGAGACCATGGATATCCGCCAGCTGCACTACTTTTTGACCCTGTGCGAAGAAATGAATTATACCCGCGCCGCACAGCGGCTGTTCCTGTCGCGGCAGGCGCTGCGCCAGAGCATCTCTGCGCTGGAGGCCGAAATGTGCGGGCCGCTGTTCATCAGCGCCCACCACAAGCTGGCGCTCACCGACCGGGGCATGAGCCTGCAGCGCCATGCCGCCCCGGTGGTGGAGCAGTTCCAGCAGATGCAGGCCGCGCTGCGGGCAGAGATCCAGTCTGCCCAGCCGGTGCGCATCGGCATCAGCGTGGCGCTGGTGCCGGACTATCTGCCCGGGCTGGAGACCCAGCTGGACAAGTTCCGGCAGCAGTACCCCCATGTGGAGATGCGGTTCCGCCTGCTGGACAACGACGCCGTGGCCGATGGGGTAGAGCAGGGTGAGCTGGACGCGGGTCTGGTCATCGACCTTGGCTGCGCCGCGCCGGTGCTGGCGCGCACCACCCTGCGGGCAGACCCCGCCTGCCTGCTGGTGCCACGGGGACACCCCTTCTGGGAAAAGGAACGCATCCCGCTGGCAGAGCTGCGCGGGCAGCGGGTGCTGCTGCCCAGCCTGCGGCAGGATCTGTTCAGCCCGCTGTGGGCGGCTTGCGCCCGGGCGGGCTTTGCCCCCAATGCCGAGATCGGCCCCAGCTTTTATCAGGCCTACTATCTGGTGCAGGAGCAGCTGTGCACCTGCCTGACCCGCTACGAGCCCGGCGCCCGCCGGGAGCTGGACCGGGTGCGGGACGTGCTGCTGGAGGATATGCCCCCGCTGTGCGTCTCGCTGGTGCAGCGGCGGGACACCAGCTCTGCCTACATCGACCTGCTGCGCAGTTACCTGTTAGAGGTTCTGGGCAGCACCGCCAGCCTGCCGCCCCGCCGGGGACGGCCCGCAAAGCCCTTCTACACCGCACCGGTGCTTTCCAGCGCCGCCGCCAAAACTGCCCCGGAGCATCCCGCCCCGGGCACCCAGCTGCCCTTTGCGGGCGGCAACAACTTCCGGGAGCTGGGCGGCTACCGCGCCGACGAGGGCAAGACCGTCAAGTGGGGACAGATCTACCGGGGTTTCCCCACCGGGCGGCTGACCACCGAAGCCGACCGTGCCCGGCTGGACGGGCTGGGGCTGCGGCTCATCCTTGACCTGCGCAGCGGCGCAGAAGCCGCAAAGCTGCCGGACTATGTGCCGGACGGCGCACGGCTGGTGCAGATCTGCGGCCTGCGGGACGCCACCGGGCAGGAGATCAATTTTTCGCCCAACGACATCCAGCGGCTGGTGCAGAGCGCCCCCGCCGGGATGAGTCTCACCCAGCTGATGTACCGGCAGATGCTCACCGGCAACAAGGCCTTCAAGGAGCTGTTCCGGGCGCTGGAAGCCGGCGAGACGCCCATCCTGTTCCACTGCACGGCGGGCAAGGACCGCACCGGCGTAGCCGCCATGCTGATCCTGCTGGCGCTGGGTGCTTCGGACGAGACCATCTGCGCGGATTACGCCCGCACCAACCTCTGCCGCGCCGCCGAGATTGAAAAGGCCATGGCTGACCACGCGGCGGAGATCGCCGCCGACCCGGCGCAAAAGCTGCGCTGGCAGACCTCCGCCGGGGTAGACCCGGAGACTGCGCCCTTTGTGCTGCGCACCATCCGGCAGGACTACGGCAGCGCCGAGAGTTATCTGGAAGCCGAATACGGCCTGACCCCCGCCCGCCTGATGCGGCTGCGGCGGATGTATCTGGAATAAGATGATTTTAAATTTCGGGATAGCGGAGCGTCTGCGGACGCTCCGCTATCCCATTTTCACGGGGAGGGGTCGTGACGGCAAACGGCAGCTGCCGCGCTGGTTTCCTGCGGAAACAGCCGCGCGGCGGGGGAAGCATTCATGCGGAAAATTGATTTCCGTGGTAAAAGTTGATTCCCTCTTGAAAAAAAGCCTGTTGTCCGATACACTGAATATAACGAATCTTATAAGAAGGAATGAAGCTGACCATGGCTGCAAAAACGCCTGCCCAGTGGAAAACACTGTTTGAAAACGTACCCTTCCACCGCGAAAACTACTATACCGGCCCCCTTGGGCCGGACTACACCCCCGGCGGCACCTGTCTGCGGCTGTGGGCACCCACCGCCGAGGCGGTCACCGTGACCTTATACCACAAGGGAGACGGCGGCGCCGTGCTGGGCACAGAGCCCCTTGTGCGCGGGGCGCATGGGGTGTGGAGTGTCTGGCTGCCCGGGGAGCAGCACGGCCGCTATTACACCTTTGCCGTCACCGTGGACGGCATCACCCGCGAGACCGGCGACCCCTACGCCCGGGCGGCGGGGGTGAACGGCGTCCGCAGCATGATCGTAGACCTTGCCCGCACCGCGCCCTCCGGGTGGGAGCGGGATGTGCACCCCAATATCCCCCCGGCACAGCGCGCCGTGTGGGAGGTAAGCGTGCGGGATTTCTCGCAGGATGCTGCCAGCGGGGTGCGCCCGGCGTGGCGGGGCAAATATATGGCCTTTACCCAGCAGGGCACCACTCTGCACGGCGATGGCATCCACCCCACCTGCCTGAACTACCTCAAGCGGTTGGGGGTAAAATACGTCCAGCTGATGCCCATTTTTGATTTTGGCAGCGTGGACGAGGCCAAGCCCCTGCTGCGGCAATATAACTGGGGCTACGACCCCACCAACTTCAACGTGCCGGAGGGCAGCTACTCCACCGACCCCACCCGGGGCGAGGTGCGCATCCGGGAGTGCCGGGAGATGATCGCCGCCCTCCATGCGGTGGGCATCGGGGTGGTGATGGACGTGGTGTATAACCACACCTACCGCACCGAGAACCCCCTGAACAGCACCGTGCCCTATTACTTTTTCCGGCAAAACCCGGACGGCAGCTTTTCCAACGGCAGCGGCTGCGGCAACGAGTTTGCCAGCGAGCGCCCCATGGCGCGGCGGTACCTCATCGACTCCATCCTCTACTGGGCAAAGGAGTACCATATCGACGGCTTCCGCTTCGACCTGATGGGCTTGTACGACGCCGAGAGCATCAACGCGGTGCGCGCCGCACTGGATGCCCTGCCCGGCGGGCGGGACATTCTGCTGTACGGCGAGCCGTGGCAGGGCGGTGCCAGCCAGCTGCACCGGTACGAGGCCAACAAGGCGAACCTTGCCATGCTCAACGAGCGGGTGGGCATCTTCTGCGATGACACTCGGGACGCCATCAAGGGCGGCTGCTTCGATGCCCGGGAGCCGGGCTATGTGGAGGGCAAGCCCGGCAGCTTCTGGGATATCGGCGCAGCGGTGGCGGCATGGTGCCGCAGCGACCGTCTGCCGCCCCACGCGCCCAGCCAGATCGTGAGCTATGTTTCCGCCCACGACAACTTCACCCTGTGGGACAAGCTGCTGCTGGTGCGGTACGAAAAGCCGGAGTTCACGGCGGCAGACGGCACAGCCCTTGCCCAGAACCGGCTGGCGGCGGGCATTTACCTGACCAGCTTCGGCCTGCCTTTCCTGCAGGCGGGCGAGGAGTTTGCCCGCACCAAAAAAGGGAAGTGCAACAGCTACCGCTCTTCGCCTGCGCTGAACCGGCTGGACTGGGAGCGGGCCGAAAAATACCATGCACTGGTGGACTACTACCGCGGCCTGCTGGCGCTGCGGGCAAGGTTTCCGCGGCTTTCCAGCACCGACCCCCACGCGCCGGATGCCCTGTACTTTTTCTCACTGGAGCAGCCGCTGGTGGGCTGGCAGCTGCCCGCCCAGTGGGGCGACGGCGCAGCATGGCAGGCGCTGTGCGTGTTCTATAACCCCACCGAGATCAGCAAGGTCGTGCCGCTGCCGGTTGGGCGCTGGCAGATGCTGAGCGACGGCATCTCGTCCAGCCTGTGGCGCGGTCCGGCAAGAGTGTATGAGCACGAGGCCGTGCTGATGCCTTACAGTGCCACCATCTTTGGACAGATATAAAAACAGGAGCGGATGGAAAACTCTCATCCGCTCCTGTTTTCTATTTTGCTCAGCTGTTGGAAGCCGTCTTTTCGCCCAGTGTCACATTGACCGTCTGCATCTGGCCGTCGCGTGCAATGGTGATGGAAAGCGTATCGCCTGCTGCGTGCTTCTGCATCAGGGTGCCAAGGTCGTCCTTGGAGGCGATCTCGGTGCCGTCCACGCTCACGATGCGGTCACCGGCCTGCAGGCCTGCCTTTTCGGCAGGGCCGCCCTTGACCACCTCCACAACGTAAACGCCGTAGGCATTCACGCCCAGTTGAGAAGCAGTCTGTGCGTCGGTCACGGCCAGATAGGTGATGCCCAAATAAGGCCGTCCGGTCACATAGCCGTTCTCCAGCAGTTCCTGTGCCACCTTGATGGCATCGTTGATGGGGATGGCAAAGCCCAGACCCTCTGCATCGCTGGAAGAGGATTTTGCATTCACAATGCCGACCAGCTCACCGTTCATATTGAACAGGCCGCCGCCGGAGTTGCCGGGGCTGACCGAAGCATCCATCTGGATCAGGGACATGGTGTTCACAGAGCTGCTGCCCTGAATGGTGACGCTGCGGTTCAAAGCGCTGATCATGCCGCCGGTCACGGTGCCGCCCAGCTCACCCAGCGGGTTGCCCACAGCCATCACGTTCTGACCCACCTTCAGGCTGTCGCTGTCGCCCACGGTAGCGGGGGTCAGGCCGTTGGCGTCGATCTTGATGACCGCGATATCACTGGTGGTATCTTCGCCCACGAGGGTGGCGGTGTAGTCCTTGTCACCGATGGTCACGGTGATATTGGAAGCACCGTCCACAACGTGGGCACAGGTGAGGATGTAGCCATCCGAGCTGATGATCACGCCGCTGCCGGCACCGCTCTCCACCTGATTCTGGCCGTACCACGACCACTGAGAGTAGACCACCTGCTCCGTAGTGATGACCACCACGCTGGGGCTGACCAGATCAGCCACCTGTTCAGTGGTCAGGCTGCTGCCGCTGCTGGATGCTGCGGTGATGGAACTATCCGAACCGGATGCACTGTCGGCCGTAGAGGAAGGTGCCACCTGCTGAATGACCACCTTGCCGCTGCCGCCAAACTTTGCCCCCACAAAGCCGCCCGCAAAGCCCATGGCTGCGGCCAGCACCAGCGCCACGGCGCTGCGTGCAACGCGCTTGCCGTTGAACTTTTTCTTCTTTTTAGGGGGCTGCGCGTCCTGCGGCTGTACCGGATGTACCGGCGGCGTTGCACCGCCTGCGCCGTTGTCTGTCTGCGGGGCGGTGTAAGCGGTCTCCGGTTCCGGCTGCGGGTCGTTGTACTGGTTGGCGGTGTTCATGCCGCTGCTGCCCACATTGGGATAACCGGTATCTCCGCTTTCGTTTTTATCCTGAGAGGAATAATCATATTCCCATTTGTTCTCATTGTCCATGCTGATACTTCCTTTCCGTAAGGGATACGTCCACAGGAGCCCTGTTCCTTTGAACTGCTCCTATTGTAACCGTCAATTGTGAAAATCAATCGCGCGCGCCGTGAAGAAACTGTGAAAAAAAGACGCACTTTCCGCCCTTGACAGCGGCCTTTGCGCTTGCTATTGTAAAAGCGTAAATTCAGGAGGAACACACCATGGAACTGCACCGCACAGACGAGGGCTTTGCCCTCTATAAGGAAAAAACACAGATCGGCTTCTGCGCGCTCACGCCCGCCGCAAAGGGGGCTGCCATCACCGCGTTTGGCATCGAACCGCAGTGGCGGCGCAAAGGCTACGGCTCCTATCTATTAAAAGAAGCCTTGCGCGCCTACGCCGGATACGACCGCGAAAAGGCTACCGTATTTACCGCCCCGCTGCCCGCCGATGCCGCAGAGCTTGCGTTCTGGGCAAAGTTCGGCTTTGCGGCAGAAGGCAGGCAGCTGGTGCGCCGCCGCACGCCGGACCTGACCGCCGTCAAGTTCGTGCAGGACTTTCTGGCCGCGCGGCTGGCACAGCCGCGCCTTTGCATCGATGCTACCTGCGGCAACGGCGGCGACACGGCCTTCCTGTGCGGCATCACCGCGCCGGAAGGAAAGGTAGTCGGCTTTGACGTGCAGGAAGCTGCCATTGCATCCACCCGGAAGCATCTGGAGCAGCTGGGCGTGCCTGCCGCCCGGTATGAGCTGCACTGCCAAAGCCACGCAGACCTTTTACAGGTTGTGCAGCCCGGCACGGCAGATGCGGTGATGTTCAACTTTGGCTGGCTGCCCGGGGCCGACCACGCAGTGTTCTCCACCGCGCAGAGCAGCATCCCCGCCCTGCAGGCGGCTTTGGAAGCCGTGCGCCCCGGCGGCGTGGTGAGCGCCATCCTCTACAGCGGGCAGGTCATCGGCACGGATGAAAAGCAGACGGTGCTGGAATATCTCCGGGCACTTCCGCTCAAAAGTTTTACCGTTCTGGTGTGTGATTTTGCCAACTGGGCCGAAACCGCCCCTCTGCCCTGCATCATCCTGAAAAAATAACGAAAACACTTGCATTATGGAGCGTTTTCGGATAAAATAGGGGACGTATGTGTAAAAATATACTCCTTCCGTCATCGCTGCGCGATGCCACCTCCCTCTGAGAGGGAGGCTTTGGCAGGGCGAGAAGCTTTTCCTTTTCGCCAGAGGCTCCCTCATTGAGGGAGCTGTCACGGCATCAGCCGTGACTGAAGGAGTTCCATCCATTTCAGGAGAAATACTAGTTTATGACAAATCGTGAAGAAATCGAGCGCCGCCGGACGTTTGCGATCATCAGCCAT
>OLVY01001761.1_pt1 | contig 13116 bp, 9 predicted proteins | sample 1674261 | NCBI WGS metagenome assembly OLVY01 (sample SAMEA103958155, study PRJEB25191) | human gut metagenome | biome: human-associated habitat [ENVO:00009003]; feature: intestine environment [ENVO:2100002]; material: feces | place: Germany | collected 2013/2015
AGACCATTGTGGAGGACCCCGAGATCGGTGCCATCTACAAGGGCAAGGTCACCCGCCTGATGAACTTTGGTGCCTTTGTTGAGATCGCACCGGGCAAGGAAGGTCTGGTGCACATCTCCAAGCTGGACACCAAGCGTGTGGAGCGCGTGGAGGATGTGGTGGCTGTGGGCGATGCCATCGTGGTCAAGGTGACCGACATCGACCAGCAGGGCCGTATCAACCTGAGCCGCCGCGATGCCATTCTGGCGCTGGAAGCCAAGCGCGCCGAGCAGCAGGCACAGCAGCAGTAAACCCTGACTGCATAAAAGAAACCGAAAAAGAGGACCCGATGCATCTGCATCGGGTCCTCTTTGTTGTATCGGAATAAAATTATACTGTGCGGTACTTGCGATCCAGCGCCCAGCCGAATGCAAACAGCACCACACCGCTGACAGCCAGCACCGGCACGGGCCAGTTCAGCTGACCGGTCTGCGGCAGACCGCTCATTACCGGGTTATCCGGGTGGCCCGGCAGAACGGGGCTGTCTGGATTACCGGGTGCTACCGGATGATCCGGATGGCCCGGAGCCACGGGATTGTCCGGATTACCGGGAGAGACCGGGTTATCCGGGTTGTCCGGCGGGGTAGGCGTATCAGGATAATCGGGCGTAGGCGGGGTAGGGGGCGTAGGCGGCGTGTCCGGCTTGGTGGGGGTGTAAGCACCCACCTTGGGGCTGGCATCCACCACATAATTCCACTTGCCATCCTCCGCCATGGGCAGAGAGACAAGGAACGGATTGATCGGCTCATAGCCCTTGGAAGCCTCGGTCTGCACGATCAGATACAGGCCCAGCTCCAGACCACGGAAGGTCACGTTGCCGTCCGCATCAATGGTCTTTGTGGTGCCCTCGGCGCTTTGGGGCAGATACTCCTGCAGCTGGGCCGCAAGGGTGCTGTCGGTCAAATCACCCAGCGCAATGCCGCAGCCGTAGAAATCGCCGCAGTATTCGTAGCTCAGGTTGCCGTTTTGGCGCTTTACCTCGGCCACACGGTACAAAGTGAGCTTGCCGCCGCTCAGCGCCTTATCGTTGGCGCTGTCGTACAGCGTAACGTGGATGGTGCCGGTAGTGGGATTGCCGCTGCTGTCCACCAGCTTGATGTTTGCGCTGGTGGCAAGGGCAGGCAGCGCACTTGTTACCAGAAGGCACAGCACCAAAAGCAGGGCCGCAGCGTGCTTTTTGAGATCAGTGCGTTTCATGTTTTTCACCTCTTGTAGATTTGCGTTTGCGGTTGGAGAACAGCAGCCAGAGCAGCAGCACCAGCAGCAGGGGCAGTGCCATGATGGGAGCTGTGATGATCGGTTCGATCTTGATGGCATCGGCTGTTACACGGATGTGCTTGAGCTTGTCCGGCGTTTCGATGCGCCGTCCCCGCACCAGAAGGCGGTGGGAGTTGATGCCGTAGGGGGTGCAGGTCATCAGGGTGACGTAGTCCTTGCCGTCCACCACCTTGAGGTTGTCGGTCTCGGTGGGCAGAACGATGGAGATCTGGTCCACCTCATAGGTCAGCACCCGGTCCAGCACCGTGATGGTGAAGGTGTCGCCCACTTCCAGCTGGTCCAGATTGGTGAACAGCTTGGCGCTGGGCAGGCCGCGGTGAGCCGAAATGACCGCGTGGGTGCTGCCGCCGCCCACCGGCAGGCTGGTGCCCTCCAAGTGGCCTGCGGCGATCTGCAGCACGCCATCGCTGGTGCCGTGGTAGATGGGCAGCTCCACACCGATCTTTTCAATGGTGATGTAGCCCATGATGCCGGTGCCGGTCACATCCAGCGTGCTTTCGTAGGTGGGAAAGCGCTGCGGGAAATACAAAGCGTCCGGGTCGGCGGCGATCTGCGCATTGAACGCATCTGCCGCCTCGAAATAGGCGCTGTAGTCGGCATCGGTCAGATTGTCCACATCCTCGGCATAGGTGGCCACAGCACGGGACTGATGCAGCTGGTTGACGTAATCGCTGAGGGTGGGGTATAACATCACGGATAGACCCACGAAAAAGACGAGGATCAGGATGATGGTGCTTTTGTTCTTTTTCATGGGCTACTCCCTAATGTTATAAGGATAGGAGCGGGGGCCTTGCGGCCCCTTTGCTCCGGGTTCTTGGGGAAAATGGAGCTTACTTGTTCTCCATGCGCTTCTTGGTGACCAGCAGAACGATGGCCGCAACCATCAGGCCGCCGCCGACCACATAGAAGATGGTAGTGCCGATGCCGCCGGTGGAGGGCAGGGTAATGCCGCCGGCTTTTATGTTGATGATTTTATTATTCAGGTTGGATTCACCGGACAGATTAACATTGTATTCGTTGTGCGTTGCAGAAATGACGATTTTTTTATCGGGACAGGGACTGTAATCGTCAGGAGTTTTGGTCTCCTTCAGGTAGTAGGTGCCAGCGTCCAGACCCTTGACATTGAACTGACCATGTTCGTCAGAGAACATCTCATCGCCAGCAGCCGTTCCAAAGTAGGGGGAGTAAGTGCCGTCAGTAATATTCTTCTTGAGCTTGATCTCCTGTTCCTTAGTGCAATCTTTACCGCTGTACAGACGGAAGCCGGCGCCCGCCAACTCGTTGCCCGGGGTATCATCATCGCGATACTTGGTGTTGTTCAGCTGGTAGGTGTACACATAGACTGGAGTGCTTTCGGGAGTTTTACCAATGGATGACTCGTCTTTGGGATTGTTGGAATAGGTGAGATAAACTTTATTTATGTTACTAGTAGAACCACCTTCAGTGTTGACATAGGCTTTGTCGTTCAGGTGTGCAGTATAGGTGACCGTAATAGTAGCGCCCTTATTCAAATCAAGCCCTTCGGCACAGGTCTTGACATCAGGAATGTTTACCTCAAAATAGTTTTGACTTTCAAGTTTGGAAATATCAATGGTAGAAGAATCGGTGATATCATAGCGGTTGCCGGGGTTGACTTTGGATTCAATGACTACACTATAGGGTCCGTCATAAGTAATGCCCTCGGACAGAGTATCATGAAAGATAACCGAGTACTTATCATAGTAATCGTAAGCACGGTTAGTGCTGTCGGGCAAGGTAGCGGTCAGCTTGAACTGGAACTCTTCGTTGATTGCATGGTCAGCGCTGGAACCAAAACCTGCTTCGTTGGTGCCATCCTGATTGTCATAAACTTCCTTCTCAACAGTGGGCTTTACAACCTTACGATTAATTGGAACGACATAGGGTACTTGGGGAACATTCAGCAGGAAGAAGGAATTGTAGGCATGATAGGAATCGCCATCAGCGCTACTGCTAAAGGAGGAAGTATCAACGATCAGATAATAACCTGACTTTGGAATGTTGATGCCACCGGTGTGATCTGTAATGACGGGTTCCGGTTTTGCGTCTGCATTCGGGTAGAGATAGCTGCATACAACGCGCGCAAAAGCGATGCTGTTATCATCGGAATTACTCCATTGGCTGATAACCGCAAGAACTTCCTGAGCAGTGGCAGCAGTTTCAAACTTTTCGCCGATGGTAGGATCGTTCTTCAAGTTGGCCAGAAAAATATCAGGTTCAGTGATGTTTTGGCCCCAATCAACGCCGGAAAGCGTCGGATTGTCCTTACTAATAACACCCTTGAAGATCTGGAAAGCGCTGTAACCGTGGGTTCCGTTGAGGTTCTCCTCAGTCTCCCCAGGGTTGTATGCAAACGCCGGGATCGCCATGGCGCACACCATGGCAACTGCCAGCAGTGCGGCCAGCAGCTTTTTGATTGTTTTCTTCATCATGATTTGCGAAAGTCTCCTTTCAAGTTTTTCTGATTCCTATTTTCAGGGTCTGCTTCCGGCGCAGAATCAATTTTGCCGCCGTGTCAGGAAGGATGCAGGTTTTTTAACGTGCCCTCCTTTCGCGTCTGCGCTTTCTGCAAACCCCGCACACCAGAGCGGCAAGCATCAGTGCGCCGCCGCCTGCTGTATACAGTTTGGTACCGGCCCCGCCGGTAGAGGGAAGTTCGTAGTCGGACGGATCGGCCTGACTGGTGATCACAAGGCTGTCGGTTTTTACCGACTCTTCGGCATCATCGCTGATGGTCGTGTCCAGAATCTTGATGTTATTGATTACTTCACCGTCAACAGCCGTTTCGCCAACGTCCTTCAGCTTGACGGTGTAGCAGATAGAATAGGTGCCTGCGGCAATGGGGGAACCGGCAGAACCCAAGGTGATCTTGCGCTCACCATTATCATCTTCCCAAGTGATGCAGAGCGTTGTATTGCCGTTTTCCATGCTGAGCTGGAGCGAGTCTTCGACATATTCGGCGGTTACGCCGGTGGGCAGGGTCATGCTGTCCGCAAGCGTCAGCGGGCCGGCCTGTTCGTTCTGGACCACAAGCGTAACAGTGTAATCCAGGTAGGCATCGCTGCCATCGTGGCGCGGGTCCTTCACGCTCTGGTTAAGGTCATAGTTCTTATCGTCTTTTTGATCCTCATCGGGGGTTTCATCCGGGTTGATGGTGATATCAAGGGCGTAATCTTTGTTGACCTCGATCTGATTAAAGCCGCTGCTGGTGACCTCGCTCTGGTTCCACTGGAAATTGAAGGCAACGTTGCTGGTGACCTTGGCATCGGAAGTATCCGCGCCTGCGTCTTCCGCCTCTTTCTGCTGGATATAGTTTTGGTCGTACCGCAGCACGGCGTACCAGCAGCCGTCATTCCCCTTGAGCAGCCGGTAGCTGCCGCAGGTGTCATAATTGCCGGTATCTTCCAGTTTGCCGGAGATAAGCTCATCGTTCAGCACATCAAAGCTCTTGGGCAGCTTAACATGGACACAGTAGTCGTTGTTCTGGATCTCTTTGGCCGGGATATCTGTGACGGTAAGGCTGCTGTGCAGAAGCTCCGAAATGGTGGTGACGTTGGTATCCTCGTATTCAGTGCCATTCTTGCGCTGCACCTCCAGAGCAGTGAGGTAATCCAGTGCATCCAGACCTTTGATGGTGGTAATGGCACCCGCGTCATCTTCGACTTTGAAATCCGGCGTAGCAACGCCGTAATCGGCCTGCTGCGCATTTGCCACAGACACCAGCGTTGTCACCTGCGAAGCATTCAGCGTGACTTTAGCCACCTTGCCATCCACATCGCCGGAGATCACGGTCAGGGTGCCGAAATCTTCGTCCACATCGCTCACGATGCCAACGGTGCTGGCATCCACGGTGTATTCCTCAATGTGGGGCGCGGTGTCGGTGGTGGCCGCAGCATCCATGGAGAGCAGGGCAATGTCGGCATCGGCGGAATCATCCTGCACCTGCAACGGCTGGCTTTCCGCGGCCACAGCCTTGGTCACGGTGCCATTGTAAATGACGATATCACCGGGCATTGCGGCATCAGACGGCAGATCACCGTCAAAATCCATGGCATAGCCGCTGCCGGTCTCTTCGTTGTACAGCGCGCTGCGCAGCTGGCTGTGCAAAGACAGCACGCTGGAAACCTGCGGGATAGCGCTCTGGGGGATATCGGCATATTTCAGGCAGTAGGAAAGGAACATCACGTCCCATGGGCCGTAGTCGTTGCCGTAGTCGTTGCCGTAGCGGGTGTAGTGGCGCACGGTCTCGCCGTCGGCATCGTCCAGCTGGAAGTTGCGCTCGCTCTGCTCATAGCCCAGCTGGCTCTCGGCTACGGCCAGCAGGTCGTCGGCCCAGTTGCCGCTCAGCGTGGTGCCGGTCTGTGCCAGCCATTCGTCCTCGTCCTGCGTGCCGTCCAGCGGGTCGGACAGGCAGTTCACCGTGTGGTGGTGCTCCGGCAGGCCGCAGACCAGCACTTCCTCGTAGCAGGCATCGGTGTGGTGGTGCACCGGGGTCTCGATCACAGGATCGACCACCACGGGCTTTGCGGCCACCGGCTCCTCAAACAGGGCCACCGGGTCATAATCGGGGTTCACTTCTTCTACAAGCTCGCCCTCTTCCAGACCGCACACCAGCTCATAGGTGGTGGTGTAGCAGCTGTCGTCGTGGGTGTGCTCGAATTTATCGCAGATGAAGGTGACACCATCCTCATCAAAACAGCTGTCGTCGTGGGTGTGCTCTTCTTCCAGGCAGGTCAGCTCCCGCACTTCCTGGTAGCAGTCGTCGGTGTGCTCATGGGGCACAAAGATGTACTCCGGCTCTGCGGAATGGGCTGCAATGCCGGGATCATCCGCATCCACGCCGAACGCATCATCATCCATATCGAATGTATCATCAAAAGACATGCCGTCGTCCGTCATGGTGGCGTTCCAGTCCTCCGGTTCGCCTTCCTCATAGCCGCACACCAGCTGCTTTTCATAGCAGGCAGCGGTGTGCTCGTGCTCCAACTCGCCGCACAGATATTCGGCCGTTTTGGCAATGCCCACGCCGTGCAGCTGCCAGTTCACGAACAGGCTGGTGGTAAGCGCCAGTGCCAGCAGCAGCGCAGTATAGCGTCTGGCGCGCTGGTGGTTCCGACGGAACTTTTTCTGATATTCTTTCACAATATCCCGCATGATTCCTAAACCTCCTTAGTGGATCAACGAGAAGCTGGACAAGGGCCATACCCGCAAAAAAACCTTGCCCACGATCTGACTTTTTTCCACACAGCCGATCACACTGCTGCGGCTGTCAATGGAGGTGGCCCGATGGTCACCCAGTACGAAATACCGGTTTTCCGGCACCTGATAGGGAAATTTGATGTCGCATTCGCCCAGAGCCAGTTCATCTACATAGGGCTCATCCAGCGTCTGGCCGTTCACAGTGACCACACCGTCCTCGTCCAGTTCGATCACATCACCGGGCAGGCCGATGATGCGCTTGAGCAGAAGCTTGTTCTGCCAGTAAAATCCGCAAAGGTCGCCGGTCTTCATGTCGCTGCCCTTGACCAGCAGAATGATGTCCCGATCCTGCAGAGTGGGGTTCATGCTGTCGCCGGAGACCTGCAGCACCGGCAGAAACAGGGTGGCCAGCAGCACGGCAACGGCCGCGACCACCAGCAGCGTGTAGACCGTGCTGCGAAGCACCCGCATATAACGGCTGCGGTAGGCCAGACGTTCGCGCTCTGCTTCCACCTCTGCTGTGGATGGAATGGGCGTGAACCTGATCTTTTGCTCTTTCATTTGGCACGCTCCTCCGGCAGGAATTCCGTGCTGTGATAGCCGTCCAGCAGTTCGCTGGCCCGGCGGTCAAAAGCGGCCCGGCGCTGCTGGATCTCCTGCTGCGTCCGGGCAAGCATTGCCTTGCAGTCCGCTTCGGTCTGGGCGCGCTTGCGTGCGGCGGCTTCCGTTTCCGCGTCGCACTGCTGCTGGGTGCGGGCCTTCAGGTTCGCAGCCTCGGTCTGTGCCTGTGCAAGGATCTGCTGGGCTTCGGCTTCCGCCTGAGCACGCAGAGCGCTGGCAGCGGCATCGGTGTTTTTGTTTGCTGCGAGCACCGATGCAACGTATTCATCAGCCGCAGCCTGCGCCGCTTCAAACACCTTGTTCAGCTCCAGTGCAGCCTGCGCAATGGAACCTGCGTTTTCAATATGGATCTGCCGTTCCTGCAGCTGGGCAGACAGGGCAGCGTTTTCTGCCCGGAGCCGGTCCTCGCTCTGCTTGAGCGCCAGAATGATCTCGACTAATTCGGTGCGGCGCATGTGCCGCAGTTCACGGTCTGGCATAATGATCGATTTCTCCCGCAAAAAGTGGTCGGATTAGGCGAACGAAAACTTTCGACAAATACGAAAATTTTCGCACCACAAAACCACATTTGATATATCAGTTTTCGGCGTGAAAGCGCCAGTTTGATGAATGACCTTCCACCTTATATGTTAGCACAGTATGCGTAACAAAAGCGTAACAAAAATGCCTTTTTCGTGCATTTTTTTGCCAAAGCCAAAGAAAAATTGTTTCTTTTGATGTAAACGATTAAAATGCGTTAAAAACAAAAAGAACTGTCCCCACAACGGAGACAGTTCTTGAAAAACAGATGAAAATAGAAGCCGGATCAGAAGCTCTTCAGCAGATCGCCCAGAGTCAGGAAGGACTGGTAGATCACGTTGACATTGTTGATGATGGAGCTTGCACCGGAGAAGATGCGGGCAATGGCGTTGAACACCTTACCGACATTCAGGAAGCTGTTGTAAGCGTCGCGGGCACCACCGTCCAGATAGACCATTTCCTCTTCGCTGATGGAGGCATAGTTTGCGGGCAGTTTCATAGTAGACATGGAGATTTTCCTTTCTATTGATAAAATTGATACAGTGTGTGAAAAGACTTAAATAAAGGCAGCCACGGCCAGCGTGGTGATCAGAGCACCGGCTACCGTCAGAACGCTCAGAATCGGGCCGTCATCGTATTCCTGCGCGGTCTGTTCCGGCTGAGCGGGCGTGGATGTGCTGGTGGAAGTGGTGGCATTTTTCACGGTCCAGTGTGCGTACACAGTGGTATCACCGGTAAACACCGTAGAGGTGCTGATTTTTGTGCCGCCCACCGGCTCGGTATACCAGCCGTCAAAGGTGTAGCCTTCCAGCGTAGGCTGCGCGGGCAGGGCACTGAGTTTGCCGCTCAGATTGGTGGTGACTGCCACAGCGGAGCTGCTGCCGCCCATGGCATCCAGACCAATGGTGTAGACCTGCGAATCCTTGTCTTCTGCGGCAAAGGCAGAGGGCAGTGCACAGCAGAGCAGTGCAGCGCTGAGCAGACCGAGGACCAGCATTTTCAAGATCTTTTTCATATGACTCCTCGCTTTCCTGACGAATTGGGATGTGGTGCCTGCCGGGAACGGAAACACCAGAACAGACCTCGATGTCCCCGCCATGAGGCAGTAGACGAAAAAGCCGGGAAGAGGAGGTTTATTCAATCCTATATTTACCACATATAGTGTAACAAAAACGCAACAAAATGGGTGCATTTTGTTATTATGATGAAAAAAATTGGTTTTTCACAAATTGCAGGCTGCAAAAGGCGGCACAGAGCCGCCGCAAAAGCGGAAAAGTGGAACCTTCCCCTTGTGGAAAAACAAAGAATATGGTATAATATCTTGCACGATGCGCCATCGCCAAGCGGTAAGGCAGGGGACTTTGACTCCCCCATCGTAGGTTCGACTCCTGCTGGCGCAACCAAAAGCCCCGTCATCCTGAAAAGGCTGACGGGGCTTTTTGCATCACTTTTCCACAAAATGCGGCTGAACGGTGCAAAGCTCAGCGGCGGCGGATCTTTCTGGTGGGCTTGCGGCGGTTCCAGTTGTTCAAAAGGACCCACGCAAAGTAGATGATGATGGAAATAATACTCAGTGTTATTACAACTTTGAGATACAGACTGCCTAAGAATTCCTGAAAACGCGCCACAGTGAACAGCAGCGGGTTGCGGCTGACATCCTGCCCGGCGATCAGGTCCACCACGCCAATGGTCTCACCGGCAAGCTTCAGCTCCACGGTACCCACCACATCGCCCTGCTGGACAGGGGCACACACGGAATCCGGCAGGTGGAAATATTTCTGGGTCACGCTGCCGTCGCCGGTGGAAGGCAGCAGGGTCATCATGCTGTCGGCGGGATACAGCTGCAGGGAGCTGGTATCGGAGGAATACTTCACCGGGATCTCGGCCAGCGTAAGGTCGGTGTCCAGCGCGGCCTGAATGGAAAAGCTGTCGAACACCCAGTCCATCAGCTTCACGGTCTCGCACAGGGCCGGGCGACGGTTGGCGTAGCCGAAATCGTCGCAGGTGTCCGGGCTTTGCATCACGCAGAAAATATAGGTGGCACCATCCTTATTGGCCCATGAAACATAGCTCTGATTGCCACTGTCGCTTTTGAATGCGGTCACATCGCACATGCCGCCCTGCATGGCGCTGCGGTAGTATTTGCCGCCGCTGGATTTGCTCAGCGCGGCGTTCTGGCTGACCAGAACAGACGAAGAACGGTGTTTTTCTTTGGCGGGCATGGTAAAGCTGGGCGCACCGGAAACCTCCACAAAGGCATCAAAGCTCATCAGATAGCGCAGGATCAGGTACATATCCACGGCACAGGTCACGTTGCCGCTGTCGATGCCGCAGGCATCCGTCCAGGTGCTGCCGGTGGTGCCGATGCGCTGGGACAGGATGTTCATCTGGCTCACCCAGCTCGCGAGGTCGCCGCCAGAAAGGGCATAGGCAAGGCCCATGGCGGCTTCGTTGGCGTTGCGGGTCAGCATGGCGTACATGGCTTCGCGGTAGGTAAAGGTCTCGTTGGAGCGCATATCGGCGTTGTTGGTGTTATAAACGTAATCCGAGATGGCAAAGGGCATCTGGAAGGTGTCGTCCAGATGGTCGGCATAGTTGGTCAGCAGCAGGGCAATGGTCATGTACTTTGTCAGACCACCGGCGGATACCTGCTTTGTGCTGTCCTTATCATAGACGATGATATTGGTATCGGTGTTGACGATATAGGCACTCTGTGCCTGCACCTGATAGACCGGGGTGGGATCGAACATAGCCCCGGCGGGCAGCACAAGGCAGCTGAACAGGACAGCGAACGACAAAACCAGCGCAAAAATACGTTTCATGTGGACAATTCCTTTAAAAAGCGATAATATAAAACAACAGGCAGCACGGCACAAGCGCCGTGCGCCGGGTAAGAACGAGATCACAGCGGAAGGCTGTATTCTTTATAATAACAGGTTTGGCGGGGTGTGACAAGGCTTATTGTGCCGATTTCACATCCGGTCAGGGAGGACAGGAATGGTATATCTGACAGGGGACACCCACGGCGACATCGACCGCTTCAAGCACGGCAAGCTGCGCTGGCTGGGCAAACGGGATACCGTGGTGGTACTGGGCGACTTTGGCTTTGTGTGGGACGGCAGCAAGGAGGAACAGAAAAAGCTGGATTGGCTGCGCAAGCGCCCGTATACCCTGCTGTTTCTGGACGGCAGCCACGAAAACTACGACCTTTTAAAGCAGTATCCCACCGAGGAACGCTTTGGCGGCAAGGTGCAGGCACTGGGCGGCAATGTGTACCATGTGTGCCGCGGCAGCGTGCTGGAATTGGAGAATAAAAAATACCTGTGCTTTGGCGGTGCGGAAAGTCAGGATGTGGAGGATCGGGAACCCGGCGTGAACTGGTGGAGGGAAGAAATGCCTTCGGAGGAGGAATACGCCTTTTGTGAGGAGAACCTTGCAGCGTGCGATTACAAAGTGGATTATGTGCTGACCCACGATGCGCCAAGCAGATTTTTGGATTTTACCGCCCTTGCCAGCGGCGAGACCAACCAGCTGCACAGCTTTCTGGATAAAATTTTGTTGAAGCTGACCTACGACAAGTGGTTTTTTGGCTGCTACCATAAGGATACCCAGCTTTCCACCAAAAGCCGATGCGTGTTCTGCGATGTGATAAGCATGGGCGAACGGCACGCAAAGCGTTCCGTTCGATAACAGGGGCCGCTGCACCAGCCGTGCAGCGGCTTTTGCATTTGCTGTTGCTTGTGCGCAAAAAACCTCCGGATCAGTTCATGGCTCCGGCTTTCTCGAACATCTGCTGCACCTGCTGTTCCAGCAGTGCGTGCTCCGGCGCTTCCAGCAGCGGGTCGTCGGCCAGCATGGCAACGGCTTCCGCCTGCGCAGCGTGCAGGGTGCGGGTGTCGTTCATCAGGTCGGCGATCTGCAGGGTGGGCAGGCCGTGCTGGCGGCTGCCGAAAAAGTCGCCGGGGCCGCGGGTCTCCAGGTCGTACTGCGCCACCGCAAAGCCGTCCGTGGTGCTGCACAAAAATTTCAGCCGCTTTTGTACGTTTTCGCTTTGGTTGTCGCTGACAAGAAAGCACCAGCTCTCCGCTGCACCGCGTCCCACGCGGCCGCGCAGCTGGTGCAGGGCGCTCAGACCGTAGCGCTCTGCGTTTTCGATCACCATTACGCTGGCATTGGGCACATCCACACCCACCTCAATGACGGTGGTGGACACCAGTGCGTCCAGCCGTCCGGCTTTGAAGTCCTCCATCACGGCAGCTTTCTCCTTGGGTTTGAGCTTGCCGTGCATCAGGCCTACCCGGCGCTCCGGCAGCAGGGCTTTGGCAATGTCCTCGTAGTAGCTCTTAACGGCGTTCAGCCCGCCATCCGGTGTGTCCTCGATGGCGGGGCAGACCAGATACACTTGCCGCCCGCGCCCGATCTCCTGATCGAGAAAATGGTAGAGGTCGCGCCGCTTTTTGCCGGTGATGCAGCGGGTCTTGACCGGTGTGCGGCCCGGCGGCAGCTCGTCCAGAATGGAGATGTCCAAATCGCCGTAGATGAGCAGGCCCAGCGTGCGGGGAATGGGCGTTGCGCTCATCACCAGCAGGTGCGGATTCGCGGCCTTTTCGGCCAGCATTCCGCGCTGCCGTACCCCAAAGCGGTGCTGCTCGTCGATCACGGCAAGACCAAGCCGGGCAAATTCTACGCCCTCGCTGAGGATGGCGTGGGTGCCCACCACAAGGTCGGCTTCGTCGTTCCGGATGGCGGCAAGGGTGGTGCGGCGTGCAGCGGCCTTCATGCCGCCGGTCAGCAGGGCCACCCGCATCCCGAAGGGGGCAAGCATCCGGTTCAGGCCTTCGGCGTGCTGGGTGGCCAGAATTTCTGTCGGGGCCAGCAGCGCGGCCTGATACCCCGCCCGGATGCAGGCCCAGATGGCGGCAGCCGCCACCAGCGTTTTTCCGCTGCCCACATCGCCCTGCAAAAGGCGGTTCATGGAAGTCTCGCCCGCCATGTCGGCCAGAATCTCGCTCACGGCCCGGCGCTGGGCTCCGGTGGGGGAAAAGGGCAGGCTGGCCCAGAACAGGGACGGGTCGGCAAGCTGCATGGGCGCACCGGTGGCAGCGGCACCCCGGTTTTTCATCCGGCCAATGCCCAGCTGCAAAACCAGAAGTTCTTCATAGATCAGCCGCCGCCGGGCTGCATAGGCCTGCTCTTCGGTGGCAGGGCAGTGGATGGCCCGCACGGCATCTGCCTTGGAGAGCAGACGGTATTTTGCCAGCATTTCCGGCGGAAGAGGGTCGGGCAGAAGCTCTGCATGGGGCAGCAGCTGCCGCACGCACTTGGCGATGGCATTGCTGGTCAGGCCCTCGGTCTGGGGGTAGACCGCTTCAAAGGGAGAAGCCTTGATCTGCTCGGCGGTGCGCACCTGCGGGTTGACCATCTGGCGGCGCAGCATCCCGC
>OLVY01001764.1_pt1 | contig 13078 bp, 8 predicted proteins | sample 1674261 | NCBI WGS metagenome assembly OLVY01 (sample SAMEA103958155, study PRJEB25191) | human gut metagenome | biome: human-associated habitat [ENVO:00009003]; feature: intestine environment [ENVO:2100002]; material: feces | place: Germany | collected 2013/2015
TAAAACCGTATATTTGTTGCCACTTTTGCAAAAGGATAAAAACGAATGGTTTCAGTAGATAATTTGAAAGTAGAGTTTGGAGTAACGCCTCTGTTTGAGGATGTGTCATACGTTATCAATAAGAGAGATCGTATTGCGCTGGTCGGGAAGAATGGGGCCGGTAAGTCTACTATGCTTAAGATATTGGCAGGAATACAGGCGCCTACTTCAGGTAGTGTTTCTGTTCCGCGTGATGTGACGATAGGCTATCTGCCTCAAGTCATGATTCTGAGTGATAAACATACTGTGATGGAAGAGGCGGAGATGGCTTTTGAACATATCTTTGAGTTGCAGGCTAGTATTGAGAGAATGAATCAGGAGTTGGCGGATAGAACAGATTATGATTCAGAAAACTATCGTAAACTGATTGAGAAATTCACCCATGACAATGAACGCTTTTTGATGATGGGAGGTACCAATTATACAGCTGAGATAGAACGTACATTGATGGGGTTGGGATTTAGCCGGGAGGATTTTAACCGTCCTACATCTGAGTTCAGTGGTGGATGGTGTATGCGTATAGAGTTGGCCAAGTTGCTGTTGCGACGGCCCGATGTGTTGCTGTTGGACGAGCCTACCAATCATCTGGATATAGAAAGCATTCAATGGTTGGAAAACTTTTTGAAGACAAGTGCGGGAGCCGTTGTATTGGTGAGCCACGACCGTGCATTTATTAATAATGTGACCAATCGTACGATTGAAATATCTTGCGGGCATATCTATGATTATAAAGTGGCTTACGATGAGTTTGTGGTATTGCGCAAAGAACGTCGTGAGCAGCAATTGCGTGCATACGAGAACCAGCAGAAGCAAATTCAGGATACAGAAGATTTCATAGAGCGTTTCCGTTATAAGGCTACCAAGGCTGTACAGGTGCAGAGCCGTATCAAGCAATTGGAAAAAATAGTTCCTATTGAAATTGATGATGAAGATAATTCAGCCTTGCGGTTGAAGTTTCCGCCTGCCATGCGTTCCGGCAATTATCCGGTCATTTGTGACGGGGTGAAGAAAGCATATGGCAGTCATATCGTTTTTCACGATGTGACTTTGACTATTAATCGAGGTGAGAAGGTAGCTTTTGTCGGAAAGAATGGGGAAGGTAAGTCCACTTTGGTGAAATGTATAATGGACGAAATCCCATACGAAGGTAAACTGACCATCGGGCACAACGTACAGATTGGTTATTTTGCTCAGAATCAGGCTCAGATGTTGGATGAAAATCTGAGTGTCTTTGATACGATTGATTATGTGGCAAAAGGGGATATTCGTTTGAAGATTCGTGATATTCTGGGAGCATTCATGTTTGGAGGTGAGGCTTCTGATAAAAAAGTAAAGGTACTGTCGGGTGGGGAGCGGAGTCGTCTTGCCATGATAAAACTTTTGTTAGAACCGGTGAATTTCCTTATTTTGGACGAACCTACCAATCATCTGGATATGCGTTCAAAGGATGTATTGAAAGAAGCTATCAAGGAATTTGATGGAACGGTGATTGTTGTTTCTCATGACCGTGAGTTCTTGGATGGACTGGTGACCAAAGTTTATGAATTCGGAGGTGGAGTAGTAAAAGAACACATTGGCGGCATTTATGATTTTTTACAGAAAAAGAAAATAGAGAGTCTGAATGAGTTGCAGCTTTCGGCTTCTCCTACTATGTCTGCCACTAAAAAGGAAGAACTCGAAACGGTTAGTGAGAACAAATTATCTTATGAGGCGCAAAAGGAATTGAATAAGAAAATTCGCAAATTGGAGAAACGAATTGCGGATTGTGAACAGAAAATAGAAAAGCTGGAAACTGAGATTGGCGAGGTGGAAGCTGATATGGCTACTCCCGAAGGTGCATCGGATATGGCTTTGTATGAAAAGCATCAGAAACTGAAAAAGGACTTGGATCAGACGGTAGAAGAATGGGAAACCGTTTCTATGGAATTAGAAGAGATGCAGGGAAGTTAAAGTATGTATCATATATATAGAACAAATGAAAGCAAAACATTATTTACCAATGGCTGTATTGGCTCTGGCAGTAGCTGCCGGATGTGACAGTAAAAAGGAAGCCGTCATGACTTCGGGTATAGACTTGACAAATTTGGACACTACGGCTGTTCAAGGAGCTGATTTTTATCAGTATGCTTGTGGCGGATGGATGAAGAAACACCCTCTGACCAATGAATATTCCCGTTTTGGCTCATTCGATATGCTTGCTGAAAATAATCGGGAACAACTGAAAGGATTGATTGTGGAAATTGCTGCCGGGCAGAATGCGCAAGGTACAATAGGTCAGAAAATAGGGGATATCTATAAATTGGCTATGGATAGTGTGAAACTGAATGCGGATGGAGTAACTCCTATTCAAGCTGATTTGGAAAAGATTGCTTCAGTGAAGGATAAATCGGAAATAGTTCCTTTGATGGCGGAACTGGCTCATAGCGGTGTATTCCCTTATTTCAGTTTCTATGTGGGTGCCGATATCATGGACAGCAAGAGCAATTTGTTTCAATTGTATCAAGGGGGTATCAGTCTGGGTGAAAAAGAATATTATCTGGACAATGATGATGTGACTGTCAATATCCGTAATAAGTATAAGGAACATATTGTAAAGATGTTCCAATTGGCTGGTTTTGATGAGGCTGCCGCTAAAAAGAAAATGGAGGCTGTAATGGATATCGAAACCCGTATTGCAAAAGCTTCTTTCAGTGCGGTGGAACAGCGTAACCCTGCGGCCAATTATCATAAAATGTCTTTGGATGAATTAAAGAAAGAGATTCCGGGCATTGACTGGGATGCTTTCTTGAATGGTATAGGCGTGAAAGGGGTGACTGAACTGAGTGTTTCTCAAGTGGATCCGATTAAAGAGGTTGAGAAAATTATCAATAGCTTGCCGGTTGAAAATCAGATCGCTTATATGCAATGGAGTCTGATAGACAGGGCTGCCGGTTACTTGAGTGATGATTTGGTGGCACAAAATTTTGATTTTTATGGAAAAACACTATCCGGAAAACAGACTAACCAACCTCGTTGGAAGCGTGCTGTAAGTACTGTAAATGGAGTACTGGGTGAAGCGGTAGGTCAGATGTATGTGGAGAAATATTTTCCGGCAGCCGCAAAAGAACGTATGGTGCAGTTGGTAAAGAATCTGCAGACCGCATTGGGAGAACGTATTCGGAATTTGGAATGGATGGGTGACAGCACAAAGATTAAAGCTATTGAGAAGTTGAATTCTTTTTATGTAAAGGTTGGCTATCCTGATAAGTGGAGGGATTATACCGGTTTGAATATTGAAAAAGATTCTTATTGGGCCAATGTGAAGCGTGCTACAGAATTCGAACTGGATTATATGTTATCCAAGGCAGGAAAGCCGGTTGACAGAGATGAATGGGGAATGACTCCGCAGACTGTCAATGCATATTATAATCCGACCACGAATGAGATTTGTTTTCCGGCGGGTATTCTTCAATATCCGTTTTTTGATATGAATGCTGATGATGCATTTAATTATGGAGCTATTGGCGTGGTTATCGGTCATGAAATGACTCATGGATTCGATGATCAGGGACGTCAGTTTGATAAGGATGGTAATTTGAAAGATTGGTGGACAGCCGAAGATGCCAAACGTTTTGAAGAACGTGCTCAGGTAATGGTGAATTTCTTTGATAGCATCCAGGTTTTGCCGGGACTCAATGCCAACGGTTCTTTGACTTTAGGTGAGAATATAGCCGATCATGGTGGTTTGCAGGTTTCTTTCCAGGCGTTCAAGAATGCGACAAAAGATGCTCCCCTGCTGGTAAAAGACGGATTTACTCCGGAACAGCGCTTCTTCTTGTCATACGCCGGAGTGTGGGCTGGCAATATCCGCGACGAGCAGATTCGTTTGCAAACCAAGTCTGATCCACATTCATTGGGCAGATGGCGTGTGAACGGAGCACTCCCTCAAATAGGTGCATGGTATGATGCTTTTGGCATTAAAGAGGGGGATCCTATGTATTTGGCTCCTGAAAAACGTGTTTCTATTTGGTAAGCTTTGTATGTAAAAGATAATAAGAAAGCATGGTAATTGCTGAGAATTCGGCATTTACCATGCTTTCTTTTTGGAATTTACATGATAAACACCTATTTTTGTGCCCGATGAAACGGAGACGATACATAGCATGGGTATTGATGTTGGTCAGCATTATCATGTTGACAGCATCTGTTCTGCCTCATCATCATCACCGGGAAATTCTTTGTTTGCAGCATGATATGACTTTGTGCGGCTGTCAATGTTCCGTGCAGCATCAGCAGCATAATAATAGTTCTGATGAGAATCATACATGTAATGCCGGATGTGTGACCAAGTTTAAAAGTGTAACTCCGGATCGGGCCCAAGACAGTGTTTCTCCTGATTATTCGTTTTGTTTGCTGTTATATACGGTGACGGATGTATTGGCGCTTTCATTGCGGTTGACAGAACACAACACATTACCTTATAATTACTATTTAGAAAAACTGCATTCTACGTGTCTTCCCCACGTAAAGGGGTTGCGTGCTCCTCCTTGCGATGTTCTTGCTTAACAGATAGAAAGTTTATCTTTTTATCCGCAACTTTGTTGCATTTTCTTTACACTAATTTTGCATTTAGTAAAAAGTAAGAACAAATAATATCATCATGAAGAAACTTATCTTTATGGGAGTCTTAGGCTTGTTCCTCTTAGGCTCTTGCAACAGTAAATCGGGTCATGATCACGAAGGACACGATCATGGAACGGAGGAAGCACATAATCACGACCACGAAGGGCATGACCATAATCACGAAGGGCATGACCATGAAAAAGAAAACCACGACCATGAGAATGAAGGTCACGAAGGGCATAATCATGAAGCGGAAGCTTCTGCAGCCGGACATTCCGATGAGATAATTCTGGCTCCAGAAAAAGCAAAAGCAGCCGGGGTAGAATCGGAAATAATCCGGCCTGAATCATTCCGTCAGGTGATAACGACCAGCGGTCAGGTGCAGGCAGCACAAGGCGATGAAAGCGTAGTAGTCGCCAATGTAGCCGGTGTGGTTTCTTTCCGCCATCCGGTAACGGACGGTATGAGTGTGAGCAAGGGGGCTCCCATTCTGAATATCTCTGCTGAGAATATGCCGGACGGAGACCCTGTAAAACGTACCCGTATCGCATATGAAACCGCCAAAAAAGAATATGAACGTGCCGCCAAGTTGGTAAAAAGTCAGATAATATCGCAGAAAGATTTCAATGCCATTAAGGAGAGTTATGAAAATGCATTATTGGCATACGAGGCTATTTCAAAGAACCAGACCAAGACAGGTGTGTCCGTCACAGCTCCTTTAGGTGGTTATATCAAGAATTGTCTGGTGCAGGAAGGTGACTATGTGTCGGTAGGCCAGCCTTTGGTGAGTATCACTCAGAACCGTCGTCTGTTCCTTCGTGCAGATGTTTCCGAGAAATATTATGGTTATCTGCATAGCATCCAGTCGGCAAACTTCAAGACTCCATACGATAATAAGGTATATGAGCTGGGTGAGTTGAAAGGGCGTCTGCTTTCTTATGGTAAAGCATCCGGTGGTACTTCTTTTTATGTGCCTGTAACTTTCGAATTTGATAATCGGGGAGATGTGATTCCCGGTTCGTATGTGGAGGTGTATCTGCTCTCGTCGGAAATGCCCGATGTGCTGGCCTTGCCTGTTACGGCACTGACCGAAGAACAAGGTTTGTACTTTGTTTATCTGCAACTGGATGAGGAAGGATATAAGAAACAGGAGGTAACTTTGGGAGCGAGCAACGGAAAGAAAGTGCAGATTCTGACCGGTTTGAAAGCCGGTGACCGTGTGGTAACAAAGGGAGCTTATCAGGTGAAATTAGCGTCGGCTAGCAATGCGATTCCGGCTCATAGTCATGAACATTAATCAGCCGTCCTATGCTAAATAAGATTATACATTTTTCCCTTCAGAACCGTATATTGGTTCTGGTGGCGTCGGTTTTGCTGCTTATCGGCGGTACTTACACGGCTTTTCATACGGAAGTCGATGTGTTCCCCGATTTGAATGCGCCGACTGTAGTGATTATGACCGAAGCGAATGGTATGGCCGCCGAAGAGGTGGAACAATTGGTAACCTTTCCTGTAGAAACTGCCGTGAACGGTGCGACCCATGTGCGCCGGGTGCGTTCATCTTCCACCAATGGCTTTTCCGTTGTGTGGGTGGAATTTGAATGGGATACCGATATCTATCTGGCCCGTCAGATTGTCAGTGAGAAATTGTCCTTGGTCAGCGAGGAGCTGCCCGAGAATGTAGGTAAACCTACCATGGGACCTCAGTCTTCTATTTTAGGTGAGTTGCTGATTATCGGTCTGACTTCGGATACTACTTCCATGCTCGATCTCCGTACACTGGCAGACTGGACTATCCGTCCGCGCCTGCTCTCTACGGGAGGTGTGGCACAGGTTGCCGTGCTGGGAGGTGATATCAAGGAATATCAGGTGTTGCTTGACCCTGCCCGCATGAAACATTACAATGTTACGTTGGCAGAGGTGATGAACGTTACCCGTAACATGAATCAGAATGCCAATGGCGGAGTGATTTATGAATATGGAAACGAATATATTGTTCGCGGGGTGCTTTCCAGTCATGATGTGGATCAGTTGTCACGTTCCGTCATCAAGACGGTGGAAGGGGTGCCCGTTACATTGGAGGATATTGCCGATGTGAAGATTGGTTCGCAGGAACCCAAACTGGGTACTGCTTCGGAGAGAGGAAAACCTGCCGTACTGCTGACCGTTACCAAACAACCCAAGACCAGGACTATTGAACTGACAGAGCAGTTGGAAGCCGCATTGAAGGATTTGCAGAAGAATCTTCCGGCTGATGTACACGTTTCTACAGATATTTTCCGTCAGAGCCGTTTTATTGAAAGCTCTATCGGTAATGTGAAGGATTCGTTGTATGAAGGTGCTGTTTTTGTGGTGATTGTTCTCTTCCTGTTCCTTGCCAATGTACGTACCACGGTTATTTCATTGGTAACCCTTCCGTTGTCATTGATTGTTTCTATATTGACTCTTCACTATATGGGACTCACCATCAATACCATGAGTTTGGGTGGTATGGCCATTGCCATTGGTTCGTTGGTGGATGATGCCATTGTGGATGTGGAAAATGTATGGAAGCACTTGCGTGAGAATCGCTTGTTGCCCGAAGGGGAACGTAAGAGCGTGATTGAAGTCGTGTTCAATGCTTCGAAGGAAGTGCGTATGCCTATCTTGAACTCTACCTTGATTATTGTAGTCAGCTTTGTTCCTTTGTTTTTCCTGACAGGAATGGAAGGGCGTATGCTGGTTCCGTTGGGCATTGCCTTTATTGTGGCGTTGTTTGCTTCTACGGTAGTGGCTTTGACACTGACTCCGGTACTGTGCAGCTATCTGTTAGGTAATAATAAAAGCAAAGGATTGCCCAAAGAGGCATTTGTGGCCGTATGGATGAAAAAGCATTACCGCAATGCCTTGTTATGGTCCTTGAATCATAAATCCGCAGTATTGGGTTTTACGGGTGGACTGTTTGCGGTGGCATTGGTTATGTTTTTTACATTAGGACGCAGTTTCCTGCCATCTTTCAATGAAGGTTCGTTCACCATTAATATCAGTTCATTGCCGGGAATTTCTTTGGCAGAATCGGATAAAATGGGACACCGTGCAGAAGAGTTGCTGATGTCTATTCCCGAAATACAGACTGTAGCCCGTAAAACGGGACGTGCCGAACTGGATGAGCATGCATTAGGGGTTAACGTGAGTGAAATTGAGGCCCCGTTTGAATTGAAAGACCGTTCCCGCCAGGAACTGGTAGCCGATGTGCGTGCCAAGTTATCTACCATTACCGGTGCGAATATCGAAATAGGCCAACCTATCAGCCACCGTATCGATGCCATGCTTTCGGGTACCAAGGCCAACATTGCCATCAAACTGTTTGGTAATGATTTGAACAAGATGTTTGCCATCGGTAATCAGATAAAGGATGCCATCAGCAGTGTGGAGGGTATTGCCGACTTGAATGTGGAACAACAAATCGAACGTCCGCAGCTCAAGATTGTTCCCAAACGCGAGATGCTTGCCAAATTCGGTATTTCTTTACCGGAGTTTGCCGAGTTTGTATCAGTGAACATGGCGGGTGAAGTTGTTTCACAGGTATATGAAGAAGGCAAAGCGTTTAATCTTATTGTCCGTACCAAGGATGAGGTGCGTGATGAGATGGAGAAGGTGCGCAACCTGATGATTGATACCGGTGACGGTCAGAAAATCCCTGTCAACTATGTAGCCGATGTGGTTTCTGCCATGGGACCGAATACCATCAGCCGTGAGAACGTGAAGCGTAAGATTGTGATTTCGGCCAATACCAGCGGTCGTGATTTGCGCAGCGTGGTGAATGATATACAGGAACGGATTGATGCGCAAATCAAGCTTCCCGAAGGATATCATGTGGAATATGGCGGTCAGTTTGAAAGCGAGCAGGCGGCCAGCCGTACGCTGATGCTCACTTCGTTTATGAGTATCGTGGTTATCTTCCTGTTGCTTTATACCCAGTTTAAGAATGCAGCCCAAAGTGGAGTCATTTTGTTGAATTTGCCTTTGGCGTTGATTGGTGGGGTATTTGCATTGATGATAACAACGGGTGAGATAAGCATTCCGGCTATTATCGGCTTTATCTCGTTGTTTGGCATTGCTACCCGTAATGGTATGTTGTTGATAAGTCATTACAATATGTTGCGCGAAGAAGGTATGGATTTGAAAGAAAGCATTCTTCACGGTTCGTTAGACCGTTTGAACCCTATCCTGATGACTGCGTTGTCTTCCGCGCTGGCTTTGATACCTTTGGCATTCCGTGGCGATTTGCCGGGTAATGAAATACAAAGCCCGATGGCGAAAGTTATTCTTGGAGGTCTTTTGACATCGACTTTCCTGAACGCTTTCATTATTCCGATTGTTTATGAACTGATGAACCGAAAGAAGAAATAATAGAAATAATATGAAACGAATCTTAGTTATAATAGCCCTCTGCTCTCCCTTGCTGATGCAGGCCCAGAGTATTGAGCACATTTTGAAAAGCATCGAGCAGAACAATAAAGAGCTCAAGGCACAGAAACATGCCGCCGATGCGACCAAGATGGAAAACCGGACAAACAACAACTTGCCTGATCCTACGGTGAGCTACAGCTCTTTTTACAGTAATGGTGCCGAAGGTGGTCACGGTACGGAATTCGTTGCTTCGCAAGGTTTTGATTTTCCTACTCAGTATATTGCCCGCAACCGGCAGGCTACTTTGCAGAACGAAGCGGTGGACAAGCAACAACAGGCTGCCCGCCGGGATATTCTGCTGAATGCGAAGAATCTCTGTCTGGACCTTATTCTGTTGAATCAGGAAAAGACATTGATGGATATCCGTATGAAAAATGCGGATGAATTACAGGCACTTTACGAGAAACGTCTGACTGCCGGTGATGCGAATATACTGGAAGTCAACAAAATCAAGATGGAGCGTATGAACGTGCAGACGGAAGTTGCCCAAAACAGCGCAGCCCACCGCACTGCCTTGCAATCTCTGCTTGCCATGAACGGCAACATGCCTTTAGAATTTGCTGAAACCACATACCCTGCCATACAGGAAATCAATGATTACAATGTCATGCGGGATGAAGTGATGGCATCAGACCTTGACTTGCAGGCCGCCGTCGCCACTGCCCGTGCCGCCGAGAAGCAGGTTTCGGTAGACCGTCAAGGATGGTTGCCGAAACTGGAAGCCGGTTTTCGCCGTAACACGGATGATGCGGTTTCGATGAATGGTTTTGTGGTAGGGGGCTCCTTGCCTTTGTTTCAGAATCGTAAAAAGGTAAAGATAGCCAAGGCACAGGCTATCAGCGCACAATTGATGCAAGAAAATGCTAAAGATCAGGTTGAAGCTTCTCTGATGTCTCTCTTCAATGAGATGCAGCAGTTGAAGGATGCCATGAATGCGTATGATGTCCCTTTGATGTACCGTTCGCTGGATTTATTGAAGCAGGCATTGACCAAAGGACAAATTTCATTGATTGAATATTTTGTGGAAACGGAAAGTATTTATAAGAATCTTCAGGCGTATATGCAGATTGAGAATCAATACCAGAAGGTGATGGCGAATATCTATAAGAACAACCTGTAGGATGTTAATATCCGCTGAGATATAGTAGTGTAGGGGGGATGTTATAGTTGACATCGCCCCTAAAACTTATCTTGTCGGTTCAGTAAGTAAAATATAAAAAATGAATAGGAAATGAATTTAGAAGAGGTATTGAACTTCCGCCGGTCTGTGCGGAGGTATGATAAAAATAAACCGATAGACCCGGAAAAGGTGAAACATTGTCTTGAACTGGCTACGCTGGCTCCCAATAGTTCCAATATGCAATTGTGGGAATTTTATCAAATAACGAATCCCGGACTGATGGCGAAAGTTTCAGAAGCTTGTTTAGGGCAGTCGGCTGCTTCTACGGCTTCGGAAATTGTTGTTTTTGTTACTCGTCAGGATTTGTATAAAAAGCGTGCTAAATTTGTGCTTGACTTTGAAGAAGGAAATATCAGGCGCAATAGTCCGAAAGAGCGTCAGGAAAAACGTATTAGGGACAGGAAGCTGTATTATGGTAAACTGATGCCTTTCATTTATGCAAGGTTCTTCGGGCTTCTAGGGCTTTTCAGGGTGATATTGGCGAGAACCATCAGCCTGTTCCGCCCTATGATGCTGGAAGTTTCGGAATGCGATATGCGTGTGACGGTAAATAAATCCTGTGCCCTTGCTGCCCAAACCTTTATGATTGCCATGGCAAACGAAGGCTATGACACTTGTCCGCTGGAAGGTTTTGACAGCAGGCGGATGAAGAAACTATTGAAGCTGCCCCATGGGGCAGGCATCAATATGGTTATACCTTGCGGCATACGGGATGGGAACAAAGGCATTTGGGGAGAACGGGGCAGGGTTCCTTTCGATGAAATCTATCATAGGATATAAGAGAACAGGGTATTCCTAGCGGGTGATGAAGGTGTATTCCCTTAGATATTCCATCAGCATGCCGAATCGCTCTTCCTGAGTGTGCTTGGAAGAAGACGTCTTGAAACCGTATGTGGGGTCTGCGTGTTCCAGTTCCTTTTCACCCTTTCTGTATACTTCTTTGACAAAATGGCGTGTCGGATTGAATTTGACACTGTCGAAGTGCTTTGGCCGGAAATTATAAGAATGCCGGTTATGCCCTTTTTTTGATTCTCGATAAAATCCGGAAACGGTTGTTGTTCGGACGGCATAAAAAAATGTGCCTGAAGAATTGGGCTGCCTTTTATGACAGAGTGACTTCCGGCACATTTTTTCTTGTTTATTTCTATTTATTTCTTTTTTTTCTTGGCTTCTTTCGCCCATTCTTTCGCTCCCTGCTCTTTCAGTTTCGCGGTGAAAGCCTTTGCTTTTTCCATGCTTGCGTTTTCGTCTTCGGGTGAAGCGTATGCATGTTTGTAACCTTTGGTCACGCTCCATTCACCTCGTGTGAAGTCCGGGAAGGCTACTGCCGCACAGCCGTTATCCATAGAGATAGCTCCCAGTTCAGCCAAACAGCACCATTCGGCCAGGTCATATACATCCATGTCCAAAGGCAGTCCGTTTTGCAGGCAATATACCAGACGGCTGTCCATGATGAAGTCCATACCGCCATGGCCGCCGACTTCTTTTGCCATTTCACCATATTTCTTTAAAATAGGATGCTGGTATTTCTCAACAAGTGCTTCCATTTCTGCCTGGGGTAAGAATCCGTGAGAGTTCAAATCGTCTACTTTGGGTTGCACACCCGATGCGGTCAGTTGTGCTGCATCCAAAGCATATCCTTCAACGGGATATTTATTGGCAAACCCTTTGCTTCCTGTCAGTTGGTACAGGCGGTTGTAAGGTTGGGGAGTCATTACATTATGTTGGATTTCAATAACTTTTCCATTTGCTGTGCGAAGCAGGGTGGTGGTATGGTCTCCGTTACGGAATTCTTTACATTCTTCGCCGGTTCTCTTCTCCACTAAATCTTTACCAACAACAGATTTGGTGTCCATAGCTACTAAAGTGGTTATACGGTCACCACGATGGATATCCAATGCTTGTGCTACAGGACCCAGGCCGTGAGTGGCATATACATCACCCCGGTGTTTCATGTTATAATCCAAACGCCATCCCAGTTTGTCTTCTTTGCCGTTTTTCCAATAATGATCCCAGAACGGGCTTAAATTGTGAATGTAGGCTCCTTGGGCACGGATTACTTCGCCAAATACACCTTGTTGTGCCATATTCAGTGTATTCATTTCAAACCAGTCATAGCAACAGTTCTCAAGAATCATGCAATGCTTGCGGGTTTTTTCACTCAGGTTGATTAAGTCCCAGCATTCTTGCAGGTTCATGGCCGAGGGAACTTCAATAGCTACATTTTTACCGTTTTCCAATGCGCATTTTGCTACCGGGAAATGATGCAACCAGTCTGCGGCGATATAAACTAAATCTATGTCTGTACGTTTACATAATTCTTCATATCCCTTTTCTCCGGAATAAATGGCAGCTTTCGGCATAGATGCTTTCTTTAGGATATCCTGACATTTTTCTGCACGGGATGCTTCATAATCACAAAGGGCCACAATTTGTGTACCGGGAATATAAGTGAAGCGCTCTACGGCTCCGGGGCCTCGCATTCCCAATCCGACAAATCCTACGCGGACTACCTCCATTTTAGGGGTGGTTAAGCCTAATACGCTTTTCTGGCCGGCCGGACGTTCAGGAGTATCAATCACAATGGTTCCTTTGTCCCATGTCCAGGAATCTCCTGAACTTACGGTTTGTGCTGTCGTGGTTTGTGGTAAGCACATGCATAGGGTTGTACCCATACATAAGCTTATCATCAATGATTTAAAGGTTCTCATACTTTTTGAATTTAAAGATTAAAATTTAAAAATATAGGTTGTTTCTTGAGTCAACCACTTGAAACTTAATTATATTTCATGTTAATAATAAGAA
>OLVY01001769.1_pt1 | contig 13053 bp, 11 predicted proteins | sample 1674261 | NCBI WGS metagenome assembly OLVY01 (sample SAMEA103958155, study PRJEB25191) | human gut metagenome | biome: human-associated habitat [ENVO:00009003]; feature: intestine environment [ENVO:2100002]; material: feces | place: Germany | collected 2013/2015
CGAAAACTATTTTGCTTCGGTCATCGACAGTGTTTAAATCAGGCAACACAAAACGCATAAAAATCTTCAAAAATATTTTGAGGGAGGAAATGATATGACAAAAACGAACACACGAAGTCGCATCGTCAGCATCCTGCTGGTGCTTATGATGCTGCTGACAATGGTGCCCATCACCGCCGTGACGGCAAATGCGGCGGAATGGACGACCGTCAATTCCTATGCGGAATTGCAAACGGCAGTCAAAGCCAAGAAGGAATACATTCAGCTGGGTCGAAACATTGACACGAAAGACTTCCACTATTCGGGCGGCGGTTTGGACATAGCCGATTGGCTGACTTTTGAAAATCAAACCTGCACTCTTGACCTGAACGGAAAGACCTTGTCGCTGCTGACCAGGATGGGTGATATGCCGACTTTCATGCGCGTATATGAGGGAAGCAACCTGACGATCAAGGACAGCCAAGGTGGCGGTCAAATCACGGGTGAGTTTGAAAATGCTAACGCAGGCGACAGGTATTTAATTCATATGAATAAATCCAGTTTGACACTGGAAGGCGGCACATTCCGCGCTACTGCCAAGCCTTATGGAACCAATGTCAATGTGATTGATTATTTAGAGAGTAATGTTACGATCAAAGATGGCGTGACCATCAGCCAACCGGAGCATTATGCGTATGGTGGGGGCGGCAGTGCTCTTAAAGGTCGCGGATACGCACTTTGTGAACAAGAAAGAGAATTTAATTATGGAGATAAAGTAAGCCATGTTGTCATTGACGGCGGTATCTTCGACGGCTGGGTACGGCTGATCGGATATCCAGACACCAACGGCTCTGTTCAAATCAACGGAGGCACCTTCAAGAAGGGTGTGCAAGCGCTGTATGTAGCAAAGAAGAATAATTCTGATCCTACTGTTACAGTGAACGGCGGTACCTTTGAGGACAATGTTTATTTGCAGGACTGGGATTGGAAGGAAAGCCTTTATATGCCGTACCGTTTGAATGGCGGCACCTTTAAGGGCACAGTAGACCTTCACGCAGTAAATAATATAACCGTTTATCAAAAACCGGAAAGCAACCCCAATGTTGCGCTGGGATTGAACGAGTGCTTTGGCTACAGCGCAGTTGTTACGCCTGACGGCACCTTTGCCGGTCCCGATGCAAAAACTGGTGTTTTGAAAAAGACAGGTGATTATGAGTATGACATGTGGTTGGAGGGCACTGCTTCCAACCCCGTCCGAATCATCCCCAACGCATGGGGCATGAAGTCCGTCACGCTGGACGGCACCGAAATCAACTACGCCAAGGATTGGAATGGCGCAGTTGAGAATCTGAACAACGACGAGGCGCATACCCTCAAATTCGAGTGGTATCCTCTGGCGCAGGAGCTGAAAGACGCAGGCTATACCTATCGAGCCAATTTCGATTGCTATACCGTCGGCTCTAACATCCCCACCACCAGCGTTCCCATCAGCGCCACCGCCACCGAATATAGCCATACCATTTCCGCAGGCGAAGCCCCGTCGCTCTATCCCTTTGATTTGCAGCTGAATCTGGATAAGAACGGCAGTTCCGTCGGCATCATAAGCAACCAGCATATCGTCAAGCTGGTGGTAAGCGAAGCGCCGGTGGCTCCTCCGAGCTTGACCGGTCAGGTGTACTACACCAGCGGCATTGTCTACGGCAGCCCCATCTCCATCGCTGCCAGCGTGACCCCCGCAGAAGCTACCAAGTCGTACCAGTGGCAGCGCAGCACGGACGGCGGCAGCACATGGACGAATATTGAGGGCGCGACCAGTGGCCGGTATACTCCCGTGGCGGCTGATATGGGCGAGAATGTCCGCATCCGCGTGAAGGTCACGGCGGAGGGCTATCTCGGCGAGATCGTCGGCGCGGCGCTGAAGGTCAGCAAGGCTGCCAATAACAATTATCCCGAGGCTATTAAGCTGGAGGCCGTGAAGAATGGCGCAGGCAATTACACCGGCTTCAAAATCACGAACTTCGACTCCGACTACGAGTATGTTTACAGCACAACTGATACGCCGAATTGGAGCGCAAATCAGATCAGTTCCGCAACCGTAACCGGTCTGACGAGCAATACCACCTATTATGTTTTCGCCCGTTTCAAGGAGACCGCTACCCATACGGCTGGCTCCATTGTGAGCAAAAACAGCATCAAGCTGTATGACAATGTTCCTTTGGATCGCGTGTTGCTGGAAGGCTACGGCAGCCACGGAACGATCTACATCAAGAAGGGCGAGAGCGTTACGCTGAAGGTCAGCGCAGACCCCAGCAACGCCAATTATTGGAGTAAGATCACCTTCAAGGATGAGGGCGCGACAACAAGCAACATCGCTATCTCCAATGGAACAATTAATGCAAGCACCGGGACGGCCACGCCGTTCCCCAATGGCCATACCATCACGATCACCGGCGTTTCTACAGGCAGCGCAAATCTGAGAGCCAGCTACCCCAGTGCCACATCAAGCGCCTACGGCACATGGTATGTGGTTGTATACGATGATTCCACTGTGGCCAATGCTTTGAGGCTTGAGAATGTTTACACATACGCGGATATTACCCTGAGCGAAAACGACACGGCAGAGCTTCCGACCACCAATCTTCCGAAGCTGCTGCCCGAAAACAGCGGCTATCATCTGGAATGGCGCATTCTCAAGAGAGGAACCTACGGCGCTTCGTATGTGACGGAGAATGAGAATATTAAGCTGGAGGACGGCAAGATCAAGCCGAAAGCGGCTCATACCGGATCGGAGAAAGCCCAACTGGAACTGGTTGCCGTCAAGGATGGCAGCGACACATACAGAACGCTTCCTAAGACTTCCCTCTTTTATGTCACCGTAACTGAGGCTCCCGTCATTGAGCTTACCGGTGTTACCGTTGCCCCGACAAAGGTAAATCTGGATCTTAATGCGACCTATCAGCTCTCCGCCGTGAAGGAGCCTGTCAACGCAGCGGGCAGCCTGGCTTGGGAGAGCAGCAATCCCAGCGTGGCAACAGTTGACAGCACCGGCAAGGTGACCGCTAAGGCACAGGGCACGGCAATTATCACCGTCTCCTGCGGCGATAAGAAGGACACCTGCACCGTTACGGTCGACCACCAGCATGACTACTCCGGTCAGCCGTATCTGTATCTGGATCCCGGCAATCACTATCAGGAGTGCACGGCAGGCGACGGCTACAACATTCAGGCTCACGAGTTCACGGCTTGGACGGATAACGAAAACGGCACACACAGCCGCCACTGCACCGCCTGCAAGATGACGGACGGCTCCACCTACACCGAAACCGCCGAGCATACCTGGGTATGGGTAGTGGATCAGGAAGCGGCGCTGGGTCAGCCCGGCAAGCAGCATGAGGAATGCACCGGCTGCCATGCTAAGCGCAGCGAGAATACCGAGATCCCCGCCCTGCAGGATTACGCCGTTGCTGTCACCGGCGGCACGGCAACCGTTGCCGCAGGCACCCCCATCACCCGCGCCATGGAGGGCGTTGAGGTCACCGTTACGGCGGACGCACCGGAGACCGGCAAGGTCTTTGACAAGTGGGTCGTGCTGGAGGGCAATGTCACCCTGGCAGACGCCACCAAGGCGACTACCACCTTCACCATGCCCGGTAATGCTGTGAAGATTGAGGCCACCTATAAGGATGCGCCCCCCGCTCATACCCACAGCTACGGCACAGAGTGGAAGTATGACGGCACCAACCACTGGCATGAGTGCGAGTGCGGCGACAAGGCCGACACGGCAGCACACAGCTTCCAGTGGGTGATCGACAAGGCCGCTACCAAGGAGGCCACCGGCATCAAGCACGAGGAATGCACCGTTTGCGGCGCTAAGCGCAGCGAGAATACGGTCATCCCTAAGGATTCCGGTTCTCCCCAGACCGGTGACAGCAGCAACCTCATCGGTTGGCTGGCTGCTCTGTTCGTCAGCGGCGGCGTTCTGACCGTGCTGGGCGTAAGCAGCAAAAAGAGAAGGGAATCCGAGGCTGAATAAGCCGACGCTTCCGAAATCGAAATAACCTAAACACAATAGGCGGTGACGGATCATTCTGCCACCGCCTATTTTCCTGAATGGGATTTGGCAGCAAGTCCCTTTCCGAAAGGCGGCAACCACGGCGTTGCCGCTTTTCGGAAGGACTACAGGACACTACGATAAGATAAAGGAGATGAGCTGCCATGACTGTTTCAGAGAGAATTCCCTTCAGCGGCCTGCTGCTGCCTCTGCCCAAAGGGTATACCTACAGCTGTGACCGCCGCACCACCGACGGCATGGAGCTGCTGTTCATTTTCCGTGAGGACGGGCATTCACGATATTACTTTGAGTCGGATATGCAGGAATTTGATCATAAGGCGGCAAGCGACACCTACAGTCTGACCGTGTATCCCCGGCCGAACGGCGACGGAGAGGTGTCCCTGCTCCATAGGAAGCGCGCCGCTACGGACAGATTTTTCCTATTTCGCCTGACCAAGCCCGGCGTCACGCTGACCGGCGAGATGTGTCTGTGGGAAGATGAGACGCCCATCGGCACCGGTTTGCCGATGCTGTTTGACTTCCTGGCCGAGGTCAGAATTCAGAATATCGAAGTAAAGTAAGGTGAAGCAATGCAGGATAACAGAATACCGCCGCAGACAAGACCAATGACCGAGGCGGAAATACTCCGCAGGCGTAAGCTGCGCCGCGCTGCAATCAAAAAGCAACAACGGAGAAGGACGCTCTTTCTTACCGCCTGCGGCCTTGCGGCGGTGCTGCTCATAGTGGGCATCGTGCTGCTGTGCCGAGGCTGCGGCCGCACCGAGGAGGGCAGCCCTCATAACGAGAGCATCTACGGCAGCTTTGCAATGTCCGACAAGAGCTGTGTCTATACCTTCCGTGAGGACGGCAGCGGCGATCTGCGGCTTTCCGGCGCACCGTATAGATTCCGTTTTACGCTGTCCGGCAAGACACTCTCTATCGACTTTGATGCCGAGGCACTGACCGACTGCGAGTACGAGGTGGCGTATACCGATACAGGGCTTGAGCTTACCGCAGGCAAGGGTACGGCGACACAAGGTGAGATGTACATACTGAACCGAACGGAAAAATAAGACCTATGCGGTCATGAAAGGACGGTGACGGCGATATGCCGCCTGAAAAGAGAATAGCCGACCGGACGGCAATCTCCGGCACAGTCTTCACATCTTCAAGAGCGCTCAGCAAGTAGAAAACTTGCTGGGCGCTCTTTCTTTATGCCTTCGACAAAAATCAGCCGTTTTCAGCAGCAAAACAAGCGGTTTGGCAAAATATTCCAGCGAGGAGGTGATACCGATGTACAGTGCAGTGCTTTCAGAGGACATACCGTACGGATCTTTGCCGTAAAGGGCGGCCGCCCTGCCGTCCTTCGGCGACAAGGTGAGAACATGAAAAAGAACATAGGAAAGATACAGGTGTTGAAATAGCAAAGACTGTCTTTGCGCAGACACACAGACACCTATATTTTTTTGACCTTCCCGGTCGACAAAATTCAAAACAATATCCGAGAAGCGCCAATAAAAGCACCGAAAAAACGGGGATTTTACTTGGCTTGACTTTTTGCGGCCTTTGCGCCCTAAAACAGTGGCAATCCGGCAGCTCTGTCGGCTGCCGCAGCCCTCCGTATCAATCGTTTTTGAAACCAACCAAAAACGATTGAACGGAGGTACATAACCTTGAAAAAACAACCCAAAGCGGTTTATATCATAGAAAACGGCGGGTACACGGAACTGACCTATGAGGAATTCCGTCGCCGTGAGCAAATCTGCCCGTTATATGCGGACAAGCTGTTCCTGCCTCTCTACGGCAGGCTTATGGAGGTATCCAAGGAGGACTACACGGAATTCTACCGAGCAAAGCGCCGTCAGAAATATCTGAACGAACGATCTGCCGACAACGGCGACTTCTCCTACAATATGCTGACCACCGATGAATTCAGCGGCGAGGACATCCTCATCGCCGAGCAGCCGGATGTATGCGACACCGTAGTGGAAAGCATGATGACGGACAAACTCAAGGAAGCCATCCTCAAGCTGACTGATGAGGAACAGCTTCTCATCTACCGCCATTATTACGCCGATATTCCCGGCACTGACCTTGCCGAAATTTACGGCGTATCACAACAGGCAATCAGCAAGCGGATCGCCAAAATCAGAGCAAAACTCAAAAATCTTTTAGAAAATTAAAAAACTTGGTTGTAGCCCCCTCAACTTTTCGGCATGGAAAGTGAGGGGGCTTTCTCTATAGCCTCCGCCTGTTCTTTGAAAACCGAATAGTACAGCGCATCCTTTACCTTCCTTCTGCCATCGGCGAAACCGATAAGCTACACGACCTATGAGTCGGACGGTGCGGCGCATCCGCACCGAAGGCCATAAAAAGCAGAAGCAATAATGATACTTGCGTCCAGTCACAGGCCGAGCGTTGAAGCGGTACAAACAAAGTACCGTAAGCCGTCGCAGCCAATGAGGGCGCCTCGCAGAGATCCTGGGAGTGGTGGGATTCCAATGAGGTCAAATGCATGACCGGAGGATGTGTTCCCTTGTTCGGGGCGTCGTGGACAAATACGGACAGAACCAAGAACGATTGATACAAATACCAAGGCGGTCGTTTGCCCAAAAGCACACGGCCGCCTTTTTACTTAAACGGAGGCTAACTATGAAAGAGATTAAACGAGGCGAAATCTATTCCGCTGACTTCGGCGCAGGCTTCGGTAGTGAGCAAGGCGGAATTCGCCCTATTTTGATTTTACAGAATAATACAGGCAATAAGCATAGCCCCACCACTATCGTGGCAGCAATCACAAGCAGAAAGACAAAAATAGCTCTGCCTACCCATGTGACAGTTACGGCAAACGGTCTCAAAACCGAATCCACCGTCCTGCTCGAGCAAATCCGAACGATAGACAAAGCACGGCTCGGCGAGTATATCGGCAGGCTCGACAGCAAGACCCTCTCCGCCGTTGACCGTGCCATTGTGGTAAGCCTCGGCATCAAATACTTGGAGGGGCTGCTCAATGGATAAAAGAACCGACATCAACAATGCATCATTTGCCTACGGCATAAGCCTTTTACGAATGCTGCTTGATATGAATCTGATAACCCAGGACGAGTACGAAAAAATTACCCGAATCAGTGCGGAATACTACGACACCGAGGTAGTTTGTGTCTGAAATCTTAATTTCCAAAATTCCGAAAAATAGTGCTGGATGTATTCGAACTCCTGTGGTATTGTGTGTGTTGCCAAAAGGCAAATCAGCAAGGAAGCCCCTTGCGGAAAGGAGAAAGAGCAAATGAAAACGATAACCGAAATCACACGGCAAAAACCAACGCCGCCACAAATACGGCTTGCGGCTTACTGCCGAGTATCGAGCGACTCAAGCGACCAGCTTCACTCCTTCGCCGCACAAATCAAATACTACTCCGAATATTGTAAACGGCATTCCGAATACAAATTCGTAGATATTTATGCGGATGAAGGTATAACAGGCACAAGCATGGAAAAGCGAGATGACTTCCGCCGAATGCTGCGGGACTGCAAAAAAGGTCTGATAGACCGCATCATCGTAAAATCCATGTCACGCTTCGCCCGTAACACCGAGGAAATGCTGACGGCGCTCCGAGCGCTTGAACAAATGGAGGTCAGCGTATATTTCGAGGAACAGGGTCTTGATACCAAGTCGATGAACAGCGAGATGTTCGCTACCTTCCCCGGCATGGTTGCCCAACAGGAAAGCGTGTCCATATCGCAGAATATGCGATGGAGTTATAAAAAGAGAATGGAATCCGGCGAATTTAACTGCTGTGCTCCGGCTTACGGCTTCGACCTTATAAACGGCAAGCTCGTAATCAACGAAACGGAAGCGGCTGTAATTCGCCGGATTTTTAATCTCTACCTGCAAGGCATCGGTATGCAGGCCATTGCAAACATTCTCAATAACGAGGGTGTCCGCAGACAGTACGGTCGTGAAAAATGGCATCACACCACCGTGAACTATGTCCTAAACAACGAAAGGTATAAGGGCGATGCCCTACTGCAAAAGCAAATCACCACACAAACCCTGCCATTCAAAAAGCAGCGCAACCACGGTGAACAGCCTATGTACTATGTAGAAAACAGCAACCCTGCCATCGTGAGCCAAGAAACCTATGAGGCGGTGCAGGCTCTTATCAAAAGCCGGCAACCGAGCTACAAGCGGAAAGCCAAAACCTATCCGCTTACAAGAACGCTTCTCTGTCCCGATTGCGGTCACACCTTCCGTCGTCAGGTTGTAAACGGCACAGCCTATTGGCTATGTGCCGCAAAAGCAACCAATAAGACAGATTGTGTTTGGCGCAGAGTTAAAGAGGACGAGGTGTACGCTGCCTTTAACCTTATGATAAGAAAGGTACAGGCCAACCGAGAATACCTGCTCGGCACACTCATTCGGCAGCTTGAGGAACTGCAATACCGCACCACAGGCAGTCAGCAGCGGATAAAGGAAATCGACCGTGAGATCGCTGACCTTACGGCACAGAACCTCGTCCTCTCCCGTCTGCATGGTAAAGGAGTGCTGAACGCCGCAGACTACACGGCACAATCCGATGTGCTTGAAAACAAGATAACTGAGCTGCGGATCGAGCGTCGAAAAAAAATTACCGACAGTGATGAGAACGAGATGTTAGATGAACTGAAAATGCTCAACGATATTCTCAAGGAAGTCGAAATCGGTATAGACTTCGATGCCGAGCTCTTCGAGCAAACGGTTGACAGCATCACGGTGGATAGCAATAAACTGCTGACCTTCCACCTTGCAGGCGGTATCAGCCTGCCCGAAAAAATCCGTGAGAAAGGACGGTGCTACCAAGCATGAATCATCGAAACATACCACTTGGCTATGCCTTAAGCGGCGGCATAATAACCATCAACGAAACTGAAGCCGACACCGTCAGAGAGATTGCCGAGCAATATCTCAGCGGCAAGTCGCTGAAATCTATCGCCGAAATGCTGACCGCAAAACACATTGAGTATATGTCCGGCAAGACCGATTGGAACAGGTCACGCATAAAGCGAATTGTTGATGATAAGCGCTATATAGGCGATGGCGGCTATCCGCCGATACTGACCGAGCAGGAGTATGCAGCCATGCAGAGCATCAAAGCAAAGAAAAACACCCAAAAGGATGTAAATTATAGTGAGGGCATCTTCACGCTGAACACTCCGGTCGTCTGCCCCAACTGCGGCGGCAGAATGCATAGACGCTTTGACAGACGCCGCAAGGCAACTACATGGTGGCAATGCCCCGAATGCAAAGCCTCGGTCAATATAAGCGATGAGGATATGCTCGGCGGCATTACAGAACTGCTTAACGAAGTCATTGCCGATCCCGAAAGTATTCAGATACCGAATTCTGACCATGAGGAAAGCCAAGAGATAAAACGGCTGAACGCAGAGATATCAAAGGCACTCAACACTGTCAGCTTCGATAAGGAAGCCATAAAGCAAAAAATGCTCACTTGCGTGAGCGAAAAATACACGAGCCTTGGCACGGAAGAAATCACGGCTCAAAGCCTAAAAGATATATTCAAGACTGTGCCGCCGCTGACAGCCTATGATAGCGACTTAACAGACCAGGCAGTCAGCGAGATCCAACTGAAAGGAAACGGCACGATAAGCCTTGTACTTATAAACGGTCAGAGGATCGGAAAGGAGAAATCAGCATGATGCAAGCAACAAGCGTACAGCCCCCAAAAACCGTCCGCATTATTCCAGCAACGATAGACACCAAAGCGGCTATCACGCAGAGCTACCGACAGCTTCGAGTTGCCGCCTACTGCCGAGTATCCACCAAACAGGATGAGCAGCTAAACAGCTACGAGGTACAGCGTACCCATTACGAGGAGCGCATACGCACCGAGCCGAAATGGTCACTTGTGGGTATATTCGCTGACAAGGGCATTACGGGAACAAGCATGAAAAAGCGTGACGAATTCAATAAAATGCTCCGTCTCTGCTACAAGGGCAAGATTGACATGATTATCGTAAAATCTATCAGCCGATTCGCCAGAAACACCCTCGATGTTATCAAGATAACGAGGAAGCTCCGAGAGATCAATGTGGATGTGTACTTCGAGGAGCAAGGCATTCACAGCATTGATCCCGCATCGGAATTTTACATCACCATCTACGGCTCAATAGCTCAAAGCGAATCAGAGAACATCAGCGCCAATGTCAAATGGGGCAAAGCACAAAGTGCCAAGCAAGGCAATGTGCCATTCCAATGCAAACACTTCCTCGGCTACACCAAAAACGCAGACGGCGAAATTGAGATCGTCCCCGAAGAAGCCGAGATTATCCGAGAGATATATGAGCGATACCTATCCGGCGAGAGCTTGCACGGAATCAAATGCTATCTCGAAGCAAAAGAGATACCGACGCCTGCCGGATGTAGTGTATGGCGGCAGGAAACCATTCGCTCTATCCTCTCGAACGAGAAATATAAGGGCGATGCCATTATAAACAAAACCTATGTGTCCGACTGCATCAGCAAGAGAATTAAGGCAAACAACGGTGAAAGGAACAAATACTATATCGAGAATAATCACCCTGCAATCATCGACGCAGGCACCTTCGCAAGAGTCCAGGAGGAAATCGCAAGGCGCTCCGGCAAGCCAAAGGTCAAGCAAAAAGGCACTAAAACCGAACTGAGCCGTTATTCAAGTAAGTACGCTCTGAGCGAACTACTGATATGCGGCGAATGCCGAACGCCTTACCGCCGATGCACATGGACTGCCAAGGGCAAGAAAAAAATCGTATGGCGATGCATTAACCGACTTGACTACGGTAAAAAATACTGCCACCACTCGCCGAGCATTGAGGAAAGCCTGCTGCAAGACGCTGTTATGAGAGCCATCATGCAGACGGCAAAGCAAAATGTCGAGGTGCTGAAAACACTGAAAATCCATATCGGCATGGGGCTTACTGATGAAATCACCGAGGACAAAACCCTCGACATTCAGATACGCATTGCCGAAATCGACGCAGAGTTTCAGAAAATGCTCAAAGCGGTATCTGCCGACAATGCAGATGGTATAGATGAGGAACGCATCACCGAGTTGATGAATGAAAAACAAAGGCTGACCGTACAGCTCGAACAGTATGCAGCCATGCGGCAAAAGAGAGAAAGCGCAAAATCCCGACTCGATGAGATTTATACCATACTTGACGGACTGCAAAATCACCCGATGGAATATGACGATAAGCTCGTCCGTCAGATCATCGAATGCATAGTGGTGGAATCAAAAGAGAAAATCAAGGTGGTCTTTATCGGCGGCACGGAAATCGAAATTGCGCTGTAAACAGCCTTGAAAACAGAAACGGAGTGATGTAGAATGATTGTGACGAGTGTTCAAATCAAGACAGTGAAAACGCAAAAACATCTCTATTGTCCTGTCTTCACATATTAACGAAACGGTATAGATGCGTCTGGCGCAAAGCCAGGCGCATCTATACCGTTTCCGTTCATAAGGATGTATTTTCTTATGAGAGATTGGTCGCAACCTCTGTTATGGAGGCTGCGGCCTTTTCTCTTTCTAAGGTCTACAAGTCCGACGCCGGTAAAGTAGATGTCAATACCCACCCGCTTATGCCCGTTCACCGTTTCACTGTTGTGAACCTCGATTCGCTTGATGATCTTATTGACCACCTCCGGCGTAAGTGTTTCCATACTGGAGTATTCCCTGAGTCCTGCCAGCAATAGCCGAATATCCACGCTTTACCGCTCCAGTTCGACCAGCTCTTTTTCCTTTGTACTGACGGATTGCAGTAGCTCCGCCTGCTCTTTTTCGTATTTTGCTGCCATACGGGAATAACGCTCGTCAGATAGCTTGCCCGCAAAATTATCCTCATAGAGCTTGGCGATCAGCCGGTCGATTTCATCGATACGGTGTTTTCCGGCAGCGATGTCCGATTTAACAGATCGGATATTCCGATCTTTTCCCGCGGATTGTCGCTTTCCAATCATTTGCAGAAAGAATGATTCGTGACAGGTGACGAAATCTGCAAGATCGCTGACCGCCACTGAGACGATTTGTTCCAGCACGACATTCCTCCTCCGGCTTGCGTATCAGCATGTGCACTTTATAACTGACGGTGGTCGTTTTCAGATTAACCATACAGCCGGTGTATTTTCGATTGCTCAAGATGGCGTCAATGGTGCTGTCCTTCCATAAATACGGATCGCTCGGCATAGGACGATTAGCGGAGGAAGAACCGACCGAATAGTAATATGCAGTCAGGGTAAGAACCTTCTCCTTTTGCAGAAGCCTCGCAATCTGCTCCGGGCCTTTCCCTTCAAGGCAAAGGTGGTAAATTCTTTGCACTACCTCGGCGGCAGCCTCATCAACAAGCCACTTTTCTTTATCAAGCTCGTCACGCTTGTAGCCGTATGGCACCCGGAAGTTGCTTCTTTTACCGTTCGCCACTTTCATTGCCCACACAGCCCGCACTTTTTTGCTGGTCTGCGCTGCATACCACTCGTTAAAAATGTTGTGGAAGGGCATCAGCTCGGATCCTTCGCCGGTTTCGGTGTCCACACGCTCCTGAATGGCAACGAATTTCACACCTAAAGTTGGATAGATGATTTCTAAATACCGGCTGGTTTCCACGTGTTCACGCCCGAAACGGGACAGGTCCTTGACGATGACCGCTGCTACCTGTCCGGCTTCGATCAGCGCCTCCATTTCCCGAAAGCCCGGACGATCAAAGGTCGTGCCGCTGATTCCGTCGTCCACAAAATACTTTGGATGCAGATAGCCGTTCTTCTTAGCGTAATCCATCAAAATGATCTTTTGATTTGACCGCTGCTGCACATTTTGCGATCTCCAACTGAGCTATCCTATGTCATATCTCCAGCATTTCCTGCAATCCTGCGCTGGCGGCCCTTTTGTTCTTGTCGAAGGCGTGGGTATAGATATCCAGCGTGGTGGAGGGCTGACTGTGGCCGAGGATGCCCGCTACCGTGGCCACATCCGTGCCGCCCGCGATCATCA